>OGRB01001825.1_pt1 | contig 11577 bp, 9 predicted proteins | sample 1553371 | NCBI WGS metagenome assembly OGRB01 (sample SAMEA2580027, study PRJEB22360) | human gut metagenome | reverse complement strand
GAACTGTCTCAGCGACTACCTTACCTAAGATGTTAGAGATAACTACTGATTTACCTGCGGCACCTTGGATAGTTACGGTACCGTTATCAGTTGTCACAGACACACCCTCAACAGCGTCGATAGTGCCATTTGAGGTCGGGATTACCTCAGATTTAGCAACACCAAACATGGCGGCTTCATCCATCTTCTTAACCATCACCAATACGTCGTTACGAGTAGCTACATATTGATTTGACTTCATGTTCTGCAAAGACACGCCACCATCCGGGTTCAAAGCGAATGCCCAATTAGCCTCGTTATCATGCTTCTTCACATATTTAGCCGTATCCGTAGCGGTATATAATTCCAAGGAATCAGTGCCTGCCACATACTTACCCTCGATAAACGCTACGCGAGAAAGACCTTCCCACTTATAAGCGTTAGCCGTAGAATCCTCTACGCTTACCATATACAAGCTATTGCCGGCCTTTACCGTAGCAGAATCCAAACCCTGCTTAGTAGAGATAAAATACAATGGTTTCGTCTCGTCCGTAGCATCTGCGGTATCAACCCACAAAGCGAAGTTCTCGGCCTCGAAAGCGGATCTCAATTGACCGACACGTTTCAAGGAAGCGAAATTGTCATCCGTACGAGTGATAGACATAGCGTCATCGGAAGCCAAAGTAATGATCTTATGACCTGCCGCCTCTGCTTGGTACTCATTCTTCTCATTCTCGAATACGAATACGGTAGGAGCTACCGCTGTAGAAGCAGATTTCTCGATAGCACCCGTAGTAATGTTCGCGATAATATAGTTACCGTCCATAGAAGTGGATGCCAACTTACCCTTTGTCTCATCTGTTTGAGCATAAGCCAACAAATACTGACCTTCAGTGGCGGTAGCCTGGAAGAATACGACCACCGTGTCATTCTGCGTATTATAAGCCTCTTTAGACAAGACAAACTTATTCGCTTTATCATAGGCCAGATGTCTGTCACCATAGCGTTCAACCAACATATAAGCCGTGCGGCTCAAGGAATCTTTCGATGTATAACCAAACTTCTCAGAGTCATAAGGTTTCACCGTAAAGAACTGTCCATCGCTATTAGCGGCGAAAATAGAGGAATCCTTGGATGCAATGAAGATGCTATTGCCAGCGATAGATTGAACACGCAAAGTAAACGATGTGTTCGCTACCTCTGAATCAGAGAAATGTCTATAACCAACATACTTGCCGGCTTCACCAGCTGCGGTAGTAAGAGCTGTCAACTTATAATCCGTACCATTGATACGATAGATACCTTCTTTATCGGTCTTATAGTAAGCGCCAGAAGCCTCCTCAAGCTTATTACCATACGCTCTGTTATACAAAGAATAGTTGTTCTCACCTTCATGAATCATGATATACTGTGTAGCAGGAACTAAGGCAGAAGCGACATCCAGGCTATCCTTATTAGTAGATGCATTATTAGCACCATAATACTTACTCAAAGAACCATCATCCTTCACTTTCTGGACGGCGTAAGCTACTTTCGTATTCAGATCAGAGATTGCGGAGCCAGTCTTAAACGTGATCTTTGTAGAAGGAGCTGTCGCATTTTCTATAACAGAAACCTCTTTCCGATCAGACAATTCTGCCACATATACATACCAAGACTTACCAGATGCAAGAGATTTCTCTTGCACATCATCCTTGTAATATCCGCTTGTCTTCTTTGCCTGTAAACCAACCACCTCAATATTCATGGAGGCTTTATCATAATTATACGAGGTCACAAAGCGATAAGCGTTAAGTACACGTCCTGGAGCGGGCTCCACTTTAGTAATCTTTCCGGCGGCATCTTTCGTTATTTTCAACGTATCTTGAGTAAACACAACACCTGTCGTACCCAATCCTGTAAAATAAGTAGTATCAGCCACCAAGTAATATTGTACCTTTTGTTTTGCCGCATTCTCAATAACCTTGCCACTAACAGCGAAGAAAGCTGTGTCACCAGCTAAAACCGCAGGAGAACTTACAACAGGAGCATGATCCGCATCAGAATCTAATTCGAAAGTACCAGTCGTACTTCCATCATGTAAAGCTTCCGCTCTTAACATAGATTCTATGAAGAGATTTTTCTCACCATTTGCAGCCGGAGAGAACGCTAGCTCAAAACCTTTACCTCCATTTTTCTCATTCAACTGCTTGGCAGACATATTCGCTGCCGCAGGTACGTCTTCCTCTAGCGCAAGCATACCACTTGTGGGAGGGGTAACTCCTGTCTGTTTCTTTACTTTTACAACGCCACTCTCCTCTACGAGATAATAAGTATTACCCCCAGATACGGAATAAATTCCAGAAGCCGAAGAAGAATGCCCCTTCCATCCCCAAGTATTTACGGCACCACCAGAAATGATAGCATTCGCTTCCTTAGCGTCGAAAGCCAATACCTTTCCTGTTTTTCTGTTCGTAAATGTAAACAATGAATCACCGCTAGCCGCAATAGTCTTGTTGACTTTCCAGAAATAACGATCACTCAACAAATTATCCGGAGTATCCGTTCCCGCAGAGACTGTTGAGCCAGTCGCCTTGGAATTCAGCACGACACTATCCGTCTTCGCTATATCCACACCCAAATATTTTTCGGTTGAAGTTGGGGTAGTCGTGCTATATTTCAAACGATAATAATTACCGTTCGTCACATTCGCTACCGCACTTGTGGAAAGCGCACTTACTGCCAAGAAGACAGCAGCCAAAGTAGAAAACTTTTTGTTCATAATACTGAAATTAATATTAATACTAGTGTTTATTAAGATAATCAAATACTTAGCTCTATTAAACCGATCCCCAAACCACATAAAAACGACTAGTCTAAACGATCGTCTAGATTAGTCGTTTTTTGAGGGAGGAAAAGAGAGGTTCGTTTACGGAATCGGTTATTTCGTAACGGATAGCCTATTTGATTGATAAGAAAGAGGATAAGGGGTGAAAAAAATAGCCCGGAAGGGTTGCAGAAGTCGAAGAAACGCGTACCTTTGCAAATGACTAAAAGAATCGATCGTTTAAACTAGTCGTTTCTACACGATAATAGTATTTATGAATCATACAAACTTTACGCCTTTATAATAATGTACATACGTACATTTATATATCTATCCAAAAGTAACACGTTGACATTTTGTATTCTTAACTCCCGGAGAATCGATTTTTTCGAACAAAGGTACAGCTCGTTCCCAAATAAGTAAGAAAAAAATAGCAATCAACTAATTAACAGGCAGATGCTAAAAAACCGCCTTCCGTTCTAGCGAAATTCATTCATCGTAATTCATATCTATTGACTTCTTCGGGCTATCCCATAGGGTTACGACTGGGTTCTAACAGGGTTACAATACCCATTCACGACTACCGCCAACCCTATTCGTGACTGTTTATAATGCCCAACGGCAGTATAGGCGTTACCCAACGCGACTATATGTGCAGGCTTTTGTCGTATATCGTGCGTAAAAGGCCGTACTTTTTTATATAAAACCCCGATTATCGTCTCCCCCTTCCCCCTATTTCACAATACCGGCAAAAAGGGATTGCCACGATTTAAGCCTTATATCAAACAAAAAGTCAAGATAACAACCGTTTTCACGACATGAGATTCCTTCAAGATCCTAGATATTACGGCAACATTATGACCTTCAAAAAACACGTACGTCTTTTTCCGGAAACACGTACATGTTTTTTCAAAAAGACGTACGTGTTAAAAATAAAAAGCGTATCTTTACCGCAAGAGATGGAAAAAGAACCATCCCTTTCATATTAATCACTAAAACCTATAAACACTATGGGAAAATTTATCAATCCCTTCACCGATTTCGGCTTTCACCGGATATTCGGGCAGGAGGTACACAAGGAGTTACTAATCGATTTCCTGAACCAGTTGTTCTTCGGAGAGCACGACATTGAGGATATCACGTTCCTTAACCCGATTCAGACCCCCGAGACGCTGGATGACAGGGGAATCGTTTTTGACGTGCATTGCAAGGATAGCAACGGAAACCTATTCGTCGTTGAGATGCAAACCGGGGCACAACCCTATTTCCACGACAGGGGACTGTACTATCTGGCGAGGGCCATCAGTAACCAAGGGCAAAGAGGGAAGGACTGGAAATTCGCGTTGCAACCCGTATACGGGGTATTCCTACTTAACTACAAGATGGACGTGAACTCAAAGTTCCGGACCGATGTTATATTGGCGGACAGGGAAACCGGAAGGATGTTCAGCGACAGGATACGGCAAGTCTACCTCGAGCTGCCCTACTTCCAAAAAGAACCGGACGAGTGCGAGAACGATTTTGAACGTTGGATTTATTTATTGAAGCATATGGACACTTTAGAGAGAATGCCGTTCAAGGCGAGAAAGGCGGTCTTCGACAAGTTGCTGGAAGTAGCCGACGTGGCAAACCTCAGCAAAGAGGAGCGCATACAATACGACGAGGCTCTGAAACGATACAGGGATTATAAGAATACGATCGATTACGCGGAGGAGAAAGGGATATTGAAAGGGAAAGAATCTACGGCCCGTAACATGAAAGCCGAGGGAATCGCACCTCTCATCATCCAAAAATGCACCGGACTCTCCCTTGAGGATATAGAGAAATTATAAAATAAGCCCTCCAGCCCTATTCTCGCTAACCGAATGGTTAGAAGAACAAAGGCTGGAGGGCTTGTCTACTATCTATAAGGAAAGAGTTCCTTAGATTCTCTCCAATGTAGCTGTAATAAACTCCCAGATCTTCTGTACGGAATGAATATTCACTCGCTCATCCGGTGAGTGCGGATATTCCAAATCCGGTCCGATAGAAACCATATCCATATCCGGATAAGCGCCTTGGATGATACCGCATTCCAATCCGGCATGCATCACCTTCACCTCAGGTTCCTTACCAAATAAATCCAGATAGGTAGATTTCATCAAGTTCAAGATCGGGGAATTGATATTAGGCTGCCAGCCATTATAATGACCGGACTCCTCCACCTTAGCCCCTGCCAAAGCGAATACACTTTCCAGACTTGAGCAAACAGAATCCCTGCGAGACTCGGATGAGCTACGCACCAAGATTTTCACCTCGATCAACTCATCAGATGTCTTCACGATCGCCAAGTTAGAGGAAGACTCAACCGTACCCGGGAAATCATGCAACATGCTAATCACACCATTCTGGCAACCCTCGATCGCATTGATCAAATCATCCTGTATCTCCTCCGGAATCAACGTAGACGGCAATTCAACCATCTCCGCAACGAAATCGATCTTATCCTCCACACCCATATACTCCGTACGGAACATATCTTGGTAATCAGCCACTAGCTCCCAAAGAGACTCCACGTTATCACCCGGAATCGTTATCACGGCAAAAGCCTCACGAGGGATTGCGTTAGGCAAGGAACCACCCGCCACAGAAGACAAACGAGCGCCATAATCGCATACCGCCTCTTTCAAGAAACGGAAGATCAACTTATTCGCATTCGCACGCCCTAAATGAATATCCACACCGGAATGACCACCTTTCAAGCCAGCCAAGCTAACCTTGACAGCCACGTCACCTTCCGGAATATAAGTATCCTCCTTAAATTGGAAAGAGACATTCACGTTAGCGCCACCCGCGCAACCTACGAACAACTCCCCTTCCTTCTCGGAATCACAATTCAATAAAATATCACCCTTTAAGAAATGCGGCTTCAAGCCGAAAGCGCCGTCCATTCCCTGTTCCTCATCAATCGTAAACAGGGCCTCGATAGGTCCGTGACGCAAGCTATTGTCCGCTAACACGGCCATCGCCAGAGCGGCGCCCATGCCATTGTCCGCCCCCAAAGTCGTCTCACGGGCCGTCACCCAATCACCGTCTATGTAAGCGTCGATCGGATCTTTCTCGAAATCATGCTTTACGGAAGAGTTTTTTTGGGGAACCATATCCAGATGAGACTGCAATGTCACGGTCTTACGACCTTCCATTCCGGGCGTGGCCGGCTTACGGATCAATACGTTACCCACCTCATCTTGCAGGGTTTCCAGTCCCAATCCTTTACCAAAGGATATCATAAAACGGGTTACTGCCTCCATATGTCCGGTCGGACGGGGGATTTGCGTAAGGTCATAAAAATAACCCCATACATGCTTCGGAGATAGATCTTTGATTTCTGCTGACATAGATGTTAATAATTTAGTTCAGTTCATATTTAATACATATCTTGTATTCATCACGAAACAGCGACCGGAGCCTCTTTGTTCTCCCGGTTGGTGAGCGGCAAAGCCACCACGCCGAATAATCCGCACAATCCAGTCCATACCGTCTGTACCGTATGAACGACCAAGGCGAACGCCGCCGCGTCATTCTCGTTCACGCCAAAACAAACCAAGGTAGCGATCACCATGAAATGCCACGGTCCGATACCGCCTTGAACAGGCACCGCCACGCCGATACTACTCATCGTAAACGTGATCAGCCCGACCACGATACCCAAGTCCTTGGTAAAGTCGAAAGCATAGAACGTTATATAAAAGTAACAGAAATAACCTCCCCAAATCAATAACGTCTCTATCACGAAACGCATCTTATGCTCCATGTACCAGATACTCTTCATACCGGTCCATATATTCTTCAACATGCCTTTGGCTTTCTGTACCAGCGTAAAGTTACTCATATAAGTGAATACAAACCAAATTACAGCGACAAAAATTATCACCGCCACGTAAATCCATATCGAATTAAACATGGATTGGAACCCTTCGAGCAAAGCCGGGTTCTTGGCGAAGAAACTCGTAAAGAAGCTTATATTAAATATGAATATCATCAAGGTTATCAAACCGACCATGATCGTATCGCTCACACGGTCGATCAACAAGGTACCTAAAAGCTTGGTAAACGAGATCTTATCGTATTTCGTGATCATGCCGCAACGCCATACCTCGCCGACACGGGGCAATACCAGATTCACCGCGTAATTACCCAACACGGCGTAAATCACGTTACTCATCTTGAAACGCTCGCCCAAGGAACTGATCAGCAATCCCCACCGTAAACCACGGACGATATTGGCGAACAAGCCGAACAGTAAAGAAACCAGAATAATATCATAACGAACCCCCTCCTTGACTACTCGCCAAATCTCAGTGATATCCATTTTCCGATACAAAAACCAAAGGAGTAAACAGCCGAAGGCTAAAGGTAGAATTATCTTCAGAAACGTACGTAGAATGCTCTTAAAATCCATTAGGTATAGGGAACTTTAAATTATTTATTGTACTTTTGTGCATCCGCAAAGATAAGCATAATATTTAAAAACAAACACATTACACCGAAAAGTGGATGAGATTAGTTAAGCCAAAAAAAGCATTAGGGCAACATTTCCTAAAGGATCTGCAAATAGCACAGCGCATTGCGGACACACTCGATACTTTCAAATCCTTGCCGGTCTTGGAAATCGGACCGGGAATGGGAGTCCTTACCCAGTTCTTGCTGGAGGCGGGACATGATTTGACCGTTGTCGAGTTGGACATGGAATCCGTAGATTACCTGAACCAGAATTTCCCCGATCTGAAAGGACGTATCATCGCCGAGGATTTCCTGAAATTGGATCTCTCGAAGCTATTTCCGGGGCAGTTTTGTGTGATCGGTAATTATCCCTATAATATCTCCAGCCAGATATTCTTCAAAGTCCTCGATTATAAGGACCAGATTCCCTGCTGCTCGGGGATGTTACAAAAAGAGGTAGCGGAACGCCTAGCGGCAGGTCCCGGTAGCAAGACGTACGGAATCTTGAGCGTATTGCTTCAAGCTTGGTACGACGTGGAATACCTCTTTACTGTCAGTGAGAAAGTATTCGATCCGCCTCCAAAGGTGAAAAGCGCCGTATTGAAAATGACTCGTAACGACCGCAAGGAGCTGGGATGCGACGAGAAGTTATTCAAGACCGTAGTAAAGACCTCATTCAACCAACGAAGAAAAACGCTTCGTAATTCCATGAAACCCCTATTGGGTAAAGATTGCCCGGATTACGCCTTGCCGATATTCGACAAGCGCCCGGAACAGTTATCCGTGGAGCAATTCGTGGAACTGACCTTGATCAGCCAAAAGCATCTGGAGAAGCAGGCTGGTGATGTCCTATAATAATATAAGAGTCCAATGATCGAACTGACGAAAGATTACATCGAGAACCTGAAAAGCATCATCGAGGCCAAAGATGACGCGAAGGCACAGGAGGTACTTCATGAACTGTATCCTGCCGATATAGCCGAGCTTTATCAAGAACTGAACTTGCAAGAGGCCATTTATCTCTATCTATTGATGGATGGCGACAAAGCGGCGGATGTATTGATGGAGTTGGATGAGGAAGACCGTCATAAGTTATTGAAGGAACTTCCCAATGAGCTTATCGCCAAGCGTTTCGTCGATAACATGGAAACGGATGATGCCGTTGACTTGATGCGTGAGTTGGACGAGGATACCCAAGAGGAGATCCTTTCGCATATCGAGGACGTAGAACAGGCCGGTGATATCGTGGACTTGTTGAAATACGACGAGGACACCGCCGGCGGTTTGATGGGTACCGAGATGATCGTGGTGAACGAGAATTGGAGTATGCCCAAATGTATCGACGAGATGCGCAAGCAAGCGGAGGAGATGAGCGAGATCTATTATGTATATGTAGTGGACGACGACGAGCGCTTGAAAGGCGTGCTCCCCTTGCAGAAACTGATTACCCACCCATCCGTCTCCAAGATCAAGCATGTCATGAAAAAAGACCCGATCTCCGTTCGCGACAGCGACAGTATCGAGGAGGTTACGGAGACGATCGAGAAATACGACTTGGTAGCCTTGCCCGTAGTCGATAGTATCGGACGTCTGGTAGGACGTATCACGATCGATGACGTTATGGATGAGGTACGCGAGCAACACGAGCGTGATTACCAGTTGGCATCCGGTATCTCGCAAGACGTGGAAACCTCGGATAATGTATTCACCCAAACCGCCGCCCGCCTACCTTGGCTGCTGATCGGCATGATCGGAGGATTGGGAAACTCCGTTATCCTCGGTGGTTTCGAGAGCAGTTTCGCCACTAACCCGAAGATGGCGCTATTTATCCCGCTGATCGGTGGTACCGGTGGAAACGTAGGCATACAATCTTCCGCTATCGTGGTACAAGGCTTGGCAAACAATACCTTGAAGGAAGGGAATATCGTACCGCAAATCCTAAAAGAGTCCGTAGTTTCGTTAATCAATGCCAGCATTATCAGTCTGGTCGTGTTCATTTACAACTTCTTCATGCTGGGAGACCGGGGGATTACGGCCTCCGTATCTTTAAGCCTATTCGCCGTCGTAATGTTCGCCAGTATATTCGGCACGTTAGTTCCCATGACCTTAGATAAGATGAAGATAGATCCGGCCTTGGCGACCGGGCCGTTTATCACCATTACCAACGATATTATCGGTATGATGATTTATATGTTCATTACTTCCGCGTTAGCTTGATACCACGGGGGGACGGACGCCGTCCCTACAATGTTAAAATAATATGTTATAGAACATATCTACGAAATAGCTGTTATCTTTGTAGCGGTTATCAAAAAAGGTAGAAAAACTATGCTAACAGAAGCATTTTACATTCTCTTCTTCTATTTCACGGGAGAGTTTATCAGCTACTTTATCGACGGTTTCATACCGGGTAGCGTAATTGGGATGGTGCTATTATTTTTAGCCCTCGCGTTCAAGAAAGTAAAACCTGAAAAGGTGAAACGTCTTTCCACGGTTCTTACCCAAAACATGGGATTATTCTTCGTTCCAGCTGGTGTAGGGCTTATGAATTCCTTCGGGATCATCTCCGAGTATTGGGCAGTCCTGCTGATCGCTTCCGTAGTAAGTACAATTTTAGTCATCGCCAGCGTAGCGTTGGTGCAACAAAAACTGGAAAAGGGGAAATAGACCATGGATAATCTGGCGCATTCCGAGATTTTCGCTCTTACCTTGGTAATTGGTACCTACCTGACTTCCTTGGCTCTTTACAAGAAAGTCCATATCAGTCTTTTGCATCCTTTGCTTACGACCATCTTCGTGATTATCGTGGTACTGGAAGTCCTAGGCATTCAATATGAGTCGTTCCAGCAAAGCAGTCATTTGATCCATTTTATGCTGGGGCCTTCCGTAGTGGCCCTTGGCTATGTGTTATATGAGCAAATCCAATATCTAAAGGGAAATGTCGTTTCGATCTTGACTTCCGTATTTGTCGGGGCCATTGTCGGAATCGTAAGCGTAATCATCATCGGTAAATTGATGGGAGCCGACCAAGCGTTGATCGCCACGCTCCAACCGAAATCCGTCACCACCCCGATCGCTATGGGGATAGCGGAGAAAGCGGGCGGCATACCTTCACTTACCGCCGTCATCGTCGTAGCGGTAGGAATCTTTGGCAGTATAGTGGGCCCTATCGTGATGAGGGTACTGGGAATAGATAGCCATATCGCTAAAGGACTGGCGTTAGGGGCTTCCTCCCATGGAGTAGGAACAGCAGCGGCCATTCAAATCGGGGCCATCGAAGGAGCATTAAGCGGACTGGCGATTGGCTTGATGGGTATCATGACAGCGGTCTTGGTTCCGGTTATTCGGTTGATTTGCAACTATTTTTCCATATAAATACGCAAAACTTTTTGCTACTTTAGCAGGAATGTACTACTTTTGCCCCCGAAAATCGTTAAGGATTACTCTATAACATTATAAATAAAGAAAATAAATATGATCAATTCACAAGACATTAAGAAAGGAACTTGTATCCGTTTGGACGGAAAACTCTATTTCTGCGTCGATTTCCTTCACGTAAAACCGGGTAAAGGTAATACCATCATGCGTACCACATTGAAAGATGTTGTAAAAGGCGGTCAGATCGAGCGTCGTTTCAATATCGGTGAGAAGTTGGAAGATGTACGCGTAGAACGTCGCCCGTATCAGTTCACTTATACGGAAGGCGAGCATTATCATTTCATGAACCAAGAGACATTCGATGACGTGATCATCGACAAAAACTTGATCAACGGCGTTGATTTCATGAAAGAGGGAGAAATTGTAGACGTTGTTTCTGATGCATCTACCGATACGGTTCTTTTCGCCGACATGCCTACAAAAGTTCAATTAAAAGTTACTTATACAGAACCGGGTATTAAAGGTGACACTGCTACTAACACCTTGAAACCGGCAACCGTAGAGACTGGTGCGGAAGTTCGCGTTCCGTTGTTCATCAACGAGGGCGAGGTTATCGAGATCAATACGACTGATGGTTCTTACGTAGGCCGTATCCGCGAGTAATCCGGGTCTTGTCAAAATATACGGTTCCCGCTTGATAAGCAGGCGGGAACTATTTTTTTAACCAAATCATAAACCTTTCCCGACTATGAAAGAAAAGACAGGAAAACTTTCCATCAAGGAATGGGCCGAAGAAGACAGGCCCCGTGAGAAAATGCTTCAAAAAGGCGCTTCCGTATTAAGCGATGCCGAATTGATCGCCATACTGATCGGATCCTTATAGAGAAACGAAGGAAATTATCTTATCCGACGCTTGCGAGGTGATTCGCATG
>OGRB01001814.1_pt1 | contig 11627 bp, 9 predicted proteins | sample 1553371 | NCBI WGS metagenome assembly OGRB01 (sample SAMEA2580027, study PRJEB22360) | human gut metagenome | reverse complement strand
CAAGCATCAGTCCATCAATTTTTCCCTGATGTGCTGCCATCCACTTTTCCTGTTTAGGAGCTCCAAGTCCGACCCAGACAAAATCCGGTTTTGTTTCATTAATTCTCTCTATAATTGCCTTATCTTCCTCTTCCGTCAGAGGTCTAAACGGAGGACTGTACATTCCAGCAATTTGGATTCCCGAATAATTGCTTGTGAGTTTTTGATACAACAGCTCCAATGTTTCTTCTTTGCTGCCATAAAAATAATGGCGATACCCTTTCTTTGCAGAGATTTCAAAAATCTCTCCCATTAAACTTGGGCCTGTTGTGCGCTCCATATTCTTATGACCGCGTTTCTGACCAACAGTAGAAAGAGGACCGCCATCTGGAATTGCCATTAACCCGCCATTTTGAATCGCACAATAAGCTGCATCTTCAAAACTGGTTACAGTTGTATGTACATTTGAGACACATATGTAGTCTCCTTTTATTTCCGAAATATTTTTTTCGAGATAGTCTACCAACCACTCCATATTGATTGCCGCAATATTAACGCCCATAATATTGCAAGTTGGAATGCGTTTTTTATCAACCTTTCTCTTATACTCCATTTCTCGCACCTTTCCCTCTTTTTCTACTTATACGGAAGGCTCATATTGAGCCGAGCAATTTATATAAAACAGTGTGGTTATCATTTTTCTCACAGTGACCATCTACTTTTCCGACCGTCACTGAGTCTTTGATGTAGACCTGTCATGGGCTACTCGCCTAACTTGTTGGCATATGAATTTTGTTAAATCTGTACACATCTTTCCATCCATATTCTACAAGTAACCCCATCCACAATAACAACAAAATCCGCTCCACTTCATGCTCCTTTGCATTCCATGTGCGGACTTTGCCGAATTTTCTTCATACCGATCCTTCCCTCTTCAGAACCATAATTACTGTTTTAAACAGTATTTTAATATCCAGGCTGAAATTCCAGTTACTGATATATTCTGTATCCAGTCTCACAACTTCTTCGAAGTCAGTGATGTCACTTCGTCCGCTTACCTGCCACATACCAGTGATTCCCGGTTTAATAGCGATTCGAGCCCTGTGATGTAATTCGTATTGACGCAGTTCGTCCTGAAGAATGGGACGAGTTCCTACAAGGCTCATGGTTCCATTTAGTACATTCCAGAATTGCGGAAATTCATCAAGGGATGTTTTCCTGATAAATTCGCCTATTCCGGTTTTTCTGGTTCCGTCCGGCAAAATCTTGTTTCCAATCACACGAGGATCGAAATCCAGTTTGAACATACGTCCGTCACTCATTTTGTTCTGAGCCATCAATTCTGCTTTTCGTTCTTCTGCATCCATATACATGCTTCGAAATTTATACATCTTAAATGGCTTCCCGTTCTGTCCGATTCTTGTCTGCGAAAAGAAAATCGGACCCGGGGAACTGATGTAAATGGCCGGTGCTATAAAAATAAAAATAACTCCTGTCAAAATACAGCCTACCAGTCCCCCCAGAATATCCAATACTCTTTTGGCAAGTGCCTGTCTGTCTGTGGCATAGTTCATGGTGGTTGTCAGAACTGTATATCCGCCAATTGCCTCCACAAATTGTTTCTGTCCGGGAGTACTTCTGACTTTTGCCAGGTTTACATGGACCGGCATTCCCATTTCCAGCAACTCTTCTATCAGCTCCTGAGGGTATGGATATGTTTCATCTACATTTACAAAGACCTCATCTACCCACTGCTGACAGATAAAGGATGATGCGTTATTTAAGTCTGCTACTATCTGGACTCCTGCAATTTCTTTCCCTGTCATATCTTTATCAATGAGTATCAGACCATTGATGTTGTAGCGGTTATAATTGTGTTCTTTTACATTTTGGATTACTTTTGATGCAAGGTCATAATTGGTTACAATGTAGAGAGAATGCTCTCCACCTTCTGCCATTTTATGCAGCAGACGTTTTTTCCATATTATTCTTGTACAATAGGATAAAAGCACATAGATAATTCCCATAAGATAAAGGATTATTCTTGAAAAGGTATGTCCGCCACTGACAGTAAACAGGTACAGACCACTTGCCAGTTCGATCAGGATCATCTGCCGGATAACAGAGCGCAGCTCCTGATAACGTCCTCTTCTCAGAACTCCTTTATAAGATTCAAACAAAATGATCAGGAACAAATCCACCAATATGACAAATATCATCACATTGCGATAAATTCCCAGTGTAAACAGGTTCCTGACAGAACCGTTTCGAATCAGATACGCCAGTATTAAAGCCATAAATAAACACGCAAGATCAATTAATATGAAATCTTTGTGTTTATACCATCCTCTTGATTTTTTCCTGTACATACGTTTTCCTAACCTCTCCTTCTTTTTTATTCAAAAAGGCATATTTACAGAATCGTTTTCCTGTAAATATGCCATCATTTTTTATTATTCTTTTCTTATAATTTCCAATCCCACCTTCATTTCTACTGTTCTTCCAAACATTTCTATTTCCATATATGCCATTCTTTTGTGCCGGTCTATCCTGCAGATATTTCCTTCCATTCCCATCAGAGGACCTGCCAGGATCTGCACTCTGTCATTCTCGATAATGCCGGAAGACATCTCTACAAGCTGTTTGTCTGTGCCTATTTTCATAAGCAAATCTATTTCTTCCTGAACCAGTGGGACGATCTCATCGCCGGTTCCGATCAGCTTCGTCAGTCCGATGACTTTCCTGAGTCCATTTACCAGTTTTTCCGGATTTTCGGCAATTAAAAAGACATACCCGGGAAAGAGGATTCTTTCCTGGATATGCCATTCGCCCTGAAATCGTTTCTTCTGTTGGTAATATGGGATAAAGCAGCGTTCTAAGACATTGCTGCTTATTAACCGCTGACACTGACAGCGGATGTTTTCTTCGGTGCCTGTGCGCACCTGCATCACATACCACATTGGATATCTTACCTCCATATTTTGGGTATGCTTCGCCATTCTGCCTGTGTTTCAAAGCAGACTCATACTTCAAGATATGTATTATCCATATCTTCAAACGCGGCAAAGCGACGATTTAAAGACAAAAGATTTACGTCGTGTTTTATTATAACTACATCAATAAAAAAATGCAACATATTTCTACAAAAAACAGCCGCCATCTCTGGCGACTGCGTTCTGATTCCGAATTATTGATTATTTCGCGTCTGCGATTACCATGAAGAAATCTCCATCGTTTAAGTTAACAGTAAGAGTTTTGCCCTCTTTGTCAATATTAACCGGATCAATGACTACAAACTTCTTTGTGCCGTCTTTGCTGTAGACCCAAAGCTGAATACCTTCCATAGTGTCTGTAAGACTCGGAACATTAAGCTTTACTTCATATGTTCCGTCATCATTAGGCTTTGCTTCTTCTGGCTTCAGTACGTTGAATTCATTGACAAATGTAACAATCATTTTTCCTTCGAGTTTAGCAATGGCATCTTCAAGGTCTGCTTTGTCTGCTTCATCTACGGAAAGAGATTTCAATACTTCTATGAAACCTTCCATCTTCATTTTACCAGCATTGATTTTTTTAAAAGCATCTGCCAGATCTTTATATTTTGCCAGCAAATCAGCAAAGCCCTGTGTTTTCTCAAGTTCCTTAACAACTTCATAAATTGAAGAATGTTCAGAATCCACAGTAATTTCGCTTGTCTTACTTGGCGCTACCGCAGCCAAATCACTTGTATTGCTTGGCGCTGCACCGACACCTACAGTAGCACATCCTACTCCAAGGGCAGCTGCTAAAGCAAGTGTCATAAATTTCTTCGCGATTTTCATAATGCACCTCTCCTTTTGGATTAATTTTTATATAGATAACCGTACAGAATGTCTGCACGGACTATCTCTGAATAATAACAGTGATAATTATTTATCACAGTACAGTGTATTCTGTATTCATCATACTATGACTAATACAATCAGATTTTCTCATAAAACATGGAAATAATCAAGTCCGACAATGCATCTTCATCGATATGGTACTCATCAAAGTTCTCTCCATGTGTTCCCTCACCCGGTACTGTCTCTGTATCAGTGATTCCATTCTGTGATGCGGCCAGCAATTTGGCAAATATATCATTTCCCATATTTGTAACTGTATAGCTTTTAACACTGTCATAGAGACCTGTCACAAATCCGGCGTCCTCTCCTGCTTTTTCCTGTGCCTCCTGCACCAGTGCCTGAAGAAAGGTTTTCTGTCTTTCCTGACGGACCAGAGCACTCTGGGTTTTGTCAATGTCACGATATCTTACAAACTGTTCTGCAGTTTCCCCTGTGATATCCACAACAGCACCTTTTTTATATTCCGGATTCACATCTGCGAGACTGTCATCAGGGATTGTGAGCTGTATTCCACCTACGAAATCTGTAATCACTGAAATGCCATCCATGTTCATGGAACAATACCCCTGGATTGGAAGTCCGTCCAACATATCGGAAACTGCTGTTTTCATCAGTTCACAGCTTTTCTCTTTTCCGTCCCCGAAGGCATACTGTATATTCAGATGATCTGTTGTCTCTCCAAGGCTCTGACCATATGGATTAAATACTTCTATCCTGGTCATGGAATCTCGTGGAATAAACAGAACCTTTATCTTCTCTGTTGCACGATCCATGGACACCAGAAAAATTGCATCTGCCTGCCCGGCATCTGCCTGTGACTGATAAGTATCTACAGCTTCCCTTGTATCAATTCCCAGGAATAAATAATTGCTGAGATGATCGTTATATTTGTATGTCTCACCTTTATATTCCACGATATCACTGTTTTGGCTCAAGTCCGTCTGATTCCGGCTGTCACTGTTCTGACCGCCGTTTTGTGGCGATGAAGCATTTTTCTGGCTTAACAGATAATAACCGCCGCCAAGAACGGAAAGAACTATGATCAGGATAATAATCAAAAGCATACAGATCTTGCGCTGTCTGATGGCTTTTCTTGTGGTTTTTGTCATTTTCATTCCTTCAATCTCTGTATTTCAGTTATCTCATCAGTTTTTGCTGATGTAATTAAGCTCCTGCAGTTTCTGTAATATTGCCTCTGCCATTGCCTGCTGGGCCTCATAGGTAGAAGACGGCTGTGCAGTCACATCTGCAAGACTGATATAGTGTTCTCCCCATTTCTGGCTGAGCACCTGATCCAGTGCTTCAGAGGTTACACTTCCGTCCATAGGGCGTGTTCCTACTACAATAAACTGATCTTTATTCTGAAATGTATTTAAAATCTGTTCCTGCTGGTCTGCCAGTTCTGCAGGATCATGATTCCAGCCGCCATAATATCCCATGAAGATAACAGGAATACATTCCTTATCATTTCTTGTAGTCTGTTCTTCTGTCAGATCACGTATTCCGGTCTCTGTCACATTCAGCTGGGCACCGTTTGCAGCCTGCTGATGTCTGGTAATATAGCTCTGAATGGTTTCACCACTTACACCAGCCATCTTCATCATGGAGAGAGTGCCGCCTCCCTGAAGCGTTTTATTGATCACTGTCATATTATAGCCATTATCGGTCAGAAGCTTCTGAAGTACCGCCATATAGGAATATGTATTGGATTCTTCCCCATTGATCAGATCATCTCCCCAGCACACAATACCTGAAGCAGCTGCCGTCGCATCTTTTGTATCTTCTGTCTTATCTGCATCTTCTGTATCAGCTGTATCCGTTTTTTCTGTGTCTTTTGTGTCTTCTGTGTTCTTTGATTTAATGTCTTCTGTATCTTCTGCTTCTTCGGAAGATATCTCCTCCAGCTCTTTTGCACGTTCTTTTACTGCTTCGTAATCTTCAATCCCACTCTGCTGGTCGTCCGCAATTTCTGACAGGTGTCTGGATTCCTTCTGTTCCGATTTATAACTGGTCACAAGAATAAAGCCCAGGAGAACTGCCAGCAGAATGCAGATAAAGCCCAGTAAGATATTCGTCTTTTTTATTTTTTTATTCTTTATTTTGCTCACTTTTCCAAATTCTCCTTTATCATTGATCATGGTTTCTGTCTTACTGCCAGATAACTGCCCGTATTATTTAATCTGGGCTTCTTCGTCGCTTCTGCGATAATACTCTCCATAATGCTTATAATAGGAAGAATAATATTTGTCATCACTGGTATCTATCTTGTTCATAACAGCTCCAAGAATACGGCATCCGCTTCTTTCCAGCTGTTTAAATGCTTTCTGTGCATCCCGGTACCTGACATTTCCCGGTTCGATCAGAAAGACTGCACCATCGCAGCATCTTCCGATCACTGCCGCATCAATTACTGTTCCGATAGGCGGTGTATCGATCAGGATATAATTATAATATTCTCTGATTTCCTTTAAGAATACCTTAAAGATATTCTCACTGAGAAGTCCTGACGGGTTCGGTGCACTTGGGCCTCCGAATATGATATCCATATTCGGAAAGTTTGTAGAATAAATAATCTCCTGTAATCCCACCTGACCGCTCAGGAGCTGTGAGAGACCTTTCACTTCCTCTTCCACACCCAGTCGTCCGGCATATGCAGTCTTCCTGATATCCGCATCCAGAAGGAGAACCTTCTTACCAATGCTCCCAAGCTCCTGGGCAAGACTGAGTACTATATCACTCTTACCTTCGTTTGGATAACAGCTTGTAACCAGAATTGTCTTTATGCTCTGACCCGACAGCTGAATATTGGTACGCAGAGTTTTGATCGCCTCACTGTAAAAATAATCCAGATTTCTTTTATCTGTTAAATTGAGTTTCTTCATTGCTCAGATTCCTCCATCAGTTTAATGGTGTTTCTTATTCTTGTTCTTTGATTTCCTGTTCTTCGAATTTATAAAATCTCTTCTGTCAGGAACCTTGGCAAGAACAGAAACTCCCAGGTATTTCTCAATATCTTCCTCTGTCTTAATAGTATCATCCATTACAGCGTATACAACCACGATTGCCGCACATGCAAGGAAACCGAGTAAGAAGCCGAGTGCTGCATTCTTCTTTACACTTGGAGAAGTTCTTACAGTAGCAATCTTACCGACTTCAATAATCTTTGGCGGAATAACTTCCATTTTATCGCCAATATAGGATGAAGAAACATTCGCAATCTCATCTACGATCTTCTTTGCCATTTTAGAATCTGTATTATTGACAGTAATCTCAAGGATACGGGTATCTGTAGGATTATTGATACTTACGCTTTCTTTCAGCTGTTCTGCAGTCATATCCAGATCCAAATCTGAAATTACCTGCTCCATCACAGGAGTACTTGTGATCAGTACTGTATAATCACTTGTCAGGCTGGCACCTAACTGCAGATCCGCCAGTGATGTCAGTGTGGTTTCTTTCGAAAGTACAAGGATACTGGATGTGGAGCTGTAAATCGGTGTCATCAAAAACTGTGTATATGCTGCTGCAATACAGCCTCCGGCAAGAGCAACCATCAGTACCAGAAGGATTTTTTTCTTGAGCGCATAAAATATTTCCAGTAAGTCGATTTCGACTTCATCATCATTTGCATCGGGTCTCTGTGCTTTGCTGCTCTCAAAGTTACTGTTCAAATTGTCTAACATCTGATAATTTCCTTTTCCCTTTTTTCTTTATAGTTTTGTACATTACTGTTCACAGGTAATATTCTGTCTTATGTATTTCTGAAAGTAAACAGCAAAATTGACATAAACCGATTTTATTGTATATCAGCCAATAAAAAAAGTCAATCTGTAGCCTCGGGAGTTTGACAGTTGGATATCAGAAAAAAGTACCTGCAGGTCGCATAAAACCTGCTTTTTTTGTGTCAAATTTTTGGTTTTTATCTATTGTATTTTATTGCAATGTGTTGTAAAATATAATAAAGGAGGGATTCTGCATGCGAGTTACTACATCGAAATCTAAAAACGCTGAATCATTTTATATTTCGAAAGGCTATGTGAATGACAAAGGTGTAAGTACTTCCGTTATCATTAGAAAATTAGGTACATTAAAAGATCTCCTTCCGGAGCACGGACCAACACGTGATGATGTAATGGTCTGGGCAAAAGAACAGGCGCGGATAGAAACTTTAAAATATAAACGGGAAAAAGAAGAAAAACAGATAAAGCTTACTTTTCATGCAGACAGGCCGCTGGACTATGACAAGCAGGTATTCTACCGCGGTGGTTATCTGTTTCTCCAATCAATCTATTATCAGTTACAGATAAACAAGATCTGCCGGAAGCTAAAACAGAAACATAAATTTAAATATGATATCAACGCTATCCTTTCCGACATGATCTATGCAAGGATCCTGGAACCCCGCAGTAAACGGTCTTCCTACAAGGCAGCATCCGAATTTTTAGAAAAACCATCCTATAAACTTCACGATGTATACAGAGCATTGGATGTCCTTGGAGCAGAATGCGATCTCATTCAGGCAGAACTTTACAAAAACAGCCATTTCCTTGGGGCAAGAAATGATAAGGTCCTTTATTATGATTGTTCAAACTACTACTTTGAAATCGAGCAGGAAGATGGAAACAAAAAGTATGGAAAAAGCAAAGAACACAGACCAAATCCGATCATTCAAATGGGTCTGTTTATGGATGGCGACGGCATCCCCCTTGCTTTTTCTACCTTTGCAGGAAATGCAAACGAACAGACATCCCTCAAACCATTGGAAAAAAAGATACTTGGAGAGTTTGGATGCCAGAAATTCATTTACTGCAGTGATGCAGGCCTGGGATCCGAATCTATCCGTGAATACAACCATATGGGGGAACGTGCTTATATCGTAACCCAGTCCATTAAAAAACTAAAAAAAGAAGAAAAAGAATGGGCATTAGATCCACAGGGATTTAAAAAAGTATCCGATGACACTCCTGTTGATATCACTAAGCTCAATAGTAATGACAAAGGTCTTTATTACAAAGATGAACCTTATACCACGAAGAAGCTGCACCAGCGTCTGATCATTACTTATTCACCGAAATATGCAGCTTATCAAAGAACAATCCGTGATAAACAAGTGGAACGTGCACAAAAAATGCTGGATTCAGGGAATACAAAAAAGAACCGTAAAAACCCCAATGATCCGGCACGTTTTATTGAAAAGACAGCAGTTACGCCAGAAGGAGAAGCGGCTGATATCAAATATTCCCTGGATGAAAACAAGATTACGGAAGAAACTCTGTATGATGGGCTTTACGCAGTATGTACCGATCTTCTTGATGATAATGTTGCTGATATTTTGAAGGTAAGTGAAGGACGGTGGCAGATAGAAGAATGTTTCAGGATCATGAAAACTGACTTTTCCGCAAGGCCTGTATATCTGCAGGACGAAAACCGGATCCAGGCACATTTTTTAATCTGTTTTCTTGCTTTGACTATTTATCGTTTTCTCGAAAAAAAGATGGATTTGAAATATACTTGCGAAGAACTTCTGGAAACTTTAAAGGCAATAAATTTTGCCGAAATACAAGAACAGGGTTATATTCCTCTATATAAGCGTGAAGCCATTACAGATGATCTTCATGAAGCCTGCGGCTTCCGAACTGATTATCAATTCATAACCAAAAGCAAAATGAGAACGATCCAGAAAAAAAGCAAAAGAAAAGAATAAATTACTATATTTCATGACAACGACGAAAATCGCTGTGCCCCAGTAAACACAAGGGATACAGCGATTTTTTATCTCAGCAACTGTCAAAGATGGGATTGTATATCAGCCAATAAAAAAAGTCAATCTGTAGCCTCATGTTTTTGTTTCTGTTTCAGAATTTCTGCAGGATTATGAATAAACAGTTCATCTGCATAGTCCTGCCCGAATTTCGCTGAAACCATACGATATGCCTCGCCAATCCTGCTGCTCCTCTTTGCACTGTTGTGACAGTCTGATCCAACGAAATGAAGAAGTCCGTCTTTCATGATTTTATTACAGTAGCGTTTAGTAAAAAATCCGTCTTTTCCTGTGATGCTGTCTGCATTGATCTGCATATAGACGCCCATATATGCCAGTTCTTCCACAAAATCCAGACTGTTGCGTGTGGCTTCGTAACGTTCTATATGTGCTACGATCGGCTTATATCCTCCGGAGAGCAATGCACCGAGACGTTCCCGTATATAGCTTTCTTCCGAGTTATGGGAAAATTCTGTAAGAACATACCGTGAACCGGCCATTGTCATTACTTTCTGTTCTCTGAGCATGGGAAGCATCTCCATATTGGCATGAAACTCACATCCCAGATACACATGGAGATCCGGGCTGATCTCTGATGCCGCTTTCTCCACCAGTCTGAACTGCTCTCTGACTTTCGCCGCAGGTGTTTCAAACATCCGAAAGCGGAAATGGGGAGTTGCAATAACCGTCCGCACGCCCTGTTCATATTCCATCCGGAGTAATTCTACGGTTTCTCCTATATCTGCGGCTCCATCGTCTACACCGGGTACAATATGACAGTGTATATCATAAATTCCTTTTATGGACATCCTATCTCCTTCCTGACTGTCTGCAGCATTACTCTGATGCTTCTGTAGCTGCTGACCACATTCGTAATCTGAAAAAACAATCAACCGGCTCTGTATGATCATCCTCATACAAAGCCGGTTTCTGAATATTTATGAGTATTCTCTTGATTATTCTTCTGTAGCTTCCTCAGCCGGTGCCTCAAGAGCTTTCATGCTCAGGCTGATCTTCTTGTCTTCGCCGTTGAAGTCAACAACCTTAGCTTCGATCTCCTGTCCGATTGACAGTACGTCTGCTGGTTTAGCAACGTGCTCTCTGGAAATCTGGGATACGTGAAGGAGTGCATCTACTCCAGGTGCAAGCTCTACGAATGCGCCGAAGTCTGTCATACGTGCAACTTTACCTTTAACTACGTTTCCTACAGCGAAGTCCTCAGCTGCTGTGAGCCATGGATTTGCTTCCGGGAATTTAAGGGAAAGTGCGATCTTCTCTCCGTTGATCTCTTTGATAAGAACTTTAACTTTATCGCCAACAGTGAATACTTTCTTCGGGTTCTCTACTCTGCCCCAGGACATTTCGGAAATGTGAAGAAGTCCGTCTGCTCCGCCAAGATCGATGAATGCACCGAAATCTGTAACGTTCTTAACTGTTCCTTCAACTGTGTCGCCAACATGGATCTTCTCCATTAATTCTTTCTGTTTCTCTGCTTTCTCAGCAAGAAGAAGCTGCTTACGGTTACCGATGATGCGGCGTCTTCTCGGGTTGAATTCTGTGATAACGAATTCGATCTCCTGATCTGCATATTTGGAAAGGTCTTTCTCGTATGTGTCGGAAACGAGGCTTGCAGGAATGAATACTCTTGCTTCGTCTACGTTTACACAGAGTCCGCCGTCAAGTACCTGAGTTACAGGAGCTTTTAATACTTCCTGATTCTCAAATGCTTCTTCAAGACGTTTGTTGCCTTTCTCTGCTGCCAGTCTCTTGTAAGTAAGAGTAACCTGACCTTCTCCATCGTTTACTTTGAGAACTTTTGCTTCCATTGTGTCTCCAACGTGAACAGCATCTGTGAGTACAAGGCTTGCATCGTTAGAGTATTCGTTCTTTGTGATAATACCGTCTGCTTTATAACCGATATTCAGAATAATCTCATCTTCTTTTACATCGATGACAGTACCCTGTACAATCTCTCCATTTCTGATAGTCTTTACGGAATCTTC
>OGRB01001807.1_pt1 | contig 11664 bp, 9 predicted proteins | sample 1553371 | NCBI WGS metagenome assembly OGRB01 (sample SAMEA2580027, study PRJEB22360) | human gut metagenome | reverse complement strand
GGCAGCCCCAAACTGCTGATTTTAGATGAACCCACCAACGGTCTGGACCCGGCAGGTATTCAGGAGATGCGCAGTCTGATTGCTTCCATGCCGCAGACCACCGGAGCCACCGTGCTGATCTCCAGCCACCTATTGGGCGAGATCGAGCAGATGGTCACGCAGGTGGGCATCCTGAACCACGGAAAAATGCTGTTTGAGGGTTCTTTGCAGGCCTTGCAGAAGCACAGCCGCGGCGGGATCCTGCTGCGGGTGCTGGATGTTTCCAAAAGCATTGCGGTGCTGAACCGACAGGGCATCCGGGCGGTGACACAGGCACAGCACCCGGATGTGCTGGAACTGCCCGCCCTGCCGGACGAAGCACTGGCGGCACTGGTGAGCACGCTGGCCGAAAACGGTGTCGGTGTGGTCGGGCTGACCGCCCAGACAAAAAATCTGGAAGAGATCTTCCTCAGCCTGACCCAGACCAGCGGGGAGGTGGCCTGAGATGCTGCGTTCCTTTCATGCTGAACTTCAGAAGGCGCACCGGCGGCATGACCTTGCTCTCTGCCTGCTCATCCCCGGCATTGTCGTGCTGTGGGTGGGCGGCCTTGCCCCGGCAGACCCGGAGGAGCTTGCCAACGGTTACAGCGCCCTGCTTTACAGCCTGCCCGTCATTGAAGCCATTCTGATGCCGGTGATGATGGCAGTGCTGGCCTCCCGGCTGTGGGATATGGAGATCAAAGGCAACACCGCCAAGCTGCTCTACACCCTGCAAAGCCGCCGCAGCCTGTTTGCAGGCAAAGCGGTCTTTGGAGTGCTGGAGGTACTGTTGGTCACGGTTCTGGAGCTGGCCTGTGTTCCGGTGCTGGGGCGTGTCCATGGTTATACCGAAGCCTTTCCCACTGGGCAGCTATGCTATCTGTTCGTCTGCACACTGGCGGTGGACACCATGCTCTTCTTTGGCGAATTTCTGCTGATGCTGTGGGTGGGCAATCCCCTGCCGGCGCTCTGCGTGGGCATTGTAGGGGCGCTGGTGGGGCTGTTCTCTGCCTTTATGCCGCCGCTTGCCAGTTATTTTGTACCCTTTGGGTACTACATCCCTCTGAGCGCCTACGAAGTGGCGAACTGGGACAAGGCTACCCACACCGTCACCTACGGCACCCGCCCCTTCAACTGGGGGCTGCTGGCCTTCACCCTTGCGCTGGGCGCTGTGCTGTTTGCCCTTGCGTGGCGCAAGGTACAGGACGAGGAGGTATAAAACCATGCTGAAACGCTGTATTCTTGCGGAGAACCGCAAACTCCACGCATCCCCCATCTGGGCGATGTTCTTTCTGCTGCCCATTCTTTCCGCCACCTACGGCACCTTCAATTATCTGCAAAATCTTGAGATCCTCACCGACGGCTGGTATAGCCTGTGGACCCAGCACACCCTGTTTTATTCCATGCTCTTCTTCCCTGCCATGGTAGCCACCTATGCTGCCTACTTGTGGCGGCTGGAACATCTGGGGCACAACTGGAACCTCATCATGGCAAGCCCCGTGCGCCCGATGGACCTGTTTGCCGCAAAGTTTGTGGTGGTGACAAAGCTGGCACTGCTGACCCACGGTTTTGTGTTTGCACTGTTCGTGTTCTGCGGCAAGGTATTTGCCCATCTGCCCGGGCTGCCGCCGGTCACCTTACCTCTGTTTTTACTGCGGGGACTGCTGGGCGCGCTGGCTGTTATTGCCGCCCAGCTGGTGCTGGCCATGGTCATCCGCAGTTTTGCCGTGCCCATCTTCCTGGGGCTGCTGGGCGGCATCCTTGGCATTTTTGCCGGGTCCAAAGGCTTTTCCCTGCTCTGGCCCTACGCCCTGATGCAGGCGGGCATGAATGCCAACAAAAGCGAGGACGCACTGGCCGGAAGCTATGGAATGTTCTTTCTCAGCTGCGCATTCTGGCTGGCGGCAATGTTTTTGCTGGCATGGGGCCTGCTGCGGAAACGGGATGTAAAAGCGTGACGTTGTTCCTGTAAAAAGAAGCGTTCTGCCACAATAAAAAAATCTTCTGTTCAGAAAATCAAGACCCCGCGTTTTCACGCGGGGTCTTGATTTTAAAGTCCTTTTATGATGCACCCATCCTCGATTCGGATGATCTGCTGCGCTTTCTTCGCGATCTCCGGGTTGTGGGTGACAACGATCAGGGTCTGTCCGAATTCTGCTGCACATTCTGTCAGGAGCTTCATGGTGTCCTCACCCGTTCTGGTGTCCAGATTTCCGGTCGGTTCGTCCGCAAAGACAATGCGCGGTTTCCCGATCAGTGCACGGGCGATTGCCACACGCTGCTGTTGTCCACCCGAAATCTGAGAAGGACGAGCATCGAGTTTCTCTGCGATTCCAAGAATTTCCGTCAGTTTGCGGAGCATCTGCTCGTCCGGTGTCCGATGGTCGAGATAAAATGGAATCAGAATGTTGTCCCGCACCGTATACTCCGGGAACAGCCGGAAGTCCTGAAAAATAAAGCCAATTTTTTGCCGTCGCACCTGTGCAAGCTGCTCTGCATTCATCGCATAGAGGTCCTGCCCATCCAGCAGAACGTTTCCGGTCGTGGGCGGCAGCAGTCCTCCCAGGATCTTCAGAAGAGTGGATTTCCCGCTGCCACTGGAACCAATGATGGACGCAAATTCCCCCTTCCAGATCGTCAGGTCGCTGGCTTTTAATGCCTGAACCGCACTTTCGCCCTCGCCATAGGTTTTGGAAATTTGCACAGCTTCCAGAATTTTGTCTTTCATAAGATGTCCCCCTTCGATGCTTTTTTCCGAATAAAGGAGAAAACCGGCAGCAAAGCCGCGCCCAGCCAGAATCCCATCAGCAGAATGCTGACCATGATCTGACTTCCCACAGGTTTATGGAACGCATACACCCGCCCGTTTGTATGGATACGGATCAGGTCGAGAATGCTCTGGATCGGGACGATACACGAAACTGCCGCATAGACAACGATGTTCACAAGCAGCGTTGTCCCAACGATGACCGGGAGCAGCAGCTTTGCATAGGACAGCACCAGTTTTTTCGGGGAAACGCCCAGCGTCAGGAGAAGCGACAGACGCTGCTGCTGGACTTCATAAGCTGAAAGATTCAAAACCACCAGCAGCGCACACCCCAGAAGGACCCCGAATACCGCAAGGATGCCGACAAGGAAAGCGCTCTGTGTGCCCTCGGTGTAGCTCTGGCTGATCAGGTCGTAGTTATCTGCACGCAGGATACCATTCCTGCGCGTCGCAATGGAGGAAATAGACCGACGCAAAGAGAAATTGCTGCCAGCGGACAGCTTCACGTTCAGGCTGCTGTATCCTTCCTTTTCCATAAAGTAGCTTCCTGCGCTCTCAAACATTTTATGGTAAAGAGCCGTACTGACAAAAATCGTGCCGCTGGAAATGAGCCGGTCTGTTGTCAACAGCGTGTAGTTGTTCGCAGACTTTACGACACCGACAATGGGCAGCTGGGCTGTATACGTCCGGTAGACCTCATTCCCGGCTTCATCCTGCCCGGTATAGCGCCGGTATTGGATGCTCAACTTGTCCCCGGCTGCGAAAACCGGTTCAACAGGAATACTGCCCTCCGTTTGGGTGTTCTGATAATACTCATCCGCAGCGGGGTCATAATAGCAATCTCCCCACAGGGTCAAAACAGAATCCCCGGACAGCAGCGTCTCTATTTCCTCGTCCGAAACGCCGGCATCTGCGGCAATGCGGCGCAGTTCGTCCTCCGGCAAGGCGCAGACAGTCGTGTTCAGCGTTCCCTTTTCTGCATTTCGCAGCAAGCTCGGAATGTCCGTAAAGAAACCGTTATCCTTGACCCAGATATCGGCAAGCATCTGGCTGGACTGGATCTTGTCTGACGTCACGGTATAGGTATCGGTCAGATCAATTGCAGCGGAAACCTCTTCCACACCGGGCAATGCAGCAAGATCCTCTTTCAGAGAAAACGGCATCCCGGAGGTTCCGTTCATCTTGATGGACAGACAAGCATACGGCGCATCCAGATTATACGGCAGCATGACACGCCATCCGACATAAAGGCAGCTGACTGCGATCAGCAAGACCGCACAGCCAACACCGACCTGCGGTGCAAGCGGAAGCTGCGCCAAACGGAACTTTTTGGCCTTGCTTTCCTTCTTCTGTGCTGCCTTTGGGCGGGTCAGAACAGCCGGCAGGAATGCACCCAACAGCACAGCAACCAAAAATAGTACGGCAAGCAGGATCAACGATGCAAAAGGAACCGCAAAGAACGAAAGCTGTTTTTGCAGTCCAAGCCCTATGGCGGCAGCACCACACCCAAGTGCAAAACCAAGGAAAACTGCCGCAAGACCTGCAAAAAGAGCTTCCCACAGGCACATCCGGTGTAAGTCCTGTTTTCTTGCGCCAAGGATTTGAAATGTATGCAGTGTCTGCACTCGTTTATGAAGCACGATCACAAAATACTGCGCAACGGCAAAGAAGCTGACCAGGATCGCGATCATCAGCAGGAACGTCAACGAAGAAGACACCGTATCTTCCTGCGGATAGGCATATTCATTTGCAATGAAATCCGGGTCATCCGATGCAGTACCTACGGTGTCCGCATTCAAATCGTAGAAGGTCTGAAATTTTTGCCCCGCCAGTGCAAGCGGCTCAGCGACAACTGCACTGACCGTCAGGTTGCTGCCAAGATTCCAATAGACGTCATAGGCCGGAAGAACACCACACAGGGTATAGGTCTGTTCCACGATCTTACCGGAACCGGATAACGGGTCATAATCATTGTCTGCGACCTTCAGCGTGATCGTCTGCCCCAGATCATAGGAACAGCCCAACGCATCCAACAACGTTGTCGTCATGGCGATCTCATCCGGTTGTGCAGGAAAGTTTCCGCCGATCGGCACGATACGCCCCAGTTGTGCAAAGGCGCTGTCTACGGTTCCGATACCGCCCGCCAGCCCATTGTCTGCACCAAGAACGATTCCATCCTGAATTGCCGTGCTGGCTTTTGCGGACGCAGGCAGATTCTCCCGCACCTGTGCAGCATCCGTGTCCGTATCCGATAATCTCAGGTATTGCCACTCGCCGTACAGTTCGCATCGGGTATCCTGCAACGCCTGGGCAGAGCTGCCAGAATAAATCGTGGCTGCTGTCAGGAACGAAAAAACCATCGTCAGCAGGATCAGCAACAGACTGGTCTGCTTTTTCCGCCCAAGCATCCCATGGAACGCCAAAATAAGAGATGGGTTTTCTTTGACTTTCATAAAATACCTTCACCTCCGCTTTTCATTCTGATCAACTGTTTCTATCCAATTAACGCAATTCCCACCCTTTTGTTACAGCTTTCAAGAGAATTTTTTTAATTTTTCTTTTTGTTCATCAATTTTTCGGGGTACACAAACAAAAAAGAGCATCAAGTCCAACGACTCAACGCTCTTTTATTGTCCAGTCATCCTGCACATCACTGTGCATCAACTTTAATTCCTGGCAGGGAGTTCCAGACGCAAAAGGTCATCCGATGCCGTTTTCTATGCATCGGATGACCTTTTGGGGCAGCGTTTCCGTTTAAGCCACCCTGGTCTTTCTCAGATACCCCCATGCTGCCAGTCCAACGAGCAGAACGATCTTGACCGGTGCCGATGCCAGCAGTACATCTGCCTGAAAGAAGGCATGCCCGCCTGCATAGAGAAAATCAAAACCGATCATTTTATACATCAATGCGTTGGAAAGCCCAATGCCTCCTGCCGGAAGCAGGGTGGACAGCCAATCTCCAAAGGAGCCCGGCACGACCATATAAACGATCAGCGGTGCCACCACGCTGATCAGTGCCACAGACAAAGCGGTCAGGTTGTTCTTGGCCCATACGGATGCCATCAGCACAAAGGCCACCTCCGCAAAGAAGATCAGGAAGTTTGCCACCAGCATGACCCACTCCATCTGGCCAACGGTATACGGCAGCAGGCTGGTCACAGAAAACAGCCATTGCACGGAAGTTTGGGTACTTTCCCAGCCAAATAGAGCATTCGTGACCAGGATCCACACCACGCCGCAGAGCAGATACGCCGCCCCTGTGATACTGAACGCCGCCGCTAGCTTTGCCGCTGCTAGCCGCAGACCGCCGTTTTTTGTGCACAGTTGGATGTCCTGCGCCCCGGTCTGTGCATCCGATGCAAACACCGGGGCCGCAATCACCGCGCACAGCAGGGTGAGCAGCAAGCTCAACAGGGTCTGGTAATCCATTGCGTCTGAACTGACCCCAAATGAATAGGTGAACGGTTTTTGTACAGCATCGAACTTTTTCTGTGCAATGGCCTGCGCCTGCTCATAGCCGGGCTTTCCGCTTTGTTCCAGCCAGATCACCGATTCCAGCCGTTTGGGGAGCTGGCTGTAAAAGTTCTGCATATCCTCTGTGGTCAGCCCCATCACGCCCGGTGCCATGCCGGTTTTCGGGTCGGCAAAGGCTTCCTTTGCGCTGTTCACAAGAGGCTGATACCGGGCAAGTTCTTTATAAAATACCTCGTCCGGGATATCGTTGATGGAGCTTGCATCATACTGCCGGTACACCCGCTGATAGGCTTCCAGTGCTTCCTGCATGACATCCGGCGTGATGGTACCGGATACCTGCTGCTCCTGCCGTTTCCGGATTGCTTTCAGACCCGTGTAACGCACTTCGTTTCCGCTGGCATCCAGTTCCGTCCAGCCGATAAAGGTCACCGGCAGATATGCCATGACCACGGCCAGCACCAGTGCAATGGCCAGCAGAATAGCTGTCATACGGGTTTTGCACACACGTTTCAATTCCAAACGATACAGGTTCATTTTGCTTCCTCCATTTCCTCCGGGAACAGCCACAGATACAGATCTTCCAGCCGGGGCTGCGCCGGGACGCTGTCCGGCAGCTGCGGCGCATCGGCAAGATAGCGCAATGTTACCGTTCCGTCCGGCTCGTTGCGCAGGTTCACTACCCGCAGCCGGTATTCCCACCGGGCAAGCTGTTCCATCGGGATGTTCCCCTGCCAGACTTTGGCTTCGATCTGCTTTACCAGCCCTTCGGTGGTGTCCTGTGCAATGATTTTGCCAGCCTTCATCACGGCATTTTCAGCTGCAATGTATTCCACATCCGAAACGATATGCGTTGAAATAAGAACGATCCGTTCCTGTGCAAACTCCGACAGCAGATTGCGGAAGCGCACCCGTTCTCCGGGGTCCAGCCCTGCCGTGGGCTCATCTAGAATTAAAATTTCCGGGTCGTTGAGCAGTGCCTGTGCGATGCCTACCCGGCGCTTCATACCGCCGGAAAGTTTTATGATCTTTTTGCGGCGCACCTCAGTGAGGCTTACCCGCTCCAGCAGTGCGTCGATCTGCCGGGCAGCCTCTGTGCGCGGCAGACCCTTGAGCGCCGCCATATATTCCAGATAGTCCTGCACCGTGAATTCCGGGTAAAACCCGAATTCCTGCGGCAGATACCCCAGCTTTTCCCGGTAGGCCGCACCAAGCGTTCCAATCTCCACCCCATCGCACAAAATCCGGCCACTGCTGGGCCGCAGAATGCCCGCCAGCATCCGCATTAAGGTTGTTTTGCCTGCACCATTCGCCCCCAGCAGTCCCCACACACCCGGCGTGAGAGTGATGGACACATCATCCACCGCCGTTTTATCCCGGTATCGCTTTGTAATATTCTGAATTTTCAGTTCCATGGCTTGCTCCTTTCAGCCTTCTGTAATATATTCTGACCGGGCGGCAAGCCGGATGCACTGCAACACCATACAGAGCACCAGCACACCCGCCGCCAGCGGCAGACCTTTCGGCAGTTCCGATAATTGCACGAACCGCAGCAAACACAGCTGCCCTGCAAACAGTGGTACAGCTCCGGTCATCATCCATTCCGGGCGCACCCAGCGCAGCAGCAGAAGCAGCTCATTGTTTGCGGTCAGGAATGGCACGGTCAGCACCGCCAGCAGTTGCCCGATGCTCCATGGCACGGCTGCCCGCACATTGAGTACCAGCACTCCCAGCAGGATTGTTTCCCCCGCCAGCAGCAGCAAAAACCGCATCACCAGCGGACGACCGATTCCTGCATATGTGGCTTGTTCCAGTTCAAGCATCTTATATTGACTTGCCCGGTATAAAAACGGCAGACCAAGCAGGGCTGTCAGCATGGCAAGTGTGCTCAGACCAAACAGTGCATTGCGTAATGTCCATGCCTTCTCCCACAGGGCAAGTTCCCGACCCACACTGTACAACGCCAGTGCCGCCATTGCTTCCAGCGCCCAGACCTTCCAGCCCAGCAATTTGAACTGGCAGTGCAGCAAATCACGCCAATCACTCCGTTGTTTTACGACATGTTCCGCCCGGCAGCGGCGCAGCAGCATTTTCGGTGCGGCTGTGTCAAGCTCTGCCGCCAGTGCTCTGGACAGTTCTTTTTCAAAGGCTCGATTCATCTCCAGTCCTCCTTTTCCCATTGCATTTTCAAGGTTTTCAATGCGGCACGCAGGCGGGACTGCACCGTGCGCAGGGGCAGACCTGTAATCTGCGCGATCTCCCGCAATTTAAGCTGTTGTGCGAACCGCAGCAATACCAGTTCCCGCTGTTCCGGCTCCAGCTGGGCCGTCAGCGCTCGCAGGTTTGCTTTCTCCTCTGCCGCAGCAAAGCCGCTTTCCTGATAGGCTGGTTCGCCCGGCAAGCTCTCCAGCGATACCTCCGTCCGCTCCATGGTACGGTTCAGATCAATGCAAATGTTTTTTGCGATTTTGTACAGAAAGGGACGGAATGCCCCCTGAAATCCACCACAGGAATCCAGCCAGCGCACCGCTTTCAAAAAGGTTTCCTGTGCTGCATCCTGCGCCTGCTGCTCGTCCGCTGTATGCCAACGGCAATAGTTCAGAATTTGTGGATAGTACGCTGTAATCAGAGTGTCCAGCGCACCCGTATCTCCGCTCTGCGCTTTCCGTAGCAATAATTCTGTCTGGATACGGTTCACCCCCTTCCTGTCTATTAAAACGTCCCATATCATCAAAATGATTTCTGTTTTTTCAAAAATTTCAAATAATTGTCTTTATCCTGTTCTTATAGCTTTATTACAATAAAGAGCCTTGTGTTTTTCCTTGTCAAGAGGGCTGCGCCCGCAAGATGGAGGAGCCTTGCCCCGACAAGTCCGCGTTTGCGCAGGCGGAACAAGCTCATCATGCAAACAAAGAAAAACAGAGCGTTCCCGATGGGGAACGCCCTGTCAACCTTATCGTCTGTGGATTTTTGCAGGGTGCGTCCGGCAGGACGCCCCCTGTTTTTGTTTTGTCTGAATCTGCCTGCAGACTATTCTTCTGGCGAATCATCCGCTTCAACACGCAGCATCCGGTAGCCGACCCCCACATGGGTCTGAACCAGATGCAGAGAATGTGCACCTGATTCCAGCTTTTTGCGCAAAGATGCCATGTAGACACGCAGGGATGCAATGTCGTTTTCTTGCGAGCTTCCCCAGACTTTTTGCGTAATCGCCGTATGGGTCAGAACCTTTCCTACATTGTGCGCAAGGACACAAAGCAGCTTATATTCAATTGGGGTCAGATGCAGTTCTTCATCGTTCAGCCAGACACAGCCGGCAGCAAAATCAATTTTCAGCGGGCCATTTACAAAAACTGAGCTGCTGACCTCACCGGATGCCTGCAAATTCAGCCGCCTTTGCGTCACGCGCAGGCGAGCCAGAAGCTCATCCACTGAGAAAGGCTTCGTCAGATAATCGTCTGCGCCCTGATCCAGTGCTTCGATCTTATCGGAATCCTCACTGCGGGCACTCAAAACGATGATGGGTAGATTCGACCACTCCCGGATGCGGCGGATCACCTCAACGCCATCAATATCCGGCAGTCCGAGATCCAGCAGCATAATATCCGGGTTATGGCTGGACGCCATCATCACAGCCATCTCTCCGTTGGCCGCTGTCAGGAATTTATACCCGTGTGCTTTCAGGGTGGTTGTGATCAGACTCCGTACCGATGAATCGTCCTCAACAACCAGAATCGTTGGTTTATTCATGAATACTTACCTCGCTTTTGGGAAGTTCAAAAGAGAATATGCAGCCGTGCGGTTCGTTATCCCGGAGAGTCAGGGTACCTTTATGAGCTGCAAGGATCGTCCGGCAGAGCGCAAGTCCCAGCCCCAGACTGCGGTGGCTGTCTGCAATCTGATTCTGCCCGGTAAAGAACATTTCAAAGACCTGCGCTTTATTCTGCTCCGGGATACCGGGGCCATCATCGGATACATCTACCACGATATTACTGTTTTTTGCATACGCAGAAATATTGATCCGGGAGCCTTTCTGCGTGTATTTGATGGCGTTGTCCACCAGATTGATAATGACCTGCATGATAAGCCGTGCGTCCATGTCGGCAAGAAGAATTTCATCCGAATAAGTCGTTGTGATGATATGCTCCTTGCTTTTTCGGCTGATATGCCGCAGCGTTTCCTCGACCACCTCATCCATGAGCTGCGGAGAGATTTGAAGATTCATCCGCCCATCCTCAATGCGGGTGATCGAAAGCAAATTTTCCACCAGACCGATCAACCACTGTGCATCATCAAAAATATCCGTACAGATCTTTGTCCGTGTTTCTGCATCCAGCGTTTCCGCATTGGAGAGCAGATTACTTGCATTGCCTGAGATGGAGGTCAGCGGCGTCCGAAGATCATGGGAAATGGTTCGCAGCAAATTTGCCCGGAGCTGTTCATTCTGTGCATGAACAGTGGCTTGCTCCTTTTCCAGCGCAATGCGACGGTTTTCCACTGCCAATGCGCATTCACCAAGGATCGACAGCAGGACGCTGTTTTCAAACGCATCCATGGAGCGTTCCGACAGGTCGATGCCGATAACACCAAACACACCGCTGCCTGTACGAATCGCAAAGTACAGTCCTTTTGCATCGGTGCAGTAACCCGTTGATGCACCCGAACGCTTCTTATTTGCAAAGCACCACTCAGCGGCACTGCGTTCCGGCGCAGAATCAAAACTGAGTCGGCTGCTTTCTTCCACTGTGTTAAAAATTTGCCCCTGTCCAAGAGAACCATCCTGCTCTGGATACACGATCAGGTTCCGGTTTAGCAGTTTGGTAAGCTGCGCTGCCGTCAGGGATAAAATTTCGTCTTCGTTGGTCGCTTTCTGCAAAAGCCGGCTGGTATCAAACAGCACCTTCGTCCGAAACGCCGCCTGTGCAGACATTTTTGCCTGATCTTTCAACCGGGTCGTCAGCGTACAGGTGACGATGGCAGAAGTCAGCATCAGCACAAAGGTGATTTGATACCCCGGATCATAGGCATGGAATGTCAGTCTTGGCTCCGTCAGGAAGAAGTTATAGAGCGCAACGCTGGCGATCGAACCCAAAACGCCGCAGGAATAGCCAGATGTTGTAAGAGCCGTGAGCAAAACACCCAACATATAGAACATAATGATATTGTAGCGCGCAAAGTCCAGTTGCAGGAACAAAAATCCAATCACCGTGATGCAGGCTAGAATCCCTGCCGTAATCAGCAGATCACGGAACGATGGGACGATGGAACGGGCAAACAGCCTTCTGCCAGAGCCGTAATCCTGCTCAACTGCTGCATCCGGGATGATATAAATATCCAGATTGGGTGCAGTCAGCGTCAATTTTTCAGTCAGTGACGGTCCACTCCAGAAATGGCGGCGATGTACGCTG
>OGRB01001803.1_pt1 | contig 11685 bp, 7 predicted proteins | sample 1553371 | NCBI WGS metagenome assembly OGRB01 (sample SAMEA2580027, study PRJEB22360) | human gut metagenome | reverse complement strand
CCAGCCAATAGCCAGCGCGAAGCAGCATCTCTCTGCAGGTGAATCTGGAGGGAGCTTAGTAACTCTAAGGTGGGGGAAATCCGCGTTATGAAGAAAAATAGCAACCTGTCTGAGCGGAGTCTGCGACGGAGCGAGTTTTGCATTTTTCTTCATGCTTTTAGCGGATTTCCTCCACCTTAGAGTTACTTAGCCCCCGGAACTGAACCTGCAGAGAGATGCTGCTTCGCGCGTCCCTTATTGTCTGTGTACGCCCCACACCAACAAACTTCCCCCAAATACTTACAAAAACCTCTTGACTTTCAAAACAAACAGCGTTAAAATTGCTTTAGTTTTTTAAACAGCTAAACCTATAACGCACAAATTCAACGAAGGGAACCAGTAAAAACAGTCCCCCTGTCCCCAGAGAGCTGCAGTCCGGTGAAATGCAGCGACAGACCTGTTTCGAATATCATCCCCGAGAAGGAAAGCCGAACCCTTGAATACAGCCATCACAAATATTGCCGTATTCACAGTAAGCTTCCCCGGTTGCCCCCCGTTACAGGAGCCGCGTATATCGGTACGTTGCAGAATCGTACTTGTTTCAAAGGTGAAACAGGGTGGTTACGGAATATCATATGTCCGTCCCTGCGTGGGGCGGACTTTTTTTATGTTATAGGAAATTACTCCATAATATTCCCATAACATAAAAAAGCCCTGACACACGAGACATACTTTCTTTTCCAGGCTGTCGATCTGAAACCGAAACACTACTTCTGTTTTTCGCAGACAACAGAATTCACCACAGATGAAAAATGTAACTAATTACATATTATAACCATTACATTCCATCTGCCTTGAATCTGCTCCAAATTCCGAAAAACAGCAGCAAATTTTTTGAGAGGAGTAGAGAGCATGAAAATCTACAAAAAAATCATGAACGCACTGGCTGCAGTAGAAAAGATCGTCCTTGTGATCTCCACACTGCTGATCCTGGTGCTGACTGTGGGAAACGTATTTTCCCGTAAAGTCATCCACCGTTCCTGGTCCTTCACAGAAGAACTTGTAGTAGCGGTATTCGTACTCATCACCCTGCTGGCAGCCGCACTGGCCTGCCGCGAAGGAGAACTGGTCAGCCTGACACTGGTCACAGACCGCCTTCCAAAGAAACTGAAGAAACCATCCGTGATCCTGATCACAGTCCTGAGCATCATCTTCAGCGTCATCCTTTTCAAATACGGAATGGACAAGGTAATCACTCAGCTTCAGAATGGAAAAAGAACCTTCGTATTAAACTGGCCTGAATGGATCTTCTGGTCCTTCGTACCCATCGGTGCAGGATGCATGATCCTTCACTTCATTGAATTCTGTCTGGACTTCTGCTGCAAAACCGACAGCGCCAAAAATACCGACAACAGCACAAAAAGTAACATGAACACAATCACAACAGACAAAAAGGAGGACAAATAAATGATCAGTGCAATCTTATTTATCTCCTTCTTCATATTCCTGATCCTGGGTGTACCCATCGGAATCTGCCTCGGACTTTCCTCCGTATGCGCAATCCTCTACTCCGGTACATCTCTGACGATCGTAGCAACAAATATGTACTCAGGAATTAGTAAATTCCTGCTCCTGGCAATCCCATTCTTCGTACTGTCAGGAAACATCATGGCAAAAGCCGGTATCTCCAAGCGACTGATCAAATTCGTTGATACCTGTGTAGGACACAAAAAAGGCGGTATCGCCATCGTATGTGTTATCGTAGCCTGCTTCTTCGGCGCCATCTCCGGTTCCGGTCCTGCAACTGTTGCAGCCCTTGGCGCCGTACTGATCCCTGCAATGGTAGAACAGGGCGGTTTCTCCGCACCATTCTCCACAGCACTGATGGCAACCTCAAGCTCCATTGCCATTGTCATCCCGCCAAGTATCGCCTTCGTTGTATATGCCTCCATCACAGGCACATCCATCGCAGACATGTTCATGGCAGGTATCGTACCAGGTCTTCTAATGGGCGTGGCACTGATAATCGTAGTAATGCTGGAAGCAAAGAAACACAATATCAAACCATCCAGGGAAAAAGCCTCCGGCAAAGAACGCTGGGACGCTTTCAAAGATGCTTTCTGGGGATTCCTGATGCCGGTCATCATTCTGGGCGGTATCTACGGCGGTATCTTCACACCAACAGAAGCAGCAGCCGTATCCGTTGTATACGGTCTCTTCGTAGGTATGGTCATCTACCGCGAAGTTTCCATCCGCGATATGTTTGACATCCTGGTAGACTCAGCCAAGACAACCGGCGGTATCATGCTCATCGTAGCAAGTGCCTCCCTGTTCTCCTTTGTATGTACCAAATTCGGTATTGCAGATGCAGCCTCCAATTTACTTGGAAGCATCGCACACAATCAGTTTACCTTCCTGCTGATCATAAATATCATCTTCCTGATCGCAGGATGCTTCATCGATGCAAACTCCGCTATGTACATCTTCATCCCGATCATGCTTCCTGTATGTAAGGCTCTTGGATACGATATAGTAGCATTCGGTGTTATGGCAACTGTAAACCTTGCAATCGGACAGGTAACTCCTCCTGTAGGTGTAAACCTTTTCGTAGCAATCAGCATCAAGATCAAAAAAGGTCTGGAAGTTACTCTGCAGGAGATCTCAAGGGCAGTTGTGCCAATGATCGCAGCCTGCGTTGCAGTTCTTCTGATCGTTACATACATCCCGATCACCTCCACTTTCCTTCCGAAAGCTCTTGCAAAAGAAGGCTCCTACACAGGTGATCAGTCCTCCGCTTCCTCTGACACAGCTTCCAAGGACGCAGGAGACGGCAATAACTCCTTTGACACAATCGCAGATTACAGCGACCTTGACTGGCCGGAAATGACCTGGAACTTCGCATGCTCCACTACTGAGACAAGTACCTGGGCTGATGGCGGACGTAAGTTCGGTGAACTGATGGAAAAAGCTACAGGCGGCAAAGTCAAAGTCAACATTTACGCTGCTGACCAGCTTACAAACGGTAACCAGTCCGAAGGTATCCAGGCTCTGATGAATGGGGACCCGGTTCAGATCTCCATGCACTCCAACCTGATCTACTCTGCATTTGACCCACGTTTCAACGTTGTTTCTCTTCCGTTTGTCTATGATTCCTATGAGGATGCAGATGCGAAATTCGATGGCGAAGCAGGTGCAAAGCTGAAAGAACTCCTCAGTGAGTACGGACTCCACTGCATGGGTATTGCAGAGAACGGTTTCCGCGAAATCACAAACAGCAAACATGAGATTAAATCTGTAGACGATATGAAGAACCTGAAGGTTCGTGTAGCAGGCTCCAACCTTCTGATGGAATGCTACAAGAGATGGGGCGCTGATGCCACAAACATGAACTGGTCAGAAACTTACACAGCACTTCAGCAGAACACAGTAGAAGGTCAGGAGAATCCGCTTCCTGCTATCGACGCTGCAAGTGTTCAGGAGGTTCAGCCTTACTGCTCTATGTGGGATGCAATTTATGACTGCCTGTTCTTCTGTATCAACGAAGACATCTACAACAGTCTCACACCACAACAGCAGGAAGTTGTTGACGAGGCAGGACAGAAAGCAGTTGAATATGAGCGTTACATCAACCGTTCCGGAGATGACGAGATCAAAGAACGCTGGGCAAGCCAGAACGGTGTAACAATCACAGAGAAAGAAGACATGGACATCGACTCCTTCAAAAAAGCAGTTGACGGTATCGATGACTGGTTTGTAAACGAACTGAAGAGCCAGGGCTATGACGATGCCCAGGATCTGGTTGACCTTTTCACAAAGGATTCCTTCAATACAGTGGAAGATTACAGTGATCTGGACTGGCCGGAAACAACCTGGAACTTCGCTTGCTCCACTACTGAGACAAGTACCTGGGCTGACGGCGGACGTAAGTTCGGTGAACTGATGGAAAAAGCTACAGGCGGAAAGGTTAAAGTCAATATTTATGCAGCTGACCAGCTTACAAACGGCAACCAGTCCGAAGGTATTCAGGCTCTGATGAATGGTGACCCGGTTCAGATTTCCATGCACTCCAACCTGATCTACTCTGCATTTGATCCACGTTTCAACGTTGTTTCTCTTCCATTCGTCTATGATTCTTACGACGATGCAGATGCGAAATTCGATGGCGAAGCTGGTGAAAAACTGAAAGAAATCCTTGGCGAATACGGACTCCACTGCATGGGTATCGCAGAAAACGGTTTCCGCGAGATCACAAATAGCAAACATGAAATCAAATCTGTAGATGATATGAAGAACCTGAAGGTTCGTGTAGCAGGTTCCAACCTTCTGATGGAATGCTACAAGAGATGGGGTGCTGATGCCACCAACATGAACTGGTCAGAGACTTACACAGCACTTCAGCAGAACACGGTTGAAGGTGAGGAAAATCCACTTCCTGCTATCGACGCAGCAAGCGTTCAGGAGGTTCAGCCTTACTGCTCCATGTGGGATGCAATTTATGACTGTCTGTTCTTCTGCATCAATCAGGATATCTATGACGGCCTCACACCAGAACAGCAGGCAGTTGTTGACGAATGTGGCCAGAAGGCAGTTGAGTATGAACGTTACATCAACCGTTCCAGCGACAATGAGATCAAAGAACGCTGGGAATCCAAAAACGGCGTAACCTTCACAGAGAAAGCAGATATGGATATCGATTCCTTTAAAGAAGCTGTAGACGGCGTAGACGAATGGTTCGTAAATGAGCTGAAGAGCCAGGGCTACGAAGACGGCCAGGATCTGGTTGATCTGTTTACCAAATAATCCTTACGGTTACAAAACTCCATAAAAATAAATGAACAGGGTATGAAGTTTCATCAGATTACGATGAACTTCATACCCTGTTTTGTTTTTAATAATATAGAACGTAAAGTACTTGATATCTTCTATTTTTCACGTTATACTGAACAAGTATAATTGAACAGACCCGGATGCAAAGTTTCGACCCCTGCCCTCCAGTTTCACGAAAGGAGGGTGATGCCCGATGAATACAATGGAAGTTCTTACTTTACTGTTAGTAATTTTTACGGCATTGACTTACATAGATCAACATAAAAAGAAATAAGCATCCCCCCGCTCAAAGTGAGATGCTTACTTTCTTTTTAACATTATAATTAATCACAGAGGGCAACCGGAACACGCTTCCGGTCATCTTCTAAGTAGATTATACAATGGGGCACCTGAATTTTCAAGTGCCCTTTTTGTAAAGTAAAGCGAACATTCGCAATCCGCTTCGCTACTTGCTCATGAACGCAGTCACTTCGCGACCTGCGTTCAAATCTCAGATCTTCAGGTAAGACTTGATTTTCTCCTCATGCAGTTCTTCTCCAATCACGATCAGGACCTCCTGTCCTACATGAAGCGGTCGGATTGTAATTTCATTCTTCGTAGCATTTAATTCAATCCACTGCCGTCTATCGCACTCTGCCCATGCAGATAGTCCAGAGCCGTCTTCGCTGTCACTGTCTACTCTCATAAATCCCTTCATCCGGAACACACGCCCGCATTCAGAATCAGACAGAATCTTCTCAGCTGCTTCCCGCAGCTCCTTCTCAGTCATCTTCACATTCATAAAGTACAGAGAAGTAAAGGCACCCTCTGCCTCAAACTCCGGTTTCCTGTAGCTTGCCATCACATATCCACAGGATGCAATCCGGTCAAAGTCCTCTTTCGACATCTCATCCCAATTCTTGTGGATAACATTAGCAGTATCCACACCATTCATTTCACAATGAAATCTCCTGCTGCAATGAACCTTCTCCAATGCCTGATTCACATGCTCAATCGTACCCTGGATTTCCTCGGGTGATGCGTCCTGGCTCTTGCTCATCACAATGCATCCGGCATCTGCCACCTCAGAAGCCAGAATGAAATCCGCCTCCTCTGACAGATCACGCTCCAGCTTAGAATCCACAATTGCAATCACATTCCCAATCTGATACCAACGGTTTAACGGCTCCTCATGAAGAATATCAAAGAACTCATCCACATCAAAAATCCCAGACGGCTCCACGATCACACGGTCATAACCGCACATACCCATAGCAATCAGTTTCGTCTTAAATCTCCTCCTGTGGCAGTCCTTATCACACCCTCCTGAGATCATCTCCAGCTCACAGTTCTCTCCCATCAGATCCTGAAGCAACATCATATCCACATTCACAGCCCCGTAATCATTCTCCAGAATTCCAATATTATTACCAGCATCCATCAGATACTGCGCATACTTCCTGATAAACGTCGTCTTCCCTGAACCAAGAAAACCAGTGATCAGATCTATCTTTACCATCGTATATCTCTCCCTTGCTGCTGCATAATTTTTCTTTTTTATCCGTAAACCGGAACTTCATCATCTGTGATCCACATACCTGTACGATCATAGCATTATAACGCAGAAAACGCAACGCCCGCAAAGAAAGACCACAATTATTCATGTTCTGAAATAATTGCAGTCTTTCTGATAGTTCCTTATGACAATTCCAGCTTACCAGTATAAAGCTGATAATAAGTTCCTTTTAACTTAATGAGGTCTTCATGGTCGCCTCTTTCAATGATCTTTCCATGATCCAGTACGATGATGGCATCGCTGTTTCTGATGGTTGAAAGTCGATGGGCGATCACAAATACAGTACGGCCTTTCATCAGGTTATCCATACCTTTCTGTACGATACTCTCTGTACGGGTATCAATACTTGAAGTTGCTTCATCCAGGATCAGTACAGGCGGATTGGCTACTGCTGCTCTTGCAATGGAGAGAAGCTGGCGCTGTCCCTGGGACAGTTCCTCACCGTCTCCGCTTAACATGGTATCATATCCTTTTGGAAGCATTTTGATAAACTGGTCTGCATGAGCCAGTCTTGCTGCCTCGTATACTTCCTCATCTGTAGCATCCAGTTTACCGTAGCGGATGTTTTCTTTAATAGTTCCTGTAAACAGGTGAGTATCCTGAAGTACGATTCCCAGAGAACGTCTCAGGTCGTCCTTTTTAATCTTTGTAATGTTGATTCCATCGTAGCGGATCTTACCTTCCTGAATATCGTAGAAACGGTTGATCAGATTTGTGATCGTTGTCTTTCCTGCACCTGTGGAACCTACGAAAGCAAGTTTCTGTCCCGGCTTGGCGAAAAGACTGATGTCTTTCAAAATAACTTTGTCCGGGTTATATCCAAATGTAACATCTTCGAATCGGACATCTCCTGTCAGTTCTGTATAAGTAACGGAGCCATCTGCAGAATGTGGATGCTTCCATGCCCACATGCCTGTTCTCTCTTTGCATTCTGTGATATTGCCGTTGGCATCCTTTCTTGCATTAACAAGTTCTACGTAACCTTCATCCTCTTCCGGCTTCTCGTCAATGAGCCTGAAGATACGTTCTGCACCTGCAAGTGCCATAACAATGGCGTTGAACTGCTGTGCCACCTGCATGAATGGCTGGGTAAAGCTCTTGGTGAACTGTAAATAGGAAGCCATAACACCGAGGGTGATGCCGCCCACACCTGTTACAGAGAGAAGTCCCCCAAGTACTGCTGTCAGTACGAACTGCAGGTTACCGATGTTACCGATCACCGGTCCCATCATATTTCCGTATTTATTGGCATTTGCGGAGCTCTCGAAAAGTGCTTCATTGAGTTTATCGAATTCTTCTTTTGATTTATCTTCGTGGTTGAAAACTTTTACCACACGCTGACCATTCATTCGTTCTTCCACGAAACCGGTCACATCTGCCAGAGATACCTGCTGACGGATGAAATATTTGCCACTGTTGGAACCAATCTTATTGGTAACCTTCAGCATGATAAAGATGATCACAACTGCCAGAATCGTAAGCAGCGGACTTAACAGTAACATGGAAATAAAGGTAACCACGATCGTAAACAGCGCCATCAGTGCCTGCGGAATCGCCTGGCTGATCATCTGTCGCAGGGTATCTGTATCGTTGGTATAGAGGCTCATGACAGATCCGTTTGTATTCTGGTCGAAATAGCGGATCGGAAGAGTCTGCATATGCTCGAACATATCATCACGGACACTTTTAAGCACACTCTGACCGATATAAACCATCATTCGGGTATAAATAAATGTGGCAATCACACCAAGTGCAAAAATACAGCCAAGGACTGCAAGTGCCTTATAGAGTTCTGCAAAGTTCGGATCTGTCTGTCCGATCAGCGGGATGATAAAGTCATCTAGCAGAAATTTCAGGGACAGGGATACTGCAATACTTGCTGCGGAACTGATAAAGATGCAGATAAATACGATGATAAACTGTATCTTATGGGTTCCTGTCATATATTTCAGAAGTCTTTTGGCAGTTTGGATGGTGTTCTGATCTAATTTTTTCTTCTTATTCATCGTCTCCGCCTCCTTTGACCTGTGATTCATATACTTCTCTGTAAATATCATTTGTCTTCAGCAGTTCTTCTGAAGTACCCACACCTGCGATCTTACCGTCATCCAGTACGATGATCTGATCTGCATCTTCAATAGAAGAAACTCGCTGTGCGATAATAATCTTTGTTGTGTTCGGGATCTCCTCGCGGAAAGCCTTACGTATCAGGGCATCTGTTCTTGTATCTACTGCACTGGTAGAGTCATCCAGGATCAGGATCTTCGGTTTCTTGAGAAGAGCCCTTGCAATACACAGACGCTGCTTCTGACCGCCGGATACGTTGTTACCACCCTGAACGATCATTGTATCGTAGCCATCCGGGAACTCACTGACGAATCCATCTGCCTGGGCCAGCTTACAGACCCTCCGAATTTCTTCCTCACTGGCATGTTCATCACCCCAGCGAATATTGTCATAGATGCTTCCTGAGAACAGCACATTTTTTTGAAGTACCATGGAAACCTGGTCACGAAGTACTTCCAGATTGTAGTTGCGTACATCCACGCCTCCCACCTGGACATTACCCTTTGTGACATCATAGAGTCTGGGGATCAGCTGCACCAGGGTAGACTTTGCACTTCCGGTTCCGCCGATGATACCTACTGTCTGACCGGATTTAATATGAAGATTTACATCCTTCAGGGAAAGATTTCCTCCCTCTCCTGCATAGCTGAAATCTACATGATTAAAGTCAATGGAACCATCTGCCACATTCTTTACTGCATCAGCTTTATCCTGCATCTCAGGAACTTCATCCAAAACCTCTACAATACGGTCTGTGGATGCTTCTGCTATCATGATCATAACAAACACGAAAGTTACCATGTTCAGGGACATGAGAATCTGAAGTGCGTAGACAATGATACTTGTCAGCTCACCGGTCTCCATGCCACCGAGAACAATTCCTCTTCCGCCAATTACAACAATGATAATGATTACAGTATACATGGCAAACATCATAACCGGTGAGTTCCATGCAACGATTTTCTCTGCTTTAGTAAACAGATTATAAACATATCTGGAAATTCCATGGAATTTCTCAATCTCATAGTCCTCTCTTACGAAAGCCTTAACTACACGTGAAGCATTTACATTCTCCTGAACGGAATTGTTCAGGTTGTCATATTCATCAAATACCTTGATGAAATGCGGATGTGCCTTTTTCGCAATAAAGATCAGTGTACCGCCAAGGACAGGAACAACTATCAGGAAAAGCATTGCGATCGGTTTGTTGATCGTCAGTGTCATAATCCATGACAGGATGATCATAAACGGTGCCCTGGCAAGAAGGCGGATACTCATCATGTATGCCTGCTGTACATTTGTGATATCAGTAGTCAGTCGTGTGACCAGACCTGATGTTGAAAAGTGGTCGATATTTTTGAAGGAAAAATCCTGCACCTTATAAAAAATATCGTGTCGTAAATTCTTCGCATATCCTGCTGCTGCAACTGCCGCCATATTTCCGGCCTGTACGCCGAAGAACAGGGAAAGCATTGCCATTGCAACAAGGATGACTCCACGCTGGATGATATAGCTCATATCTCCGTTTGCAATACCTACGTCGATAATCTTCGCCATCTCCAGAGGAATCAGAACTTCCATCAGTACTTCCAGGATTACAAGGACCGGAGCCAGTACAGACTGCTTCTTGTATTCCCGGACTGAACGTAAAAGTTTCTTATTCATCTTCGTTAATGTCCTCCTTATGTCTCGTTATTTCTGTTAAAAATCATTCCTGCTATCGCAGGATTTTTTCCGGTTTTCATACATCTGCCAGAGAACCTGTTTGCACAGTTCCACATCCTCCTTCGGAATTCCCCGGAGCATTTTGGCTTCGCCTTCTTCAATACTCTTTAAGATTGCAGGACGGATCTTCTCTGCTTTCTCTGTGGGAATGATCTGTTTCAGGCGTGCATCCTGTTTCGCACTCTCTCTGTAAATGTAACCGTTCTTCTCCATCAGCTTCAGGATCCCTGTCACTGTAGGTTTCCTGATCTGGAATTCCTCTTCAATATCTTTCTGATAGAGATCTCTGTGCATGGTTTCCAGAAGGATAAATTTCAGCACATGCTTCTGCATGGTCGTCAGATCGTCATTCTCCATCACCTCTGCCGGATTATGCCGTTTCATTGTATGGGATAAAATATGTATCAGCCTGCCTACATGCATCTCATTCAGCTTCTGTTTCATTTCCTCGTCTATCTCGCCGCACCTCCTAAAATCAGTACCCATACTATTGCAAAGCCATATAAATAGTTAGGTTGCTATCCATTAGTTGCCTAACTATTATATGGCTTTGGTTTTTTTATGTCAATACTTATTTTATGTTTCTATTTTTGTTCTATATATGATATAGTATTAACGTTGTCCAACCAATACCCGGCAACGGGAGGAGGTGATATTCTTGTCAGAAATTATTCTTTCTTTTCTTATCTCCTGTGCAGCAGGTATAATCTGCCACTATATCTGCAAATGGCTAGACGGAGATAAATAGGACAACACTAGCCTAGTGGTTGCTTGTCCACTTTGTTAAAACAAGAAGAAAGCCCTGGGAGCTGCCACTCCCAGGGCTTTCATTCTTGTTATTCTTGTCAGATTAATTATTCTTTCTTCTGCCTATTGGCATTATATCATATGCATTTTAGGAAATCAATATTCTCCTTTTAAGCAACTCAAAAATTAAATTTGCAAGGACTCTCAGAATATGTTAGAATGATTTCACTAAATAAAGCATTAAAGGATTTTCAAAAATAAAGAGGTTTCACACAAAGGAGGATTTCTATTATGTATATTACATGTCTTGACGTAGAGGGCGTACTGGTACCTGAGATCTGGATCGCATTTGCTGAAGCAAGCGGAATCCCGGAGCTGAAGAAAACCACACGTGATGAGCCGGACTATGATAAGCTGATGAACTGGAGGCTTGGTATTCTGAAGGAACATGGTCTCGGACTGAAAGAAATTCAGGATGTGATCGCAAAGATCGATCCGCTTCCGGGTGCAAAGGAATTCCTGGATGAACTTCGTTCTTTCTCTCAGGTAATTCTGATCAGCGATACTTTCACACAGTTTGCAGCACCGCTCATGGAGAAGCTTGGCAGACCTACCTTATTCTGCAACACTCTTGAAGTTGCAGACAACGGTGAGATCACAGGCTTTAAGATGAGAGTGGAACAATCCAAGTTAACTACTGTAAAGGCTTTACAGTCTATCGGATTCGATACCATTGCAAGCGGTGATTCCTACAATGACCTGGGTATGATCCAGGCAAGCAAGGC
>OGRB01001790.1_pt1 | contig 11755 bp, 7 predicted proteins | sample 1553371 | NCBI WGS metagenome assembly OGRB01 (sample SAMEA2580027, study PRJEB22360) | human gut metagenome | reverse complement strand
CTTCAAGGGTTGGGTTTGCAATTGTTATTTTATAATTTTCAGGGGGATTATCTGTGACTAATCTTACTACGATTTTATCATCATTATGATAGAGATTTGAAACTCGATAATTATCCTGAAAATATTTTAATTCCTCTTTTTCAATTTCCACCTCAACTACCTTATTTGCAATTTCATTTACGAGATTTTTGCAGGTATCATGCGACACGAGTTTTCCTTGATTTAGAAGTATAATCTCCTTAGCAATAAACTCAATATCGGACACTACATGGGTAGAAATGAGTACAATTTTGTCTTCTGCAATTTCACTTATAAAATTGCGGATACGGATTCTCTCCTTTGGATCAAGTCCGGCGGTAGGTTCATCAAGCAAAAGAATCTCAGGGTTGCCGAGCATAGCCTGTGCAAGGAGGACACGCTGTTTCATACCTCCCGAAAATTCACCGATTTTCTTATGGCTGACTTTTTCAAGATTAACTGTTTTTAAAAGCTTGTCAGTCTGCATTTTTGCTTCTTTATTGTTAATACCTTTGAGTGATGCCATATAAAGTATAAAAGCTCGTGCTGACATATTTTCGTAATAGCCCTGTTGCTGTGGCATAAATCCAATCTTTTGTCTGAACTTTTTACCTAATTTCAAAATTTCTTTGCCGTCACAAAGGATTTCTCCCGATGTTCTCTGAACATTGTCGGTAATCAAACTCATAAGCGTGCTTTTACCCGCACCGTTTGCTCCCAGCAAGCCGTAAATGCCATCTGTCAGAGTAATGCTGAAGCTATCGAGAGCACAGTAATTACCGTAATTTTTCGTAAGATTTTTCATTTCAAGAGTCATTTAATCACCGCCTTTTCTGCACATACTGTATTTCGTGATTTTCACCGCAACAAATCCCATTATCAGCATTAAAGCTATTGGAATTAGAAATGTAAATCCACTTGATTCCACAACAAGTTTCATCAATGCTACAGGAACAGTTGCAGAAAAATATGCAAAAATCTGAACTCCTGCCACATAGATAAGTGACGGAATAATCATAACAGCAGATGCAACAACTATGCTGACTTCAAACTTTGTTTTTGCCGATACAAGACAAACAACATATGTAATCGCCAAAATCAACAACAACCGCACTGCGTACACAAAAATCATAAACATCAATATGCTGCAATTAAAAGGCAAGCCGTTCAAAAACTCCAGACTTTTTACCGGTGCCGTAATTTCTGACAGCGTATATTTTGAGCAGACTTCGATAAATTCAAACACAGATGTACAAATCCACACAATTGTCGCAATCAATGAAACACAGAGGATTTTCTTTCTGAACAGTTTCTTTCTTCCGCCACTTGTTGAATTTAACAAATCTGAAACGAGCTGTCTTTTTTCAAATGAGAAAACTCCTGACATTATAATTATGATGCAGAAAACCGATAACAGAGCGAAATTTTGTTGTCTGTCATATCCGCTGCTGCCAAGCAAATATTCAAATCCGGTGGGATTTACAAGCCAAGCATCTTCCCCGTTCTTTTTTGCATCTTCAACATATGAAATTCTTTCATTTATAATTTTCAATGCTTCACGCTTACTGTCATACGCATCGTATTTTTGGCTGATATTGTAATATTTATCTTCGGACATTTTTCCGTTGTTGTAATCCTCATACGCATTGGCAAATTCTTCATCAACAGCATTAATCTCATTTTCAAGATCTGCCACATATTTGTAAACATCGTCATTAAGTTCACCGCTGTGAGTTTCATAAAACTCGTTAACTATGCTATCTTTTTCGCTGATATTAAGTGTTCTTAAATTCAATGAATTAAACAGCGCAAGAACAAAAGCAAGCAAAACTATTATGCCTTTTTGCATGAAGAGTATTTTGTACAACTCAGTACCTGTAGCGCCGAGTTTTTCAACGCATTTCCAATATACTGTGCGAATTTTTGAAGAAAATCGCAGTAAGACACTTTCAATTTTGCCTGGAGTTTTATTAGGATATTTCTTGCCTGCACCGATAATTGAAAAAATTGCAAACAAGAGCGTGAATATTATTGCGGAAATAATTAACAATGAAAACAGGTTCACAAGTATGACAAAAGAGTTGATGTTGTAATACTTTACAATTGCTTCTGTCGGATTGATGAATGTAAACAAATTCATATACTTTAAAATTGCCAAATTGCTTTGTGACGGTAAAAAAGTATATAAAAGAAATTCTGCCGCAAATATTATTCCGCACACGCCGAATGCAAGATTTGTGTTTTGCATTATCACAACGATGAACAGCATCATATACACGGGCACTAATTGTGCAAGAACATTTATCAGAACATATACAAACAGAAATTGTATTTCGCTCATCGGGAATACAAAATTTTGAAACATCTCTATAGACTGTACATTTCTGAACAAATCCGATACTCCGCCGTATATTGAAAAAGAAGTCACAAACAGAGCAAAATACATAACGAAACAAAGTATTGTTGTGCTGATTGCAAGTATTCCGCACCGTTTTACAGCAAGGTTAAATCTTCCGTTTGGTGTTGCATACACCATGCTCCAAAAGCCTCGTTTTCGTTCTTCAACAAAGGCAAGAACAACAATTATATTCAGTACAAGTATTATGTAATGAATCAAGTCATAGTTCAATACTGTTGTAACGGAAAAATCGCTTCCTACTTTAAGCGACAGATTTTCAAGCGGTTTATAAGCCTCCGCAGTCAATTGTATATTTTGAGAAGAAAGTGAATTGTCCTGAGAGAAAATGCTTATCGAATTCATCTGCTGAGCCTTGCTTTCTACGCTCTTAATATAATCGGAATATCCGTTTACATACTCAGCTCTTTTAACAATATTATTGAGAGCATAATCTTTGTTTGTCAGTTCCTGAGCGTTATAGCTCTCCTTATGCTTATCAAACTCAGACGCAATTTCAGGATATTGATTGCGAATTTCTTTTTCCTGATCCTGCCAAACCTCGACATACATATCGTAATCGTCTTTTTTACTTTCATCAAAAGATAAAAGTTGCTCAATCACACTGACATACTCATACTGTCGTGAAATCTTATCTTCAATTTGATCTGCAGGCAAGTCACGGATTTCGGACATCAGATTTTTTTCTTCCGAACAAACCGCACTGAGTTGAACACCATTGTATTCGGCATTTCTGTATTGATCATTTATGTAAAAACCTATGCAAACTGCAAGTAATACAAAAAACGATATAATTATTTTTTTGTTAATCAGTACTCTCTTAATTTCCATAGCGTAAAATTCTCATTGGCTTAAAACAATTCCGTCTTATAAGGAGTTTGAGTATATAACGGTTACTTAACTTAAAAAACACATTAAATTTAGAAGTAACTGTTTTCTGTTTTTATGATGTATAACATTTGCAGATATGATTTTTGTCGCAAATACACCATTTACTTACTGCATTTATATATAGTTAATGTTTATATTTTAACTATATTATATCTTATGTTATCTTTTTTAGCAATAGATATCCTAATTCTACACTACAAGTTTTCTCGGTAAATTTTGTGCATATTGCTATGTTTTGTTAAATTATACACAAGTTTCGATAATTATAATGTTTATGACATAAATAGATGAATTACAAAAAGCAAAAACCGCCAACAGTGATATATATTTTAAAAAACATTTGTATTTTTTAGCAAATTGTATTGCAATAAGCAAAATATTAAAGTATAATAAGTATAAGCAGTAAAGAAAGTTTAAACTACATTACTAAGGAGGTAATCTATGAAAAGACTTACTTTATCAATATTGATATTTTTATTATCCATATCATTTGTTGCATGCAGCTCGGCTAATACGCCCTCGCAAGGTTCTTCTGCTTCGGAAAGTACTGACAGTAATTCAAGCAATAATGCTTCAAGTAACAATAGCAGTTCTTCAAACAACAATTCTAATTCAGGGGAAAATACTACACTTAACGATACTTCATTTAAGATTGGCGTAGATGATCAACCGTTTAATTTATCACGAGCAGGTATGAGCGCTTCAAATGAATCAGGAGATTATATGTTCTATCTAAATACACTCTACTTTCATGATAACGCCGCTAACACTACTGTAATAGCTTGTAACAAACCTGACTGCGATCATATAACTAATGTTGACGATGGAGAAAGCGATTGTAACGCATTTTTCCCTCAGGATAAATATTATTACGACAAAGGTTTTTCATATTACAACGACAGCATCTATTTGCTTGGAAAGAGCAGTAAGGATGCAAAATCAGTTTCACTCTACAAAATAAGCAAAGATGCAAGTACAAGAGAAGAAGTTGCAAAATTAATCAGTGTATCTGATTTGAACAGTATTACTGTTTTTGCTGTACATAAAGGTTATGCGTTTTGGTCGTTAAACACAGACAAAAGCGCACAACTGCTCGCTATAAACATTGATAAGCCTACTGAAGTTAAAAAAATTTTTGAAGGCAACGAACTTGCGGCAGGCATTCACAACTTAATCGGTTCAGGTGATTATTTATACTTTTCAAATTCGTATTCGGAAGATAAGAACTATGAAAATTGGGCAGGATATATTAATCAGCTCGACATCAATACTTTAAAAACTAAAAAGTTGATGGACATGCCCGATGATTACACTGTTGCAAACGGAAAAATCTATTATCTTGAATCAAACGCTTTATATTGCTATACAATTGATAGCGATTCAAGCGTTAAAATTGCAGACAGTCCCGAAAATTCACAACTTATAATAAGAGACACCGACTACCTCTATCTTACTAACTGGGATAACGAAAAGGTTTCATCGGATAATTACAAAGTTTTTGTAATGTCCACCAACGGCAATATTATTGATACTATTCCTATTCCCGACTGCGAATTTTTCCGAGGCGGACTTCATAATTTGTATATAGAAACAACAGACCGCAAAGTAAAGTATTTGGAAAAATCACAAATTCAAAAGGGAACTCATAATTGGACTACCGCATACTCAGTTTCTGAAACCGGTCAAGTTACCCTTAATGAATGAGTATATAAAATTCATTACTAAAAATACAAAAACACCGACAAGTTTAGTTACTGCTTGTCGGTGTTTTTATATTTATGAAGTTTTAATTCTGTCAAATTAAAAAGCACGGTTATAATACTAATCAAAAATATTATTGTCAGCCACAGTGACGCTGTAAATGTTCTAGAGAACAGATTTACAAGCATTGGATTTCCCGTTAGGCTTTGTGAATTTAGTGTTTGTGCATTATCGACAAGCACATTCAGGTAATTTGAAATGTCGAAAATGTTATCATTCGGTATATATTTTGAGGGGATAAAAATGCTGAAATCACAAATATTAAACGCAATCAAAAGCACGGCAGGTATTCCTGCAAAAACAAGCACAAGTGCAACATATTTTAGCGGAATATTTTTTAGCGATTTCAGAAAGTAGTTTAATTTGAGATTTTCTTTTATCTCCTCAAAAAATTTTCTACTGAACCTATACCACAACTTCAATGCAATAATGCTAAATCCGATAAATATTGCAAGGTATAAAATATGTTCAAATGACGAGAGCGTTTGATTTTTCTCATTCAGATTAACCGAATAATACTGCGGCAAATCCATTTGCTCAACCATTGCTCCTGTATATACCGAATTATCGTAAACAATCATATCAACCGTTCTGTCACCATAATTTTCGGCTGTTGTATGTGGAACATACACCCTCTGTTTGTCATCAGCAGAAAACTTATTTATTAAGCTTTCGTTTTCGCATATCACACCGCAAATTGTATATTGATTTCCGTCAATGCAAATTTTTTTACCGACTGCATCTGTTGTAAAAAACAGTTTGAGAGCAAGAGAACTTCCGATTATTGCAACCTTATCTCTGTTATCTATGTTTTTGGACGAAATATTTTCGCCGTTAATTTCGGTCTTATAATCCGAAAACCAGTTTTCATTCACAAGTACCGTAGTTACGGTTTCTTCCTTAACTTTTGTTTCTTTACCCTCGGAACAAAAAGCTATGCCTTTGTCAGTAATCCGTTCAAACAGCTTTTCAAGTTCAGAAACCGTTTTTGGAGCAGTTTCGGAATTTTTATCATAAGTTAATTGAGTAACATCAGGCAATTGTCCTTTTGCATTTTCAATAATTATAATATTCGCAATAAAAACGCTCACAGTCAGCAACAGCAGTAACAGAAACGAAACAATTTTTCTTTTGCTCACACTGTTTCCTCCTCAATATAAACACTTGAACCGTTTTCTATACTCTTGGTTGTTTTATATACAACTTGACTGTCGCCAAAAAGTGAGTCCGATGTCACCTCGCAATACAGCTCGTCACTGTTACATATATCCACCGAAACCTCTTCAACTGTTGCATCACCGTTTTCGGTTTTATTTATAACAAATACTATTCCCGTATTGCCTGCCCCATCCACCGATGAAACAGGCAAAAGATAATGGGTTTTCATATCATTTGAACCTGCGGTATCGTCAATTACACCTGTTTGAACCGAAACCACTTTGACCTTTGGAAGAAGCATATTATTGATTGTTTTTGAAAAATATGTAAGTAATGCAATCACAATAAAAAATACAATTGAAAATTTCAACACTACGCTCTTTAGCTTATTTTTTTTCATAAAAGCCTCTCTCCTATCCCTTATCAGTTCCGACAAACGGCGAATCAATATCCCTGTGTCCGTAAAGATAAATAAGCAATGCAGGAATCATAAATATAACTCCGCAGGCAAATATTATGCCGTAATCCGAACTTCCGACATCAGTAAGCGTTACGGAAAGCGGATACATACCCTCATTATCAAAATAAATCAGCGGTTGTTCAACTACATTCCAATTATCAATAAAGCAGAGCAACGCAAGTGTTATGAGTCCGCCCTTAATCTGCGGAAGAATAATATTAGTAAATATCTTCAAATATGACGCACCGTCAACTCTTGCCGCCTCAATTGCGGAATCGGGAATGTATTTTATACTTTGCCTCAAAAGACAAATTCCGAATGCAGAAAAAGTTCCGGGTAAAATTACCGCAAGAAAATTATTCAGCAAATTCATATTTTCAAGAATCATATAATCAGGAACAAGTGTTACCTGCAACGGCAGAATGAGCAAAATTATGTATATGAAAAACAGCTTGTCCCTGAACGGGAATTTCAATTTTGCAAAAGCAAAAGCCGCCAATGATGATACTGCAACCTGACCGATTACTGTCGGAAAAGTACAAACAACCGAATTCCAGAACTTTAACAAATACTCGGGTTTTCTGAAAAGAGTCTGATAAAACTGCTCCAAAGTTGCCATATTCGGAATCATATTGAGTTCTTTATATTTTCCGTCAGAAAAATTGAGCATCTCGCTTACCTGTGAACCTGTCATAAATGAACAAGCAAGCATATAAATGACAGGAAACAAAAACAGCACAGTTACAGCAATCAACAAAATATATTTTAGTATTTTCATAACCGTATCTTTCATAACAAACCTCTCAAGAATAGCTGTGTTTTCTTTCAAAGCAGAAGAAAATAAACAGCACAATAATTATAAACAGCGATAAGACAATTGATGCCGCCGACAATCTTGGATAGTTAAGATTGTAATAATTGTTGTTGATAAAATTCTGCAAAAAATACACATTGGTATTTGGATAATCGCCAAACAAAGCAAATACCTCACGGAAAATTTTAAATGAATAAATAAGCTCCATCAGAAAAACAAAAAATGTAGTTGGCGCAATCATAGGTATAGTAATTTTAGTCACAAGCTGATGAGCTTTTGCACCGTCAAGCCTTGCGCTTTCGTAGAGAGATTGCGAAACATTGGCAATGCCTGCCGTAAAAAGAATCACACAAAATCCGCAGTACTTCCACACATAAATAAAAACGATCATCACCATAGACCATTCCGAATTAAAAAATTCAACAGTATTAAATCCAAGTGAATTAAGTAATCCGTTGATTGCACCGTAATCATCAAAAACTAATTGCCACACGCAAATCAGAGATGCAATCGGAACTACAACAGGAATAAGCAATGCACTTCGGAAAAAGGAAGATATTTTATTAAAAGAATTAAGAAACAACGCTATCAAAAACGAAATCACCATTAACAACGGTATCGCCGTAACTGTAAATATGCCCGTGTTTTTAAGTGCAAGCAAAAATGTGTTGTTTTGAAAAAGCTGTATGTAATTTTCTATGCCCACAAAAGTATCGCCGACATACAGGCTTTTTGTAAAACAAATTATGTACGGCACAATATAAAACACCGCTATGCCTAAAAAAGACGGTAATATAAACAGGTATGCTGCTATATGTTCTTTTCTTTTTCTTGTTAATTTAGATTTTCTCATAATTTATTCCTACTCAGTCAAATAAATTTCCGTTGCCGATGTAAGCTGACGAATAAATTTATCTTTTGATATACCTTTATTTATATAGTTGTCAACAATGTCACCGATAACATTGTCATTATAATATGAATGTGACACATCTTGATACAAAGTGCAAGCGTTTACATTATCGGAAATGTCAATGTATGCTTTCATAAAATCGTTGTCAATCCCGATAATTTTTCCGTCATCATCAGCTTGTTTTGAGGCACTATATTTTGCCTGTTCAAATGCCTTTTTGTTGACCGGAAAAGATATGTTTGCAGAATATGAAATTCCTTTTGCACCGCACATTTTAGTTTGAACATCTTCAGAAAGTGCAAATTTAAGAAAAGCATACGCTTGCTTTTCAAAATGTGTATTGCTGTTTATTCCAAATCCAACCTGAACAAATGCGGAATAATCATTATCCGACTTAACCAATCCTCTGCAAATCACAGGTGTTTCATTCTCCGATTTATAATACGCATATTTTCTTACCATTAGTGATAATGAACGGTTTATGTAAAGGTCATCAAATATGAAGTCAGAAAAATCTTCTTTTGAAGCATTCAGCAATCTACACATTGTGTCAAGTTTACTTTTGAAATCATTGCTTTCAAAATATGTGACTTTATTTTCAAAATCAACATAGTTATTTATAAATCGGTTAAATAATTGCATAGGATAATTAAACATAGAATTTGTGTCATTGTAACCGCTTATAAAACCGAAATTTGCCTTTTCATTACTGAACGAAGAAAATTTTTCGGAAAGATTTTTATATGTCAAAACAGTATGGTTATCACAGGAAATATTGAACTTTTTCAACTTTTCCTGTGTTGAAACAAATACATCAGTCCCGTAAAACAGCGGTACAATATACCGTTTTCCGTTATAAATTCCGCACTTCATTATTGCACTGTTAAAATTATTAAAGTCTATTTTATCCGCTTGTGTGTTGTTATCGCAAAGCTTATTTACATCAAGAAATGTGCCGTTGTTTAATAGCTTTTCAAACGGTAATTTCTGATTGATTGAAATAATGTCGGGACCTTTTCCGGCCATAAGCTCAGTTGACAACTTTGTGTTTATTTCATCTTCCGAAGCTAATTTTAGAACAGCAATCTGATATGATTTATCATAATTTTGCAGGCAATAATTATTGTATATTTTTATCAGATCACAAAAATCATCACTGTCATTAGATGTGTAATAGGTCATTCTATTTTTCACATCACCAAAATTTTCGCTTTCGGTACACCCCACAAAATTCATAATCACGATTAAAACAAGCAAAAACAAACTGACAACCGATTTCTTCATCTCCACCCCACCTTTCGGCACAATCCACTCCATATACCCTCATTCATTCTGTTAAATAAATTTCCGTAGCAGCAGAGAGCTGACGAATAAACTTATCCTTTGATATACCTTTATTTATATAATCATCAACTATGTCACCGATAACATTGTCATTATAATATGAATGTGACACATCTCGATACAAGGTGCAAGCGTTTACATTATCGGCAATGTCAATGTATGCTTTCATAAAATCATTGTCAATCCCGATAATTTTATTGTTATCATCCGTTCTTGAGCCGGCAACAAGCTTAGCATTATCGTAAACAGACATATTCACAGGAAAACTTAAACTTCCTGATGCTGTTGCACCAATTTCTTGAATTTCATCACTAAGAGTATATTTTATAAACGCAAGTGCTTGCTCCTTTAGTTGCGTATTATTATTAATTGCATATCCAACCTGTATGTGTGCGGAATTAACATCTTTGCTTTTTGTCAATCCGCGAAAGACTACAGGTGTTTCATTTATAGATTGATAATAAGAATAACTTCCTGCCATCAACGGAAATGACCGATTTATATACAATCCGTCAAACAATTCATTTGTATTGTTTTTTTGAGAAATCGTCAACATCTGCATCATTACATCTAAATTATCTTTAAATTCATCGGTATCAAAATACACAGCTTTATTTTCAAAATCAACATAGCTGTTTAAAAATCTGCAAAAGAGTTGCATTGGATAATCAAACCACAAAAAATCCGACAACTCATTAGATACAAATGAATAGCCTTCATCATTTAAAAAATAATTTTCAAATACATCTGAAAAATTACTGTATGTCAAAGAAAAGCCGTTATTTTCTTTGATATCGAAATTTTTCAATCTTTCTTCTGTAGATACCAATACATCAACTCCATAAAACAGCGGTACAATATATAAACAGTTATCATAAACTCCTGCGTTGAGTATGTTAACGTTATAATCATCAAGATTTATTGCATTTGAAGAATTATCATCTTTTAGCAAATCATAAATATTCATTAATGAACGGCTTTCAATTAATTTTTCAAAAGGCAATTTTTGACTAAGTGAAATAATATCAGGTCCACTTCCTGCCATAATTTCAGTTGATATCTGCGTTGACATTTCTTGTTCAGAATCAAATTTAACTATCTCAACTTGGAAAGACGGATTATTACTGTTTATGCAGTATTTATTGTATTTTTCTATAATCCAAGACAGAGAGTCTTCATCATTTAATGTGTAATAAACAAGATGATTTTGTTCGCTGTTATTTTTTAATGCACAACTTGAAAATGAAGTAATTATTATAACACTTAAAAGTATAGCTAGTATGACTTTAATAGATTCATGCGGTTTAAATAAAAAGCGTGTGAACATAATTGCATTTTATCCTTAGTCTATTCCGTTAAATAAATTTCCGTAGCAGCCGAGAGCTGACGAATAAATTTATCTTTTGAAATATCTCCTTTTAAATATTTATCAACTATATCACCAATTACTGACGAATTGTAATAGGTGGTTTTTAAATTTTTATAATTATATAAGGTACACCCGCTTATATCATCAATTATACCCAAATAATATTTCCAAAATATTGAATCCACATTTTCTGAAAATTCCTTTTCTTCTTCATCAAATTCTCCGTCTTCGTTGTAATCCCACTCCTCGCCAGTTTCAACTTCAACAGCATAGTCAAAAGCTTTATTATTCACCGGCAGGGATATTTCATTTGTGCCTGAAAATCCCTTATCGCTCCTACTTCCGCACCAATATTCTTGAACATCCTCGCTTAAACAATATTCAATAAATCTTAATGCCTTATCTTTTTTATCTGAATTTTGATTTATAGCTATTCCGCACTCAACATAAGCTGTTATTTTGTTCTCATAGCTAAAATTTGGCAAAATAGCAGGAGTTTTGTTTTGTAAAAAAATATTGTAATAAGCTGTTTTTACACCTCCTATTGTACCGCCAAAAAGTAACTTAGGAGTAGACAATATACAACCATTGTTTTCTGAATTATATAAATT
>OGRB01001778.1_pt1 | contig 11816 bp, 8 predicted proteins | sample 1553371 | NCBI WGS metagenome assembly OGRB01 (sample SAMEA2580027, study PRJEB22360) | human gut metagenome | reverse complement strand
TTTGATTGCTTCATAAACAACTTCAGCGCTGATTTCCCGTTCTACCGGAAGACCACTGACAACATCCAGTCCGACAACGACCATTGTCTCTTCTCTTCCTGGTAAAGCACAACCCAGTTCTTCTTTTAATGACTTCGCAGTCTTTTGACCAATTACGAGATTAAACTCGCGGCGAATGTAACTAATGATGGATTCATCCAGTCGGTTAGAACCAAAATGCATCAGGTCGCTCAACACAAGACCGCCTAAGGAGATTACGGAAATCTCGATCGTGTCAGCCCCCATATCAACAACCATAACACCGGTAGGCTCATTGATATCAAGACCTAATCCAACTGCGTCAGCAAGTGGTTTCTCACAAAGCAATACATTCTTTGGACGATATTTGCTTTTAAAGAACAACTCGAAGAACGCACGCTTTTCAACATCAGTAATGTCGGTTGGTACCGCTACAAGATACTCTGCATTCTTTGTTTTCCCTTTCAGTTTATGTTCAATGTAATCAAAAATCATGGTCTGCAGAAAATTGTAGTCTGCGATCACTCCGGTAGCGACTGGAAACATAACATTAATCGTCTCCGGCGCTTTCTCGTACATTGCATATGCATCATCACCATATGCATAAATCTGATTTTTATTAATGACAGCAATCGTATTTTTTTCCGTAACGATTTTGCCGCTGGATTTGCTGAATACTTTGAAATTACATGTTCCAAAATCAATTGCATAAATATTATTACTCATTGTCCTCTCCCTTTTCTTATGTTGACAACATATGATTTTCATGAAAACTGTAATACCGGTTATCGCCTATGACAATATGATCTGCAAGGGTCATCCCTAACAGACCGGCTCCTTCTGCTATCTGACTGGTCAATTGGATATCTTCCTGACTTGGACGAGGATCTCCGCTTGGATGATTGTGTAGAACAACAATCATTACAGCATTTTTCAGGATGGCTTTGCGAAACAATTCCAATGGAGATACATACGCGTGGCTTAAACTGCCAACGGTAATCAATGCATCGCCAAGAAAATTACATTTTGCATCAAAAAATGCCCCCATAAATACTTCTTCTCTCCGGTGGCGTAATTCTTCCATATAGTAATCTGCAATGGATACAGGGTTATTCAGGGAAAGCTGATATCCGCGGCTTGTTTTGGCAATTCGTTTTGAAAGTTCCGCAATTGCTTTCAGCTGAATTGCTTTCACCGGCCCTATTCCCTTTTGCATAAGCAATTGTTCATAGGATAATTCGTACAGATTCAGTAGGTTTCCCTGACAATTCGACAGAAGATTCCGCGCAAGATCAAGAGAAGTCAGCTCCTTCGTTCCTGTTTTCAGAATGATGGCAAGCAGCTCCGCATCCGAAAGTGCTTCTGCTCCAAGCTGTTGGAACCGTTCGTATGGTCGCTCGGACTCCGGTAAATTTTTTAATGTAATGTGGCTCAATTCGAATCCTTTCCACTCTCCCAGAACCACAAAAATTCATTTTATTTTAGCACACCTCATCGATATTAACAAGGTTACGCTCATAAAGTTTTTGTAAAGACATCAAAATTCCAAGCTTTGCATGATACCAGGTGAGCCCACCCTGAAAATATACTGCATACGGTGGTTTTACCGGACCATCAGCAGATAATTCAATGGAAGAACCCTGGACAAAAGCTCCTGCTGCCATAATAACATCGCTGTCGTAGCCCGGCATCGCCCATGGTTCCGGTGTAACATAACTGTCGACCGGTGCGGCTGCCTGAATTCCCTCACAGAAAGCAATCATGGCATCCCGGTTTCCAAATTCAACGGCCTGAATAATATCATGACGGCTTTCGGTTCCGTTTGGAACTACTTTAAGTCCAAGCTTTTCGTAGATGTTTGCTGCAAAAATGGCACCTTTTAATGCACCACTTACAACGGTAGGTGCCAGAAACAGACCCTGATAGAATGACTGGATCACGCCAAGCGATGCACCTACTTCTTTACCAAGGCCCGGGGAAGTCAGACGATATGCTGCATTTTCAACACATTCCTTCTTTCCGACGATATAGCCTCCAATCGGAGCAAGTCCACCGCCCGGATTTTTGATCAGAGAACCAACGATCATATCTGCTCCGACCTGAAGCGGTTCGCGGTCCTCAACAAATTCTCCGTAGCAGTTGTCAACCATGCAGATCACATCCGGTTTGATTTCTTTTACAAAAGCGATCAGCTGACCGATACGCTCCACGGATAAGGTCGGGCGTGTTGCGTATCCCTTGGAACGCTGAATGGTAACCAGTTTTGTCTTTTCATTGATTGCCTTTTTGATTCCTTCGAAATCAAAAGAACCATCTGCAAGCAGATCTACCTGTGAATAGGTAATTCCATACTCTGCAAGGGAACCTTTTGAAGGCCGGATACCAATCACTTCCTCAAGTGTATCATATGGTTTTCCGACCGGAGACAGAAGTTCATCTCCTGGGCGAAGATTTGACATCAGTGCCAGCGCAAGCGCATGTGTTCCACAAGTAATCTGTGGACGGACAAGTGCATCTTCGCCTCCGAAACAGTCTGCGTACACTTTTTCCAATGTATCTCTTCCCATATCATTATACCCATATCCGCTGGATATATTGAAACACTCGGCACTTACTTTATTTTTCTGCATTGCCGCAATGACCTTCATCTGATTTAATTCAGCATTGTGGTCAATTTCTTCGAAGCGTCCTTTTAAAGATTCTTCTATTTTTTCTCCAAATTCATATACTTTTTTTTCAATTCCAAGTTCTTTATATTTATTTTCTAACTGTTGATTCATCACAGATTCCTTTCTCTGTTAAAATGTGACACATAGCATCTAAAATTGCTGTGTTGTTATATTTGTATTCTTTTTTATCGAACCAGATGACATCCTTTTCTCTGCGAAACCAGGTAAGCTGACGCTTCGCAAAGTGACGGGTCTCTCTTTTTATAATATACACGGCTTCCTCCAGTGAATATTCACCATCGAGATATGCAATCATCTCTTTGTATCCAAGCCCCTGCATCGAAACCATGTCTTTGCGGTATCCCATGTCATAAAGTTTTTTTACTTCATCTAACAAACCATTCTCCATCATCAGATCCACACGTTTGTCAATTCTTTCATAAAGATGACTTCGTTCATCCGTCAATACGAAATAAGCAAAGTTATAGGGAGATACTTTTTGATGTTCTGCTTCATTATGGGCAGAAATCGGTGTCTTTGTCAGATGAAAATATTCCAAGGCACGAATCACACGTTTTCTGTTATTTTCATGGATGGTCTCATAAGACACTGGATCAATTTCCCTTAATTTTTCATGTAACGCATGATTGCCATAGATATCGGCATAATCCGTCATCTCCTTGCGAAAAGCACTGTCACTCTCCTGATCGGTAAATGAAATATCATATAACAGTGCTTGAATATAAAAGCCGGTTCCGCCCGCCACGATTGGAATTTGTCCCTTGGCATATATTTTTTGCAATGCATCCTCTGCCATCTGCTGAAAACGGACAATGTTAAATTCATCGGATGGCAGTAATTCATCAATCAGATAATGATCAATTCCCTGCATCTCCTGCGGCATAATTTTAGCAGATCCAATGTCCATGTATTTGTATACCTGCATGGAGTCTGCAGAAATGATCGCGCCATTGATCTGTTTTGCAAGCTGGATGGATAAATCTGTTTTTCCCACAGCCGTAGGCCCGGCTAAAATAATAAGTGGTTTCATGTAACAATCCTCTTAAATTTTTTCTCAATTTCATATTTTGACATGGAAATAATGGTCGGTCTGCCATGCGGACAGTTAAACGGATTCTCCAATGTCAGTAACTCCTCAATCAGTGCGTCAATCTCCGGTAAGCTTAATGCATCATTTCCTTTGACAGCAGCTTTGCAGGACATCGTTGCCACTTTTTCAAGTATTAGATCTGGTGTTGCCCGGCCGCTGATATCCGAAAAATCATCCAGCATTTCTATGAAGAGATCTTTCATATCAATGTGAAACAGATTATCCGGAACAGCAGAAATCATGTATTCTCTTCCACCAAAATTTTCAATCTCATATCCGAGTTTTTCAATCTGCGGAAGATATTTTTCCAGCATTTCCTGCTCTTTTGCGTCCAGAGACAAAACAATTGGAGGACTTATCGTCTGCGAAGTATATTCTTTTTGATTTAAACGCGCCATCGTCCGTTCAAAAAGTACTTTTTCATGAGCCGCATGCTGATCAATGATATAAAGTTTGTCTTCATACTCAATCAGCCAGTATGTTTTAAAAAGCTGACCGATGATCCGGTGTTTTTTCTTTGCATCTTTCGTAAGAAAATCCGAGGATATGGATTCGAGCGTAACCTGCGTAGGATTTTGCATTTGTTGTTGTGCGATTGGCTGCTTGTCTATAACTTTTCCAGGTTCCGCAGCCTTATTTATCGGCTGTTCGAATTTTGGATTGGGTTGACCCGCAATCACACCCGGATGCGGGGCAGATGCCATATCAGGTTGCTTTATTACCGGTATAGATGCGGATGATTTTGATAATGCCTGATTCCCGTAAGAAGCTACCGGTTCCTTTACAACTGCGGTGGCTGCACTTCGAATCTCGTTAATTCTTCGTTTTTCAAAAGGCTCCGGGATTGGATCTTTGTACACATGCTCGATCTTCTGCTTCTTTTCTTCGGTTACCGGAACTTCCGGAATCAGTTCCCGATGCGAAAGGACCGCATACAGTGCATCGCATAATTCTTTGTAGATCTCCTGATTATTTCCAAAGCGCAGCTCCATCTTGGTCGGATGTACATTGACATCAAGTGTTTCCCCTTCAAACGTAAAATATAATACGGTAAACGGATATTGATGCTGCATCAGGAAATTTTTGTAAGCCTCTTCAATCGCTTTTGACAGTACGGTGCTTTTGATATAGCGTCCATTGATAAAATAATTTTCATAATTACGGTTTCCACGATTGATCGATGGTTTACCGATAAATCCGGTAAGGGCAAAATAGTCGCATTTGAAATTGACCTCCAAAAGTGATGAGGCAATCTCTCGTCCATAAATATGATAAATTAAATCTTTACGGTTTCCATTGCCGGATGTATGTAGTCTGGTCTGATTATTATTGATATATTTAAAAGAAATATCCGGATGTGACATGCCAGCTTTTCGAGCATATCACTGATATAGGTTCCCTCTGTCTGCGCTGTTTTTAAGAATTTCCGGCGTGCAGGTGTGTTATAAAAAAGATCCCGCACAAGAAATGTGGTGCCCTCCGGAGCACCGATCTCTTCCTGCGAAATTTCTTTGGATCCTTCAATAAGATACCGGGTTCCGGTAAGTGCATCTGCTGTTTTGGTAATCAGTTCCACTCTGGCAATCGCCGCAATACTGGACAATGCCTCACCGCGGAAACCAAGTGAATGCACACAGAGTAAATCCTCCGCACTACGGATTTTGCTGGTGGAATGACGCAAAAAAGCTAGCGGCACTTCACTGCTTTCAATGCCGCTGCCATTGTCTGTAATACGGATGAACGAAATTCCTCCTTCTTTGATTTCCACCGTAATTGCAGTAGAACCTGCATCGATTGCATTTTCTACCAGCTCTTTCACAACCGAACTCGGACGTTCAATTACTTCACCTGCTGCAATTTTATCAATTGTTTCCTGACTCAATAATGCAATTTTGCTCATATTTTTATGCCCTTTTGTCCTTCCATCCTACCAACGGTTCTTTACTTTGTTCTGCAATTCATATAATTTGTTCAAAGCGTCAAGAGGTGTCATATGTCCGATATCCACTTCACGGAGTTCCTGTATGATATCATCATCTTTTACCGTGTCAAACAGCGACATTTGCGTCAGATCCACTTCATCGAGATGTTCCTTTTTCTTCTTTGTAGTCGTTGCACCTTCCACGGAAATATTTTTTACCGTTTCTGTGATATCGTTTGCCGCAAGCTGATTAACAATTTCTTTTGCACGGTCAACGACCATATCCGGCAGACCGGCAAGTTTTGCCACCTGGATACCATAACTTTTATCTGCCCCGCCTTTGACAATCTTTCGTAAAAATACGATATCATCGCCTTTTTCTTTTACAGCAATGCAGTAATTGTTAACACTGTTTAACTTTCCTTCAAGTTCCGTCAGCTCATGATAATGTGTCGCAAACAATGTTTTGGCTCCAAGTAATTTGGGATTGCTGATGTATTCTACTACTGCCCATGCAATACTCAATCCATCGAAGGTACTTGTTCCACGACCAATCTCATCGAGAATGAGCAGAGAATTGGATGTCGCATTGCGCAGAATATTTGCGACTTCATTCATCTCTACCATAAAGGTACTCTGACCACTGGCAAGATCATCTGAAGCGCCTACACGTGTGAAGATACGGTCAACGATTCCGATATTAGCAGATTCTGCAGGGACGTAACTTCCAATCTGTGCCATAAGAACAATCAATGCCGTTTGACGCATATAGGTAGATTTACCGGCCATATTCGGTCCGGTTATAATAGATATACGATTGTTATGATTATCCAAGTATGTATCATTATCAATAAACAGATCATTTACGATCATTTTTTCGACAACCGGATGTCTTCCACCTTTGATATCAATAATACCACTCTCATTGATTTTTGGTCTGCAGTAATTATTCTGACTTGCCACCAATGCGAGAGAAACGAATACATCAATCTTTGCAATTGCTTTTGCAGTACGCTGAATACGCTGTACATTCGCAGCAATTTCATCCCTGATCTGACGGAAGAGATCATATTCGAGATTTACCAGACGATCCTGTGAACCAAGAATCGTATCCTCAAGTTCTTTCAGTTCTGGAGTGATATAACGTTCCGCATTCGTAAGTGTCTGCTTTCGCACGTAATAATCCGGGACCATATCCTTGAAAGAATTTGTCACTTCCAGATAATACCCAAATACTTTGTTATATTTGATACGCAGATTTTTTATTCCTGTCTTTTCACGTTCACTTGCCTCTAAATCCGCAAGCCATTTCTTGCCATCTGTCGATGCGCTTCGCAGGCGATCCACCTCTTCGTGATACCCGGTCTTGATAATATCACCGTCACGGACAGAAATCGGTGGTTCATCGTTGATTGACGCAAGAAGCAATGCATATAGATCTTCCAGGCAGTCAAAATCATTGCGGATTTTTTCTGCCAATGCACCGTCAATATCTTTTAAAAGTGTTGCTATCGGTGGCAGCATTTCCAATGAGTTACGAAATGCAATCATGTCCCGGGGATTTGCTGTCTGATAGGTAATTCTTGTAATCAGACGCTCCAGGTCATAAATCGGGTTTAAATATTCCCGTAATTCTTCTCTGGTAATCTCCTGCTCGTTTAACTTTGCAATCAGTTCCTGTCTCTCCAAAATTTCTGTTTTATCGATCAGTGGCTGTTCGACATAGGAACGAAGTAGTCTTGCACCCATCGCAGTTTTTGTCTTATCGAGAACCCAAAGGAGAGAACCCCGCTTCTGCTTTTCACGAAGTGTCTCTACAAGTTCAAGATTTCTGCGGCTTGAACTGTCGATAATCATGTACTTTCCAATGGAATATGGGCGAATCTCCAAAATATTGGAGAGGGAATTTTTCTGTGTTTCATACAGATATTTGAGCATAGCACCTGATGCAATCACACCGCTGTCATAATCCTCCAGCCCCAACCCGATCAGGCTTTGTATATGGAAATGCGAAAGCAACGTCTCTTTTGCAAGTTCGTCACCAAAATACCAGGAATCCAAAGCCGAAATAGTAATATTCAAACGGTTTTTGATGTCATCGATGTCTACACCACTCATATAAAACGGTTCATTGCATATAATTTCTGAAGGAGCAAAACGGTTTAATTCATCCAGAAGTTTGCGTTCACTGTCAACCTCCGTAACAAAGAAATCACCAGTTGTAACATCCGTTGTAGCAATTCCATATTTATCCGTGAGATAAACAATACACATCAGATAATTATTTTTTCCTTCATCCAGTGACTGCATGTCCGTATTTGTTCCCGGGGTTACTACACGGATGACTTCACGCTTTACAATTCCTTTTGCCAGTTTTGGATCTTCTACCTGTTCACAGATTGCTACTTTATAACCTTTTGTCACAAGCCTGTTGATATACGAGTCTGCTGCATGAAACGGTACTCCACACATCGGTGCACGCTCTTTGAGGCCGCAGCTTTTTCCGGTTAATGTCAATTCCAGCTCTTTGGAAACAGTTTTTGCATCGTCAAAAAACATTTCATAGAAATCTCCGAGACGATAAAACAAAATACAGTCTTTATATTCTTCTTTTGTCTGCAGATAATGCTGCATCATTGGTGTAACTTCTTGCACAATTTTGTCCTTTCTACAATGGTCGGTATTTTTCCATGACAGCAGTGGCAACCTTCAGTCCATCGATTGCTGCTGACATAATTCCTCCTGCGTAACCCGCGCCTTCCCCACACGGATAAATGCCGGTGATCATGCTCTCACAGTGCTCATTTCGTAAAATACGTACAGGTGATGAGGTTCGTGTCTCCATGCCGGATAAAATCGCATCTGCCCGGTCAAATCCGGTGACAATTTTCGCAAAATGTGCCATTCCCTGCATAAAGGACTGCTCCATTTCGTTGGACATCAACCCACGTAAATTAGAAAATACGGTCTGGCCTTTTGTTTCCGATGCATACGCACCATATGCGGAGCTTTCCACATTCTGACAATAATCTCCAAATAACTGCTGTGGAATTTTTCCGTTTCCAAGCATATAGTTTTTGTGTTCGAGCATTCTCTGATATCGCATACCTGCCAATGCATCTTCTCCACCAAAATCATCTTTCGTTACAGAAACAATGATTGCTGAATTTGCATTCGCCGCATTTCGACCGGAATAGCTCATTCCATTGACACAGGTCCTTTCCGGCTCGGAAGATGCATTTACAACATATCCGCCCGGACACATACAGAAGGTATATACGCCTCTTCCATTATCGAGGTTAGCAGTCAGTTTATACGGTGCTGCCGGAAGAAAGGAAGGATAATTCTTACCGTATTGATCCTGATTGATCATTTCCTGCGGATGCTCGATTCGTACACCAACAGCAAATGCCTTCGGCTGCATTGGAAGGCCGTGCTGATATAACATGGAAAAAGTATCCCGTGCACTGTGACCAATGGCAAAAACTGCAAGATCTGTATCGAGCAGATATGTTTCCTTCTTTTGCGAATCGTAGATTTTAAGTTTGCGGAGAATCTTTTGGCCGTTGTCGGAATGTGTCTGAATATCAGTGACTTGTGAGTGAAACCGTACTTCTCCACCATGAGCACAGATATATTTCCGCATTTCTTTTACAACTGCAGAGAGCACATCGGTACCGATATGAGGTTTGCTCTCGTAGGTGATGGATTCCGGAGCACCGTGTTCGGCAAAGATACGTAGTACTTCATGGTTGCGTCCGAATTTGTCTTTTACCAGAGTGTTCAGTTTTCCGTCAGAAAATGTTCCGGCGCCACCCTCACCGAACTGAACATTTGATGAAAGATTCAGCCGCCCGTTTTCCCAGAATGCTTCCACATCTTTTGTACGCTGATCTACATCGGCTCCGCGTTCCAGAAGAATTGGCTGATATCCGTGCGCAGCGAGCATATAACCACAGAACAGTCCGGCAGGACCTGTTCCGATAATGACCGGCCGGTGTGTCAGTTCCTTTGTCCCTTTTACTTCGAAATGGTAGCTGTCCGGCTTAACCTGGAACTGTATCTGATTATTTTTGACCGTTTTCTTAACTTTTGCTTCATCTCTTACCTGGACATCTACAGAATAGACATAGTAAAGAACAGGCTTTTTTCTGGCATCGATCGACTGTTTGCGGATTTGAAAGCCCTGAAGTTCCTCTTTTTTTATGCAAAGTGTTTTTAAAATCTTGCGTTCAAAGTCGTCTGATGTATGTTCAATGTTCAGTTTCATCTGGTTGATCCGAATCATATGTTTTTACTCCTTTACAGTTTGTCATCTATCTGATGATATATCGTTTGCAGCAGCAGTTCCGGCAAGATAACCGGTCGCCCAGGCCCATTGCAGATTGTACCCTCCGCAGATGCCGTCCACATCCAGCAATTCCCCGGCAAGATAAAGGTGCCGGACATAACGGGATTCCATAGTGTCGGGAGTGATTTCTTCTGTTGAGATTCCGCCGGCACAGACTTGTGCATTATCAAAACCATTAGTGGTATCAATTGTTACTACGTTATTCTTAACTACCTGAACAAGACTTTTTATCTGTGTATCCGACAGATCACCTGTCAGTGTATGCATCCGGATGCGTGCCTGCTCTAAAAATCTTGGGATCAGCTTCCGGTGAAAGATTCCAAGAAGATAATCTGCGCAGGTCATCTGCTCTCTTCCGTTTCTACGTTTCAGCAAGAACTCAAAAAATGCCTCTTCCGTAAAAGCGGGCAGGAAATCAATGTTCACTTTTGCATCCTGTTTTAAATACAGAGATTTGGCAATATAGCGGCTGATCTGGAAAACCGGTATTCCGGAAATGCCGTAAGCCGTAAGCTGTAATTCCCCGTGATCGGAAGCTGCCGGTTGTCCATGGCATACTGCAGTTACGACAGCATCCGTACGGACCCCTGCGGCTTTGGCAAACGGATGATTCTTTACTTTTAATTGAACCAGAGCAGGTACGACCGGAACCATCGTATGTCCGAGCTCCTTTGCAAGTGCATAACCACTTCCGTCGGATCCGAGCCTGGAATTCGCTTTCCCGCCACAGGCAAGGATTACAGCATCTGCCTTTTGCTTTTGATGATCTGTCAGGACCGTAAAACCATGAGATGTTGGACTAATACCCGTCACCGTCACATCAGTGGTTATTTTTACATGCAGACGATCCAGTTCTGATTTCAACAAATCAAGAACGGTGGAAGCCTGGTCGGAATAAGGATAGACGTAATTTCCTCTTGCCTTTGTCAGAAGCCCAAGAGATGTGAAAAACGCAATGGTGTCTTCATAGCCGAATTTCTGTAATACTTCTTCTACAATGGAAAGATTGTCGCTGTGGAAATAAGAGGCGTTCATATCTTTGTTTGTCAGGTTGCATCTCCCGTTTCCGGTTGCAAGGATTTTTTTGCCTGCGCTGTCTTTCTTTTCGTATATCAGGATCTGTGCCTGCGGGTTCGTCCTTGCGGCTGCAATTGCTGCCACAAGACCGGAAGCACCGCCGCCAATGATTGCTATTTTCTTCATATCTATTCTTCCAAATATTGCAATGATTATATATATTGAGGGTTACAAAGTTACAATTCCGGCACGTACCAGATACTCTAATGACATCAGTATTCCAAGCTTGGCATGCGGCCAGGTGAGACCTCCCTGAAAATATACGGCATACGGCGGTTTGATCGGTCCGTCTGCGCTCAATTCGATGGATGATCCCTGAACGAAAGCACCTGCTGCCATGATAACGTCAGAATCATATCCCGGCATCGGCCATGGTTCCGGAGTCACATAGGAATCGACCGGTGCTGCTGCCTGAATTCCTTTGCAGAACTCAATGACGCCTTCCGGAATTCCAAATTCTACAGCCTGAATGATATCGTGTCTGCTTTCTGTGCTGTTTGGAATAACGGGGAACCCCAGTTTTTCATAAATATTAGCTGCAAAGATTGCACCTTTTAGTGCAGCTGCTGCCACTGTCGGGGCAAGGAATAATCCCTGGTAAAAATCTTTCATGATACCAAGAGATGCACCAACCTCTCTTCCGAGCCCCGGGGAAGTCAGTCGGTATCC
>OGRB01001749.1_pt1 | contig 12038 bp, 10 predicted proteins | sample 1553371 | NCBI WGS metagenome assembly OGRB01 (sample SAMEA2580027, study PRJEB22360) | human gut metagenome | reverse complement strand
TGCTTCATCTCTCAGCCTTTCCCTTAAGAAAGCGGGCAGCGGTAGTAGACGGTTTCTTTGGATTTATCCGCAGGGTCGAACCTCTTGGCAGCGCGTAAGATGAGTACGGGGTTGGTCAGCTGGCTCGCAACGTCTTCGGGGATTTGAGCGCACAGCGTGATGCCGCGCGTTTCGAGCGGCGAGATGCTTTTCACGATGGATTCGGTGTCATTGACCGAGGCTTTGTATTTATAGTCTCCGTCGAATAGAACCTGTGCGACCAGACATTTTTCGGGCCTTGCCTCCGATTTCCCTTCGTAATATAAAGAACACCGAACGAGCAGCGCGACTTTGCCCGATTCGATTTTCAATGAGAATGTCGGGTCCGTTCCCCTCAGCTCTTCAGCGAAGCCGTCGTTTGACTCGATGGTGAGCGCTGCGTCGTCGAGATGGATGGTATCTCCTAATTTGATTTCGATGGGGTTGTCGGCAGAGGTGCCGGGCTCCTTTGCCTTCGGCTCTTCTTGCTGTGAATCCTCCTGCTTCTTCGCGTCTTTGGTGCTGTCGTTCGCCGCAGCGTCCGAATCCTTGCTGCTGCAACCGAACATCGCCGTTGCTGAGGCGGCGGCAGCCATCGTGGCGGAAATCGTCAAGAAGCGTCTGCGTGTGTACATCATTCCCATATCGGTTCCTCCCGTATATCCGAATCTCAACAACTTCGGTCGATACGAGAAACCTACTACGTCACAAGCAAGATTTGTTGTACAACAAATCTGCAAGGGGGACACCCCCAACGGAAGGTGCTTCGAATGGTCCGCGCTAGGATGGAAATGCAAGTGCGCGAGAAGAGGGTGGGCTCGGCTATTTGCTTTGGTAGCTAATTGATAGGAAGCCGCCGATGCGCGTCACGGCGTTTCAGCTGGTGATTTCGCAGCTTTTTGCTTTTCGATTAGCTAGCTCGTTTTGCTGGGGAAGCGGCGGGCTAGTAGAACAGCGCGAGCGCAAGTTCGTCGCCGTTGGCCTGATCGGTGGGCAGCCAGCCGATGTCGATGCTTGCGTGATTATAGGTGCCCGGGTCTTGGCACTTCACGATGGTGAACCATCCTTCGCGCGGGTCGTCCCAGATGATGTAGTAGCCCTTGAGGTCCGGCGAGGAGCCTTTGGGCCACGTGATCTTCTGCTCGTTCGGGTTGAACCCGGAGATGCCGACCGTGATGCCGTTCGCAATCGCCTCGTTCAACTGGCCGAACTCGTCGGAGTCCGCGTATGCAAGTTCGGGGCCGTCAAACTCGACTACGTACGCTTCGCCTGCGATAAGCTCGTCAAGGCTGATGCTGAGGGAATAGTATTGCTTGAGCGCGCCCTTGTGAGAATCCGGCACGGGGCGCCGCGAGACTGTGAAAGGCACGGGTCCGTGCGGTCCTGCGATACGAAACGTTCCCAATGGGGTACGGATTTCCGTTGCTCTGGTCTGCAGCAATTCGGCGGGCATTAATCCTCCTGGGGTTTGGCTGGCAGGATGGGGTTGGTCGCGGCTGTTGCGTGCTGTCGGGTTGCAAGCTGCCTGGACGTGCTGTTCGCGGTTTCCCGTCATGTCGCGTTTCCTGCTGGATGGTTGTTGCGGGTATTGTCTCACTGGCGGTGGAGCCCAGTCTTAGGTGGTCGATCGGCCTCTTGGCGCGCTTGCGTGCGGATGCATAGCTTTTGTCCGCGCAGTGGGCGGAGATAGCACGCGAACTTCAGTTGCGATGATAATGCTGCTTCAGGTGCTGAAGGTCGTTCGGGTCGTTAAGGCGCCAGCTGTCCGATGCGATGATGCCTTGAATACGATTCCAGTTCCTGCGAAGATTCAATCCGTCGAGGAGGTCGGCGCTAAGAAGTGCGTCTAGGCTTGGGTATTCGAACTCGCCACTGCCGCGAGGCCCGTTACCGCAACGCTGAAAAGTTGCACAATCGGCATACTTGATGATCATGTAGGTGGGGCCGTCTTCGTCGAACCAAAGCTCGAACTCGGGCTCGCCGGGAATCAAGTTGTAAATCTCTTCGAACTCCTCAATGGATATCATTTGCAGATTCCTCCTTTGGGGGGATTTGCTTGTTGACCAGGTATCTTCGCCGTTGGTATTAACGAGCTTGTGCTGGATATGGGCTTTCGCAATCCTTTCCCAATTCTAGCAGTGGCGTTGTGACGGGCGTTAGTGCTGCTTTTGATATCAAGCCTCGAGCGGAGTCGTTGTGAGCGTTAGTGTTAATAAGTAGTGGGTGCTATTGGGAGCGTGGGCGAATTAATGGGGGCAGAGGAGGGGATTCATCCGAGTATTAATCCTTATCAGCATATGCCGAGACGAGACATGGTGAACATAAAGCACTTCGCTAAATGGCTATTTAGCTGCGTGAGGTCAATCTTCGAGACATCGATCTCGCCCGACATGAGTTTGGGAAGAAGGGCATCACGAAAGGCGGCAAGTTTACGATTTTCACGTTTATTGCAATCAATCTGTTTGAAGGTTGTCCCAATTTGGTCGGCAATTTCACTCCCGTATTCATCCGACGGTACTAGCACAGCAATTCGTTCAAGGTCGACTGGCCTAATCGACGGAATGGTTGAAGTGCTTGTTTCGGCAAGCTGTTGGAGCGTCTTGGTAATTCTCGCATCTGTAAGCGCGAGGTAAACAAGCGGGGACATGATTGTATCGTTAGGTCGTATTACCGCAAAAGCCGTAGAGGCCAACGTATGCGGCTCCGGACTGTACAGCAATCCATAATGGTTTTGATTGGGCCTAACGGTTGAGTAGAGAATGTCACCGTTGGAGACCTTGCGACGAGCTCTGGTGGGAAGCTTTTCTTCAGCGGGATTGAAGTGCTGAAGCCCTGCCAGATCGTTTAGCATAAGGGCGCTGGTATCAATGTAGCTTACAGCACTCCAGTTTTCTTTAGGCGAATACGTTTCCGGATTGAATTCTGCTAAATCGCACAGCGAGGCGATATCTGCATGTTCTTGCATTGCGCTCACATACACGGCGCGTGCCAGCTCTTCTAAATAGCCATTTAGCGGAATGTATTCAAGTAATCAACCAGAGTGCTATCGAGCCTAATCTGTCGCCGTATCTTGCCAATCAACCGTTTGCCGGCAAGTTTTTCGTATGCTGTAGTAAGTCTGTCTTCGGCTCGATAGAGCTTTTCTCTATATTCTTCTTCTCCTAGTTTTTCAATAGCCTCTTCGAGTGGCCAGTGAAACTCTTTGCTATCTGTCTGCATCGTGTTCAGGATAATTTGGTATTGATAAATCGTAAAGAGAAGCGCCTGATAAGCATCAATGAACTCGGCGATTACCGTTTTCGGCTGACCTTTGAACACGAAAGTCGCTTCCATTGAAAGGGACTTCATCTCATCGAGCTTCAGATGAAGCCTCAGCTGATGCTCGCTTTCAAGTACATGCGAAATAGCGGGAGTAATCTCCTGAAGAAAAGTCGTATTGGTCAGCAGCTCAAAGCATAGACTGATTCCGAATCGCGGCTCATCGCCTTTCTTCAGCAGCTCGGAGTTAATCCGGTAAAGCTGCATAAGCTTCTCGGTGATAATCCAGATTTTCAAGCGGCGCTCGAATAGGCTCTGTCGATTGGCCATTCGCCCCTGCCTGAGTGATACAAACAAAGCAAGGATAGCTACTCCGGCAGACACGCACGAAGCGATAATTTCCCAGCCTAAGACCATATGTGCCGTCACCTGTGCCTTTGCTATGAGAGCAATCCAAATCAACCCGATTAGCCAATCTTATCAATAGCGAGGATCCCTGTGGAAGCCACCATAAACGTCATACTTGCCGAAATGCAGCCAGTTCTTATACCAAGCCAGTTGAAGCGGTTGAAGGTTGCACTAGAGCGCGCTTTTGTGCCGCAAAACAATGAGACCAATGCTGCTTTGCTCAAAACGTTTCTCACCGCTAAAGAAGTCGAAGGTTGTTCGCTTAAAACTCTCGAGTATTACGAGAGCACGCTACAGAAAATGACTGATTCGATGACGAAGCCTTATACGCAAATTGATAGCGATGACTTGCGGAAATACCTCAACGATTACGAAGCTTCGCGTGGGAGCAGTAAGGTTACTATCGACAACATTCGGCGTATTATGTCGAGCTTTTTTTCTTGGCTCGAGGATGAGGATTATATCGTTAAGAGCCCTGTTCGAAGGATTAAACGCGTGAAAACCGCCGTTGTCACCAAGGAAACATTCACGGACGAGCAACTGGAAATTGTCCGCGAGGCGTGCAGCAACGCGCGTGACCGTGCGATTGTCGACATGTTGTCTTCTACCGGAATGCGTATCGGTGAATTGGTTAGGTTGAATCGCGAGGATATCAACTTCCATGAGCGCGAGTGCGTCGTGACTGGCAAGGGCAATAAGCAACGGCCTACATACTTTGACGCGCGGGCTAAACTGAGCCTCGGAGCCTACTTGAAAAGCCGGGTTGACGCAAACCCTGCGCTTTTTACCACGCTAACGGGAACGCGACGTGTCACCGTTGGATCAATTGAATGGACCATGAGAAAGCTAAGCGGCAGGATAAGCGTTGGGCGTGTATATCCGCATAAATTTCGACGCACGCTGGCCACGCACGCTATCGATAAGGGAATGCCTGTCGAGCAAGTGCAAAAGCTGCTGGGTCATGCGAAAATAGATACCACTATGCATTACGCCATGGTGAACCAGAACAATGTGAAGGCTTCTCATAGGAAGTATTTAGAATGAATGTCGCACTTGGAGAGATTTGCTCGTATCGCAGCGAGAAAGCCAATGCATCCAATATCGGCAGTGATCTATACATATCCACTGAAAGCATGGCGCCGAATAAGGGTGGTATCTCCCCAGCATCCTCCATTCCAGAAACCGGAAGGGTTTCGCTTTTTCGCCAAGGAGATACACTCGTTTCGAACATTAGGCCCTATTTCAAGAAGATTTGGCATGCAGATCAGAATGGGTATTGCTCGAACGACATTCTCGTATTTGAGCCGAATGACGCCAGTATTTCAGACTACCTTTATTGGCTTCTAAGCGGCGATCAATTCTTCGATTACGTCATGGCAACATCAAAGGGCACCAAGATGCCTCGTGGCGACAAATCCGCAATCATGAATTACGCCGTTCCGTCAAATGACGAGACGGCGCGCAGGATGATAGTCTCGATCATGAACCCCATTCAATCAAAAATCGAAGCAAACACTAAGTTAAATGGCTATTTAGAAGAACTGGCGCTTGCTTTATATACAGAGTACCTCGAATGGAGCGATGGGGAACTTCCTGCCGGATGGGTACGTCGGCCTTTATCTGATTTCTTTCCCGTAAAAACAGGAAAAAAGGATGCAAATATTGCTACAGAAAATGGTTTATATCCATTCTTTACCTGCGGGAAACAAAACCTGTTTACTGACAATTATTCTTTTGATGGGTCAGCTATTCTCGTTGCTGGAAATGGCGACTTCAGTGTCAAATGGTACGAAGGTAAGTTTGAAGCGTATCAGCGCACTTACGTTTTAATGCCTAACGATCCTGCTCTGTTGGGTTACCTGTACTGTGCGGTTAAACGCAATCTAAGCAACATCACATCGAAATCTCGCGGCTCAGTAATTAAGTTCATAACAAAAGGCAATATTGCTGACTACGAGATAGCTGTACCACCGATTCCCGAAATGGATGAAATCATCAACCATCTTAATCAGATCCTTAGGGTAATCGATGCAAATAAACGCGACACCGCTTTATTGAAAGAGCTTCGTGACGTTCTTCTCCTAAAACTCATGTCGGGTGAAATCGACGTCTCGAAGGTCGACCTCACGCAGCTAAATAGCCATTTAGCTTAGTGTTGAGGGAAAGCTTGCTATTGATGCAATCGGCGATGTAAGTCACCCTTAACCTTGCGGCTTCATCGAGAACGGGAATTCGCAGCGCCTTGAGTCGATCTGTCGCCAGTTTCCCTGCTCCAATACCCGTTGTTTCAAGCATGGCTGAAATGGCGGGCTCAAGCGCTTTGAGCGTATAGAATAGATATCTATTGGAAATGCCTTCTGCGGTTGCCTCAATACACTTAATATCTTGGTTATACGCGACGTCTTTTTCGGCAATAGCAAGCGGTATGCGCTTGAACAGGCCACTACCTCTGGTCAGAAGTAGTAGGGAGCCTTTTGGCGCCAGCTTGCCTCCGGCGTCAAGGCCTTGTTTTGTTATGAATAGGTCGCCTTTGCAGACCGCGTCGCCTACAAGTGTTTTAGCGCTAATCCAGGGAATGGTGCCGTTCCAATATCTCTCTTCTTTTTTGCTGGGAGTTCCCCCAGATTCAAATTTGGCTAATTCTCCCAGCGGGATATAGGTAACCTTACATCCCATACCCAATCGCCTCCAGGTTCTTCTTGATCTGCTCCTGCAGACGGTTGGACTCTTCAAAGCACTTTGAAATCTCGCTGGTCAGGCGCGCCATCTTTTCCTCGAAGGGCTCGCCGTCGTCCTCGGCTTCGGCGATACCCACATAACGACCAGGCGTCAAGATGAAATCTTGCTTGGTGATCTCGTCTAGGTCGGCCATGGCGCTAAAGCCCTTCTCGGGCTCGAGTTCGCCTTTGCGGAATGCGTCGAATGCGCCTGCAACTTTGGCGATGTCCTCATCGGTGAACTCACGCAGCTTGCGAGTGACCATTGTGCCCATTTCACGCGCGTCGATGAATAGCGTCTTGCCGGGCTGAGCCTTCTTCTTGGCTAAAATCCACAGGCACACGGGAATCTGGGTGCTGTAGAACAGCTGTCCTGGCATGGCTACGATACCCTCAACCAGGTCATCCTCTACGATGGCGCGGCGAATATCGCCCTCGCCGCTTGTCTGGCTGGAGAGCGAGCCATTGGCAAGCACCAGGCCGATTTTGCCCGTGCTGTTCAGGTGCCAAATCATGTGTTGCATCCAGGCAAAGTTCGCGTTGCCGGTGGGAGGTGCACCATATTTCCAGCGTACGTCTTCACGCAGCGCCTCGCCGCCCCAGTTCTTTAGATTGAACGGGGGATTTGCCAGTACGTAATCGAACTTCTCGTTCTTATGCTGGTCATCGCTGAAGGTATCAGCGTAGTTGCCAAGGTCTGCTTCGATGCCTCGGATGCCGAGGTTCATCTTCGCGAGCTTCCAGGTGGTAGGGTTGCTCTCCTGGCCGAAGATGGTGATGTCTTGTATCACGTTGCCGCCGTGGTGCTCGACAAATGCAGCGGACTGCACGAACATGCCGCCGCTGCCGCAGCAGGGGTCGTACACGCGGCCGTGGAAGGGTTGAAGAGTCTCCACCAGCGTGCGCACGATGCATGACGGCGTATAGAATTCGCCGGCGTTTTTGCCTTCCATCGACGCGAATTTTTGTAGACAGTACTCGTAGGCGCGACCTAACAGGTCCTTCTCGCTTTTGTTGTCGGTCATTTGCACGTTGGTGAACAGATCGACCACGTCGCCCAAACGGCGCTTATCCAATTCGGGGCGAGCGAAGTTCTTGGGCAGCACGTCCTTGAGCTTGTCGTTTTCACGCTCGATGGCGCGCATAGCGCTATCAATAATCTGACCGATTTCAGGCGTATGTGCGGCTTGGGCGATATTCGCCCAGCGCGCCTCTTCGGGCACGAAGAAGACGTTTTGTTCCATGTAGCAGTCGCGGTCCTCCTCGTCGCCATAGCCCTCTGCGACAAGCTCCTGGTATCGTTCGTCGAATCGATCCGAGAGATATTTCAGGAAGATGAGACCCAATACGACGTTTTTGTATTCAGCGGCGTCAAGGTTACCGCGCAGCACATCCGCCGCGTCCCACAGTTGTTTTTCAAAGCCGACGTCAGCGGTGTTCTTTGTATCCTTCTTAGTCCTTGGCATGGTTTCGGTTCCTATTCTTCATTGAGGTGTCTTTTGCCTTCTCGGTAGCAACCTTGTCTTCGTCTGAATCGAGGAAGGGTTGTACCAATCCTTTAGGGCCCCAGCGGCCTGATTGCGGTCGTGGCGGCCTCTATATCTCGGCGGCTGTTTTCAATTCCTTTTCGTATGCATTGACCTCGGCCATTCGAATGCTCCTTTATGCTACGTTGTCTGCCCAGAGCTCGCACTGTTCCATCACGGTGCAAAGTGCTGATTCCATGCCCTCGGGCGGGTACTTATGATGCTTGAGCAAACGCTTTATCGCTACGCGCATGGCGGCGCGGGCGCTCTGCTTCTTTTGCCAGTCTACCGTGCGCATCTCGCGCATCTTTGCGGCGAGTTCTTGTGTGATAGCAACCAGCTCGTCGTTTTTCTCACGGTAGTAGTCGGCGATGGCTTGTGGCTGCGTCAGTGCCTCGTAGAATGCAAACTCCTCATCGGTGAGTCCGAGCTCCTTTGCCTTTTGATTCTCGGAAAGCATTTCCTTGGCCATCTTGAGCATCTCTTCGAACACTTCGGCGTTTGTGAGCTGCCCGTTCAGGTAGCTATTCACCATGCTTTGCATGAGCTCGGAGTACTTTTTTGCTTGCGTTACGCTTTTCTTTCGATAGCCCTTGATCTGGTCGTCGATGAGCTTTTTTAGAAGTTCGTACGCTAGGTTCTTCTCCTTCATGCGCGAGAGACTTGTCAGGAACTTCGGATCGAAGATTGAAACCGTCTCGTCTTCAGCTTTGAACAAGTCTATTACGCCATCGGTGTGGACGATATTCTGCTCAAGCAGGGCGTTGATCCGCTCATTCACTTGCTTGAGGGTGAGTCTGCCGCCACTCCCGCCGCGGCAGCCGCCTTGCTCGGTGAGCTGCAGGATGAGCTCGCGGACAACTTGGAAATAACCTGCCTCGACGCGCTGAGCGTCGGTAGCGCGGCTCTTGGAGAGCCCGTAGGCCTTGAGCATAATGCCTGCTTGCTCTACAAAGTCGTGGGCAGTATCTTCATCGCCGGGCGCGAGAATGTGGTTCACGCCGCCTGTTATGAGTTCGCTTCGGCGAGCGGCGGATTCGGTGGTCAGGAACTCGGAGTAGTCGAAGCCGAACATCTTATCGCGGCAGACAGCAAGCTTTTCCAGGAACTTGGGGTAGGCGGTTTTGCCGATGTCCATGTCGCCGTACTTCTTCTGGTCGCGCTTGGTGTAGTCTTTCATGGCGCGTTTCAGAGCGTTGGCTATGCCTACATAGTCAACGATCAATCCGCCTACCTTGTCCTTGTATACGCGGTTCACGCGAGCGATGGCCTGCATCAGGTTATATCCGCGCATGGGCTTGTATATATACATGGTGGCGAGGCTTGGCGCGTCGAAGCCGGTGAGCCACATGTCTACGACGATCACGATTTTAAGCGGGTCCGCATCATCCTTGAAGCGTTTCGCCATCTCTTTGACGCGGGCTTTGTTGCCCACTACGTCGAACCACCATTCGGGGTCCTGATTGCTCATAGTCATGACGACTCCGAGCTTGCTCTTCTCTTTCCAGGAGGGGCGAAGATCGCAAATTCGCTGGTAAATAGCCATGGCGGCCGGGCGCGAGTAGGCTACGATCATCGCTTTGCCGGTGAGCTCGTGTGCGCGGTTTGTTTCGTAGTGCTCCACGATGTCCTGACATAGCGCGTCTATGACCTCGGGAGCGCCCAGAACGGCATCTAGGTTTGCGAAGCCTCGTTTGCTCGCGTCGATGGTCTCGGCGTTGGCTTGCTCGGTGAGCTTTTCGTATTCATCATCGACTTTGGAAAGGATGCCCTGATCAAGCTTGAGCGCGACGACGCGGCTTTCGTAGAACACGGGTCGTGTGGCGTCGTCTTCCACTGCCTGCGTCATGTCGTAAACGTCGATGTAGTCGCCAAAAACCTCGCGAGTTGAGCGGTCTTCGGCAGAAATGGGCGTGCCGGTGAAGCCGATAAACGTCGCGTTCGGTAAAGCACGGCGGATGAGCAGCGCGGTGCCTGTGTGCTTCTTGCCCTCCCGGTCGAACTTCTCTTCGAAGCCGTATTGCCCACGGTGCGCCTCGTCGACCATGACGACAACGTTTTCGCGCTCGGAAAGTGCAGACGTCTCTTCTTCGAACTTCTGCATTGTGGTGAAGATGATGCCGTTGGCGCGGCGACTTGAAATCTGCTTAGCAAGATCGGCTCTGCTCTGCGCTTGCACAGGCGTCTGGCGCAGGAAGTCTGTGCATTTGGAGAACTGCGCGAACAGCTGCGAGTCGAGGTCGTTGCGGTCGGTAATCACCACGATGGTAGGGCTGTTGAGTTTTTCTTCGAGGAGGTGAGCAAGGAACACCATTGAAAGAGATTTGCCAGATCCCTGGGTATGCCAGAAGACGCCGCCCCTGCCGTCGCCGCCGATGGCCTCGTGTACGCTCTCGAGGGCTTTGTTCACGGCGAAGTATTGGTGGTAGCCAGCGAGAATCTTGATATCTTCCGAGAACAGGACGAAGTTCTTCAAAAGGCTGATGAGGCGTGCCTTGGGAAACATGCCGTCTAGCGGCGTCTTCCAATCGGCGTATTGAGTTGCCTCGTAACTGCCGTCGGTGCTCTTCCATGAAACGAAGCGAGACTCATTGGCGGTGATGGTTCCGACTTTAGTGTGTAGCATGTCGCTGATAACGCAGAAGGCGTTGTATACGAATAGCGTTGGGATTTGGTGCTTGTAGTTTTGAATCTGCTGGTAGGCATCTTCGTTATCGGCTTCGGCACGAGCGGGCGATTTCAGCTCGAAGAGAACGAGCGGCAGTCCGTTCACGAATACGATAACGTCGGGACGCTTATTCGTTCCCCGCTCAATGAAGGTCCATTGATTTACGACATGAAAATCGTTGCGATCGGGATTGTCGAAGTCGACGAGACGAACGATATCGTTGCGGTCTTCCTTGCCGTCGAACCAGCGAACTTCCACGCCGCCTTGCAGCATGTCCGTGAAGGCTTTGTTCTTAGCAACGAGGGTCCCGCCCTCGATTTCCTTGATTTTTGCGATAGCGAGGTCTAAGGCGCGTCGATTGACATTGGGGTTTATTCGCTCGAGTGCAGGGCCGATGATATCGGGCAAAAAGGCATCGTCGAAGGCGTCGGATGATCGCGGGATATCGGGGCCATAGAGGTGCTCATAACCGTGCGCGGAGCAAAGATGATCTATGATGCCCTGTTCAAAGGCATCTTCGTTGAAGATGCTGATGTTTGAATACTCAACGATTTCCATGCGATGCCTCAAATCCAAATACTGGCTATTAAACGCCGCCTGGTTAACAATTTAGCGTTAAGCACTATATTTTATCATCGCGATAAGCGGGTCAGTTATTAGATAGCTTGAATCAGGTGTTTTGTCGTGTTGAATGTCCCTTTTCGCGTTGGGGGATTGCGATGCTGGAATTGCAAGGGGCTGTCAATGCTGACCAACTCGGACCATCGTGGCCCGGCAGTTTGCTTGCGCCCCTTTTCGTTCGCCGGCTTTCAAATCCGCTTGTTACTCATACATAAATGATGCAATCTCATCAAGCTCGGCGGCGATCTCTCTAAACTCCCGATTCAGGTCAAGCGTCCTGCAGTGGAACTCATGCCCAAGCTCGTTCCACGTCTCGCGCATGCGGCGTTCCTTCTCGGTCTGGGCGTACAGCAGAATGCCTGACACGTTCAGCTCGTTTTCGTATGCCGTATGGAGCACGTATGACAAGATTTGGTTGCGATTGTTCGCGCTCAGCTTCTCGTTCCCATAGTGCAGCGTCAGTATCCGCCATAGCACTTCGCGTTGATGATGAGCATCTTGTTTCTTGACCCGTATAAGGTCGCCGAAAAGATTCTCGCAATGCGTTACGGCTACGCAAAGATGGTCGAAGCGCATTACGAATGGCGGCCGAATATCAGATACTGAGGTGCCGCTGTGTCAAAGGACGATTGTCGCGCCTGTTGCATGATTGAATACCGGGAATGGCCGGGCAACGCGAGATCCCCCCTTAATCCGTCACCACGCGAAGGCATTTCTCCCCGGGCTTTTGCCCTACGATCCCGCAGGCTATGAGCGCGTCCAGGGCGTTCTTCGCTTTGCTGCGGTTGGGGCCGGCGGACCCCCAGCATGGCAGGCTCTCAT
>OGRB01001746.1_pt1 | contig 12042 bp, 9 predicted proteins | sample 1553371 | NCBI WGS metagenome assembly OGRB01 (sample SAMEA2580027, study PRJEB22360) | human gut metagenome | reverse complement strand
GCTGTCGCGCAGGCGTTGCCCCAATCGCAGCAAGGCGAGCGCGCGGCGCTGATCGCCAGTAGGACGGCCAATGGCAGTCTGCGCAACGACCCGTGGTGGCTGTGGGTTGGCGTGAGCTTCGTCGGCATCTATTCGGGATATTTCGGTGCCGCCGCCGGTACCCTCGCCCTGGCGATCCTCGACCTCGGCAAGATCGGCCCGTTCCACCAGATCAACGCGCTGAAGACCGTGGTCGGCTTCGGCGCGAACATCTCCGCCGCGATCATGTTCATCTGCCGTGGCTCCGTCTACTGGCCGTTCGCCATCGCCATGTGCCTGGGCTGCATCATCGGCAGTTCCATCGCCCCTCCGGTCACACGCCATATCCCCGAGAACATCATGCGCGCCGCCGCCGTGCTCACCGGCATCGTCCTCGCCGTCAAGCTTGGCTGTAGCACCTATTTCTAAAAGCCTTTGGTTCCGGAGTGTGGCGTGTGACCGTGCGGCTGCGCTCCGGAACGACAATTTCCGGTTCCTCGTGTGCCGAGATTCGTCTTGGCCTGGTGACTTGCGGCGGGTTTGTTCCCAAGCGGGTGTTCCGTAGGTGGTTTTTCGCTTCCGTAGGTGGTTGCCGGAGGAAAGGCGTTTGAGAAACGGCTTAAATTAAGCCATTCTCAGACACCAATACCAGAACCAACCACCTACGGAACCACAAAACCACCTACGGAATTGAGTCTGGCAACGGTGTTTGGCGCTTTTACTGAAGATGGTGAAAAACGGTATATGCCGCTTCGAGTGGCTCGATTATTTCGAATATCTGAAAAGAGTAGGAACCCCCCATTAGATAAGTGTCGATAGTGCCCGCATGACGATATCTACATCCTTGTTTTCCAGCTCGCGAATGACGTGCAGATAGGTTTCCTGAGTTGTAGTCATGCTGGCATGGCCTAGACGGCGTGACACGCTGGCGATCGATACGCCGGCGAACAGCAGCAGCGATGCGTGTGTATGGCGTAGACCATGGACGGAAATAACTGGCACGTCCACGTTTCTGCAATGTTTTGCAAGCACGTCGTTGGCTGTTGAGTTGTAGACCTTGCCGTGCACGAAAATAGGTTTATCATGCGGAAGATCCTTGAGTAATCCAGACATTTGCATGATGAGTTGCCAGTCGAGTTGCACTTTACGCACGGACGATTCGTTTTTCGTGGGTACGAAACCGCCGCCGTTTTTATAATCCCAAGTTTTGTTGACGGAAAGCGTCTGGTGTGCGAAATCAAAGTCATCGGGTGTGAGCCCAAGCGCCTCAGAGAATCGGAGTCCGGTTTTCGCGATAAGGAGGATAAGCCAATCCCAGCTTGCCTCGGCCCCAAGATCAAGGTCCGCGAGCATGGCATGCAGCTCGAATTGGTTGAGATACTTCATTTTCTTAATGCGTGGCTGCTTGCCTTTGATGATGACTTTGCGCGTTGGATCACGGGGTATGAGTCCTTCATCGACGGCATCGAGAATGGCGCCTTTGATCTGATGGTGAAAATCCATGGTGGTTTGGCGCTCATGATGTTGTGCATATCCGTTGATGAGCTGCTGGTATGCGGTTCGATCCATATCGGTGAGTCTGAGTTCAGGGATGAGCTTGCCGAGCCAGGATTGCGTAAGTCGATATTTGCCCATGGTCACGTCTCTGATGGCGCCTTCCTTGTACGTTCTCACCCACTGGGCGTAGTAGTCGCAGAACAGCGATTCTGATGTGATGGTTTCCTGCATGAGATGCGCCTTTCTAAAAATAGGGGATTGGCGCAGCCATCATACTTACGCTGATGAAGGGTGATGAGCGAGTCCACGGTTTTAAATACGCGGCTGATTTTCTTTTGTTCCGCTTTATCTGGCACCATTGCTTCAACTTCGACAAGGTTACTTACAGCAAGTCCCGGTTGTGCCGATTGCCCTGAATATTGGCCCAAATCAAGCGTACCAAACAAGTAATAGAGGAACGTCGTATCATTAAGATGATTTGCTTTTACAGCAACAGCATGCTCGGTGAAATATGACTTTCCATCTGCAATATTGACATTCCCGCACAGTGCGCCTTGGCGTCCAATAAGCGTATAAAGACCTTCATGGTTGAAAGTTGTCGTATAGCCTCTTAAACCATTGCCGCCGTAGACTGGATAAGAACCAGACACCGACACATTGTCAGCGCAGATGAATTCGCCGCTTTTGAATTCATTAGATAGTTCCCCCAGCTTACGCTGTTCCCAAGCGGGGGTGCGGTATTCTTGTGAAAGATGTGCAGTCGCTCGTGGAGCCGCGCATTTTGCCGGCACCGCAATGAGGAGGGATAGATGAACAAGCAGCAGCTCGCTTCGAAAATCTGGGAGTCCGCCAATAAGATGCGTTCCAAGATTGAGGCGAACGAATACAAGGATTACATTCTTGGCTTCATCTTCTACAAATTCCTTTCAGAAAACGAGCTGATGCGCTTGAAGGACACCGATTTCACCGAGGATGACCTGCTGCTGCTTACGGAGGATAATCCGGACATTGTGGAAGGCGTACAGGATGAGTGCGGCTACTTCATCTCCTATGACAACCTGTTCTCCACATGGGTCAAAAAGGGCAACGATTTCGAGATTTCCAACGTGCGTGATGCGCTTTCGGCGTTCTCCCGCAACATCAATCCGGCGCGTAAGAGAGTGTTCGACGGTATTTTCGACACCCTGCAGACCGGACTTTCCAAGCTTGGCACCGATGCGAGAAGTCAGTCCAAGGCCGCACGAGACCTGATTTATCTCATTAAGGACATTCCGATGGATAGCCGTCAGGATTATGACGTGCTTGGCTTCATTTACGAATATCTCATCAGCAATTTTGCCGCCAATGCGGGCAAGAAGGCCGGTGAATTCTACACACCGTCCGAGGTCTCCCAGCTGATGAGCGAAATCGTCGCATGGCATTTGCAGGGGCGCGAGCAGATCAAGATCTACGATCCAACATCCGGTTCCGGCTCTTTGCTGATTCATATTGGCCAGTCTGTGGCTCGGCGCAATGGCAATCCGGATTCCATCATGTATTACGCGCAGGAACTCAAGGAGAACACCTACAACCTGACGCGTATGAATCTGGTGATGCGCGGTATTCTTCCCGACAACATCGTCGCCCGCAACGGCGACACCTTGGAAGACGACTGGCCGTGGTTCGACACGTTGGAGAACAAGGAGGAAACATACAATCCGTTGTTCGTGGATGCGGTGGTTTCCAACCCTCCCTACTCGCAGAATTGGGATCCCACTGACAAGGAGATCGATCCACGCTTCAGCTATGGCATAGCACCGAAGTCCAAGGCGGATTATGCGTTCCTGCTCCATGACTTGTACCATCTGCGTGCCGATGGCATCATGACCATCGTTCTGCCGCACGGTGTGCTGTTCCGCGGCGGCGAGGAAGGCCAGATTCGTAAGAATCTGATTGAAAACCGTCATATTCAGGCGATTATCGGCCTTCCGGCGAATATTTTCTTCGGTACGGGCATCCCCACCATCGTGATGGTGTTGCGCAAGAAACGTGACGACGACAGGGTGCTCATCGTTGATGCGTCGAAACATTTCATCAAGGACGGCAAGAACAACAAGCTACAGGCTTCTGACATCAAACGCATTGTCGACGTGGTGTCGAACAACCGTACAGTGCCCAAATTCAGCCGTTTGGTGTCCATTGACGAGATTCGCGCCAATGATTACAACCTCAACATTCCCCGGTATGTCGATTCATCTGAGAATGCGGAGACATGGGATGTGTACGCTTCGATGTTCGGAGGCGTTCCGAAGAGCGAAGTCGAGCAGCTTGGGGAATATTGGAACGCCTGGCCGAGTCTGAAGGCTGAGCTGTTCCGCGATAATGGTGCCTGCTATGCCTGCGATCACGATGATATCGCCACTGTGGTGCGCAATAATGCCGACGTACAGGCGTTCATTGCCTCGTATGGACAAGCCATTTCCGACCTGCCTGCTGACCTACGCTCCCGTTTGGTGGAGCATCCCGAACAGGTGGATGCGCTCGGGCAGGAAACGGCCATTGGCGAGGAACTGGATGCGATGATCGCCAATACCGCGCTGATCGACCCGTATGACGCCTATCAGAAGCTTGATGATGCGTGGAACGGTATCTCCATTGATTTGGAAGTGCTGGGTTCCGAAGGCTTCGATGCGGTAAGAGCCGTGGACCCGAACATGGTCATCAAGAAAAAAGGCGGCAAGGATGTGGAAGTGCAGGATGGCTGGATTGGCCGCGTTCTGCCCTTCGACTTGGTTCAGCGTGAGCTGCTGCACGATGATTTGGCCGCGATCGAGGCGGACGAACGCCGTGTGCAGGACATTGATTCCGAGATTGAAACCATTTTGGAAGGTTTCGATGAGGATGACAAGCAGAATAGTGATGCGGTTAATCAGGACGGTGATGCCTTCGTTGCTGCCGAGTTGAAGAAAGCGGTTAAGGCGATCGGCAAGAATCCGGCTTCTGATTTTGAGCGCGGCTTGGTGCAGGCCCAAAAGCTGTTCGATGAGTCAAAGAAACTGAAGTCCGGTATCAAAACCAAGCGAAATGCGTTGGAGGAGAAGACCTGCGATGCGATCAAGGCGTTGGGCGATGACGAAGCCAGAAGGTTGCTGGAAGCCAAGTGGATCACACCATTGCAGAAGCAGCTGGAGGCATTGCCGAATGCCGTGATCGACGAGTTCATCGGCAAAGTGAACGCGTTGAAGAACAAATACGCCACCACATATGCCGATGTATGCGGCCAAATCGATGAAGCGGAGAAGGAATTGGCCGGAATGCTGGGCGATTTGACCGGCAATGCTCGCGATATGGCGGGTTTGGAAGAGCTCAAAGCACTGCTCGGGGGTGAATGATATGGCCGAACAGCATGAAAAAGCGTTGGTTCCGCAGATTCGTTTCACTGGTTTCACTGACCCTTGGGAACAGCGTAAGCTGGGGGAACTGTTTGAGGAGCATTCCGAAAAAGATCGAGATGACTTGCCTGCTCTTACAATCATTCAGGGCGGAGGCACAGTTCATCGTGACGAGTCTAATAGGAATCTCCAGTTTGATAGAAACAGTCTTTCAAACTACAAAGTTGTTGATACGGGAGATTTTATTGTCCATCTTCGTTCGTTTGAAGGAGGACTCGAAAAGGCTACATGCTGCGGTTTGGTTAGTCCCGCTTATCATATCTTCCGTGGCAAAAACGTCGATTCTGATTTCTATTATCTCTATTTCAGATCAAAGCGTTTTATCGATGCGGATTTGAAGCCGCATGTTTATGGGATTCGCGATGGGCGAAGCATTGACATCGAAGGGATGAAAACGATATTTATCCCATGGACGAATCTAGCCGAGCAGCGCCGAATCGGCGCGTTCTTCGACCATCTGGACTCGCTCATCACCCTTCATCAGCGTAAGCTCGAATTACTCCGGAATATCAAGAAATCCATGCTCGACAAGATGTTTGTATAGGGGTGTTCATGGCAATAATCACGTTATTTCACGGTTCTCCGTACGAATCCGTGACCCCCGAATACGGTTTAGGCAACGACAAACACGACTACGGGCGTGGTTTCTATCTGACCGCGAATGTGGAACTGGCCAAGGAATGGGCCGTGTGCCGGCCGGATGAGTCCAATGGCTGGGTCCACCAGTACGAACTGGACACGAATGGGCTGCGCATCCTGGATTTTCAGGAACATAGCGTGCTTGCCTGGCTGGCCGAGCTGATGAAGCATCGTGATGCCGCCGATTCCAAGCGTTATCGCGTGCTTGCCGCAAAATTCATCGCTCAATATGGCATCGATACCAGCGGTTATGACATCATCAAAGGTTGGCGTGCGAACGCCTCGTACTTCTACATCGCTAAGGAATTCGTCCGAGACAATGTGGACGTCGATATCTTGGAGGAACTGCTGTCGCTTGGAGGTCTGGGAATTCAGTATTGTGTCAAGACCGAAAAGGCATACGGTCAATTGCGAGAAGTCAACGATGGCTTGCTTTCCGTCAGCTACAGCGAATTCAACGACAAATACAATCAGAGGGATGTTGAGGCGCGGCAGAACATGCGTGACCTTATCGATTCCGATGCCAATACGGTGACCAACGTGTTCAGCACGTTGCTCTAGGAGGTGGTGACAATGCGGGCATATCCAGAGGTCTACCGGGATGATGTGGTGGAAACTCAAGGCAAGCTCTTCGACTACGTGGCACAGTCGTTTCCGGGCAAGAGCACAGAGGATTTCATCACCGTATATATGGCGAGCAAAACACGCAAAAGCATTGATGAGGCCAAAGCCTACGTCAACACGATGGATGCGAAAGAGCTGTGGAAGTATTTCACCGAGACCGAGCACTACCAGTTGAAGGACGGCAAGGCGCTCGAAGGATTCATGCCTGATTGGATCGGCGAATTCTACGCCTACTACCAATGGTTCTACGCCATTCCCAGTGCTGAAGTGATCGCCAAGGTGCCGCTGGACTTCCTGAAGAAAGCCTATTTCGGGCTTCATGATCTCGATCTGGAACTTGCGGTGCGGAAAGTCGGCGAAGAATGACGGACATCATCTGCTTCCATAATCCTGATGAGGAGAACGGATACCTGAGCAACTGGTATCCATCGCGCTTCGTTGTGGTTGATGTCGAGTTTTCCTCGATGGAACAGTACATGATGTACCGCAAGGCATGCTGTTTCAACGATGCCGAAACAGCCGCGCGGATTCTTCGAACCAGCGACGTGGCCGAGATCAAACGCCTTGGCCGATTGGTGGCCGGTTATGATGATCACGTATGGAACGGCGTTCGTCAAATCGAAGTCTATGAAGGATTGCTTGCCAAATTCAGTCAGAACGCCGAACTCGGGGCGCAACTCGTAGCGACCGGCAATGCGATATTGGCGGAATGCGCCGTCAAAGACCGTATTTGGGGCATCGGCTTGTCAATGCATGACCCAGCTAGGCTCGATCCAGCCCAATGGCGCGGTCAGAACCTGCTCGGATACGCTCTAATGCTCACAAGAAAGAAGCTCAACCGCGTAGATGAGCGATAATACGGCCGTTTTCCCGTATCAATCGCCCCCGCTTGGGAACAGCGTAAGCTGGGGGAAGTTGCTTCTGGATTCGAGTACGGTTTGAATGCGGCTGCTTCGGATTTCGATGGTGAGAAAAAGTATCTTCGAATCACTGATATAGATGATCAAACTCGTGAATTCCGTACGGATGATTTATCTTCGCCTGATATCAATAATCCGATTGATGACAGGTATCTACTCAAAGAAGGCGATATATTATTTGCACGAACCGGGGCCAGCGTAGGTAAAACCTACCTGTATAAGGCATCAGACGGGAAAACGTATTATGCCGGTTTCCTTATTCGAGCGCATGTTTCAGATGAGGCAGATGCTGGTTTCATCTTTCAGAGCACACTGACTGAACGGTATAAGCAGTTTGTTTTGCTTACTTCTCAGCGTTCAGGGCAGCCCGGCATCAACGCGCAAGAATATTCAGATCTCCTTTTGCCTCTGCCATCCCTGATGGAGCAGCGCCGAATCGGTGCATTCTTCGACCGTCTGGACTCGCTCATCACCCTTCATCAAGCGTAAGTATTGTGGTGTTGTTTCTTGGATGTTAGGGGTTGCGCTCGTAAGATTGAGCTCGGAAAAGTGATGGTGCGTTCGGGGAGATGAAACATGTTCTACGATAAGGAATCGGATTTCGAAGACGATCTGGTCGCGGTGCTGAAACGCCATGGGTGGACCGATGGTGTGTTGGAATATCCAACCGAACAGGATCTCATCGACAACTGGGCCAACATCCTATTCGACAACAACAAAGGCATCGATCGCCTGAACGGGCAGCGCCTTACCAAGGGTGAGATGGCGCAGATCCTTGAACAGATCGAAACATTGCGCACGCCATTGGCGTTGAATTCCTTCATCAACGGCAAAACCGTGTCCATCAAACGTGACAATCCCGCAGACACAGCGCATTTCGGCAAGGAAATTAGCCTGAAGATCTACGATCGCCAGGAAATCGCCGCTGGGCAAAGCCGGTACCAAATCGCAAGACAGCCTATTTATCCAGCTAAAAATAAGATGCTGAACGATCGCAGGGGAGACGTTTGCCTGCTTATCAACGGCATGCCGGTCATCCATATTGAACTGAAGAAAAGCGGCATTCCCATAAGCCAGGCCACCAATCAAATCGCCAAATACGCGCATGAAGGCGTGTTCACCGGGCTGTTCAGACTCGTGCAGGTCTTCGTGGCCATGAATCCGGATGATGCCGTGTACTTCGCCAATCCCGGTGAAGGCGATTTCAACAGCAACTACTTCTTCCACTGGGCTGACTTCAACAATGAGCCCATAGCGGCGAACAAACATGTCGGGCAGGATGAATGGAAGCGTTTCACATCTGATCTGCTATCCATTCCCATGGCACACCAGCTCATCGGGTTCTATACGGTCGCCGATTCCGCAGACGGATGCCTCAAAGTGCTACGCAGCTACCAATACCAGGCGGTGAACGCCATTTCCGACCGTGTACGCACCTGCAAATGGGATGAGCCGGTGCCAAGCGGCACGCCGGGCCGTCCGGGCGGTTATGTGTGGCACACCACTGGCTCGGGCAAAACCATGACCAGCTTCAAGGCTGCGCAGCTCATCGCTGGCTCGAAAGATGCCGACAAGGTGGTCTTCCTCATGGACCGTGTCGAATTGGGCACGCAGTCGCTGCTGGAATACCGGTCGTTCGCGGATGATGCCGATGATGTGCAGGGCACGGAAAACACGGATGTGCTCAAATCGAAACTGGCAAGCATCGACCCCAAAGACACGCTCATCGTCACCTCCATCCAGAAAATGAGCAACATCAAAGCGGGCGAGGGGCATATCACCGAAGAGGAAGTGAAGAAGCTCGCTGGCAAACGCATCGTATTCATTATCGACGAATGCCATCGTTCCACGTTCGGCGAGATGCTGCAGGATATTCGCCATTCCTTCCCGAACGCGTTGTATTTCGGTTTCACGGGCACTCCGATTCATGAGGAGAACCGTAAGAAGGGCGCGACCACATCAATGGTGTTCGGCGATTGCCTTCACCGATACAGCATCGCCGACGGCATCCGCGATGGCAATGTGCTCGGATTCGACCCGTACATGGTGTTGACCTACCGAGACAAGGATGTTCGTCAGGCTGTCGCGTTGCAGAAAGCGAAAGCCGCGACGGTTGAGGAAGCCCAGGCAGATCCGGCGAAAGCTGAGGTGTTCTACCATTACATGGATCCGAAGCAAATGCCGATGGGACCCATGGAAACGCAGGCCGGAGAACATGTCAAAGGCATTGAGGACTATCTGACCGCAGCGCAGTATGCGCAAGGCACGCCACATGAAGACAAGGTCGTGGAGGATATTCTCGACCAATTCCCATTGCTGAGCAGAGGCAACAAATTCCATGCGATGCTGGCCACGAGTTCCATTCCCGAGGCGATCAGCTATTACCATCTGTTCAAGGAACGTGCTCCGCAGATGCACGTGACCGCGCTGTTCGACCCCAACGTCGACAATTCCGACGGCGCAATCCTCAAGGAGGATGCGCTTAAGGAAATCATCGGCGATTACAACGAACTGTTCGACAAGGATTTCATCATCCCCACATGGCCGAAGATGAAGAAAGACATCACCGCGCGGCTTTCCCACAAGCGTCCATACCTGACGGTCGACCAGCACCGTGAGAAACGGCTGGATCTGCTGATCGTGGTTGATCAGATGCTGACAGGTTTCGATTCCAAGTGGGTCAACACGCTGTACCTCGACAAAATCATCGACTATGAGAACATCATCCAGGCGTTCAGTCGCACGAATCGACTGTTCGGTCCCGATAAGCCTTTCGGAACTATTCGCTACTACCGCAAGCCACACACCATGAAGGGGTATATCGAAGCGGCGGTAAAACTGTATTCCGGAGACAAGCCGCTCGATCTGTTCGTGCAGAAACTGCCGGAAAACGTGCGCCTGATGGATGCGCGTTTCGAAGAAATCGCCTCCGTGTTCAGTGCCGGAGGCGTGGAAGATTTCATGCGACTGCCGGAATCGGTGGAGGCATGCCGCAAGTTCGCAAAACTGTTCGTGGAACTCAATGATTTCCTGGAATCCGCCAAAGTGCAAGGTTTCACTTGGGAACAGCAGGAATACTCCGTCACCCATGACGATGGATCCGTGGAGGTTGTGCGGCCGAAGCTTGATGAACGGACATATCTGATTCTTGTACAGCGGTATAAGGAAATGTTCAGCAGCGGCGAAGGTTCCGGCAGCGGTCCGGAAGCACCATATGAACTTGACGGCCATATCACTGAGATAGATACAGGATTGATTGATACGGATTACATGAACGCCAACTTCACCAAATGGCTCAAGGCGCTTGGCGGAGGCGATCCGGCCCTGTTGGCATCAGCCGAGGAGGAGTTGCATAAGTCGTTCGCTTCGCTCAGCCAAGAGGAACAACGGTATGCCGAACTGTTCATGCATGATGTGGAACGTGGCGAAATCGAGTTGGAGGAAGGCAAGACGCTACGCGACTACATCACATATTACGCGAACAGCGCCAAAAACAGCCAAGTGGAGCAAATCACCAAGGCGTTTGACGTGGATGGGGCGTTGCTCAACGAGATGATGCGGCTTGACCTTACAGAGACAACCCTGAACGAATTCGGACGATTCGACCGGTTGAAAGCGTCGGTTAACAGGTCTTTGGCAAAGGCGTTTTTCGATAAGCCGGATAGTCCGGTCTCCCAATTCACGGCGAATCTTCTCGCCACGAAGCTGCTGAAGAGCTTTATCCTTGAGGGAGGATTCGATTTGGACGATCGGAAATAGCGGGGAGAATCATGGCTGTTGTTGACGAAGCGAAGCTGAGATACTTGGACTTCCTCTCCCGCGAGGATCGTGTTCGGCACCACCGGTACGTCGAGGAAATGAAGCAATACGACATGATGCGTTCCGGCGACATCAACGCCATCGCCGAAAGCACACGTCTGTGGGACTCCGGACTGTACGGCTACCTGTCGGACGATCCGCTCAAAAACGCGAAATACCGGTTCGTCACCACCATCACGCTCGCCACACGTTTCGCCATCGAAGGCGGTATGGACGAGGAGGACGCCTACAACGCCTCCGACCTGTACATCCAGAACCTGGAAAACTGCAAAACGCCCGACGACGTGCGGCGCCTCCACACCGACATGATGACATTCTTCACATGGGCCATGGCCGACATGCAGAAGGCGGAAACACATTCCAAAGCCGTCAACGAATGCCTGGACTACATCCACTACCATCTGCATGAGAAAATCACCGTGCCCATCCTCGCCGAGCATGTGCATCTGAATCCCACGTATCTGTCGGAGCTGTTCAAACGCGAAACGGGCACGGCCATATCGCAATACATCACCGACAAGCGTATGGAAGCGGCCGAGAACATGCTCAAATACTCGGAATACAGCTTCGACGAGATCGCCCAGATCCTCGCATACCGGTCGCAAAGCCACTTCTCGAAGGTGTTCAAAAAACATTCCGGCATGACGCCGGGGGAGTACCGCACCAAGTACGCGCAGAACGGCATCTGGCCGGAGTGATTGCGATCACGGCGTCTACCACGCCGGTTGCGGTGAACCGCCGGTGACGGCACCGCGAAATTCGGGTGTGCCAATCGTGAAATCGACGTGTCCGCGCGTGCGAAACACGCGCGAATCAGCTACGGTGGAAGCATTCAATGATGATGCGCGCCACCGGCCGAATGAACGGCGGAACAAGGAACGTGCGCGCAGGATGTGGATGAAAGCGAAGGAATAAACGAATATGGGAATGCCCCTTGATCTGTATGTGATCCGACATGGCGAGTCGGAGGCGAACGTCATCATCAGCGCCGGCGAACAGGGTGACAACTCGCTGTATACGCAGGACAATGTCACCGTGCCGGACCGTTCGTGGAGGCTCACCGCCACCGGACGCAAGCAGGCCGACTGCATCGG
>OGRB01001731.1_pt1 | contig 12120 bp, 8 predicted proteins | sample 1553371 | NCBI WGS metagenome assembly OGRB01 (sample SAMEA2580027, study PRJEB22360) | human gut metagenome | reverse complement strand
ATCCATAACTACTATTAATAGGTATTGACTGCTATTGGAAATAGTTCTATCTTTGCCCCCGTTACGATGAAGAAGCATTTGATTCATATTCTAAAGCTTTTCCTTCCACTGATATTTATTGCCTATTTGGGAGGTATTACCCTTTTTACTCACTCGCATGTGGTAAATGGGGTGATTATCGTACACTCGCATCCGTTTAAAGGGGAGCATCAACATACGGAAGTGGAATTGGAAACTATCTTTTTCCTTTCTTCTTTTGCTGCTTCCGGTAGTTTGTTCACTCCGTCTTCCACAACGGTCTTTTGGGTATTGCTGTGTTTGCTGGCTGTAGAACGCATCAAACTGATACGAACCGGTTGTGGCATTTATTTGTGTGCGCCTCCCGCTGTTTGTTAAATAGTATATTTTTATGTTGGTGGAGTGATTTTCCGTTACATTATCTGTTTGCGGATTCATTCTTCTGACCGCTATCCTTTTATTTATTAATAAACAGAATAACAACACATGAAGAAATATATATTTTTCTTGATGGGAGCAGTGTGTTTTCTACTCTCATCATCGGCTGTGCACGCCAATGAATTGAATAAGTCCGATGCCAATATCATAGGTCATGTATTGGATAAGAATACGGAAGAGCATCTTTCTTTTATCAGCGTATCGCTGAAAGGAACTACCATAGGAACTATGACTGACGCCAGTGGACACTATTTTCTTAAAAATCTGCCTGAAGGAGAATTTACCATGGAGGTAAGTGCTGTCGGTTACAAGACGGTCAGCCGGAAAGTAACTTTAAGAAAAGGGAAAACTTTGGAGGAGAACTTCGAGATAGAAGAGGATTTGATAGCATTGGACGGAGTGGTGGTGTCTGCCAATCGTAGTGAGACCACCCGCCGCATGGCACCTACGTTGGTTAATGTGATGGATGTGAAAGTGTTTGAGAACACTAATTCCTCCACCTTGTCGCAAGGACTGAATTTTCAGCCCGGAGTGCGGGTCGAGAATAATTGTCAGAACTGTGGTTTCCAGCAAGTACGTATCAATGGGTTGGATGGCCCTTATACGCAGATATTGATTGACTCGCGTCCTATATTCAGTGCCTTGGCCGGTGTATATGGATTGGAACAGATACCTGCCAATATGATTGAGCGTGTAGAGGTGATGCGCGGAGGAGGTTCGGCTTTGTTCGGTTCTTCAGCCATTGCGGGAACCATTAATATAATCACCAAGGAGCCTGTACGGAACTCAGGGCAGTTGACACATACTCTGACAGGCATAGGCGGTACTTCTTCTTGGGATAATAATACGACACTGAATGCTTCGTTAGTGACTGATAATCATAAGGCAGGATTGTATATTTTTGGACAGAACAGAGAAAGAAGCGGTTATGACAATGATGGCGATGGCTACACCGAATTGCCAAAACTGAAAAATCAGACAGTCGGTTTTCGTTCTTTTATCAAAACAAGTACATATTCAAAACTGACTTTTGAATATCATCATCTCAGTGAGTTCCGTCGTGGCGGGAATAAACTGAACCGACCTCCCCATGAAGCGGATATAGCCGAACAATTGCAGCATACTATCAATAGCGGGGGAGCGAAATTTGATTATTTCTCTCCGGATGAGAAACAGCGGCTGAGTGTATATGCTTCTGCACAGCATACAGGACGCGACAGTTATTATGGTGGAGGACAAGATGTGAATGCGTATGGCGCGACCACGGATTTTACCTGGGTCACAGGATCGCAGTATATCTATAGTTTTGATAAATGTTTCTTTATGCCTGCCGATTTTACCGGAGGACTGGAATATAATCAGGATAACTTGACGGATGATATGTGGGGGTATAACCGTTATACCAAACAAGAAGTCCGTATAGCCAGTGCATTTTTCCAGAATGAATGGAAGAACAAGCAGTGGAGCTTTTTACTTGGAGGGCGTTTGGATAAACATAATATGGTGGATCATGTAATCTTCAGTCCGCGTGCTAATCTTCGTTACAATCCGACCGAAAATATGAACCTGCGTGCCAGCTATTCTTTCGGATTCCGTGCACCTCAGGCCTTTGATGAAGATTTGCATATAGAAAATGTAGGTGGGACTGTGTCTATGATTGAACTGGCAAAAGACTTGACAGAAGAAAAATCACAAAGTCTGAGTATATCGGGAGATTTGTATCATCGTTGGGGAGATTTTCAGGGAAACTTGCTTATAGAAGGTTTTTATACTTCGCTTTCAGACGTATTTGCCTTACGTCAGAAAGGAGAGCGTGACGGTATTATTATCAATGAACGGTATAACGAGAAAGGAGCTAAGGTATATGGTTTGACTTTGGAAGGAAAGATTGCTTACCGTTCCTTACTTCAATTGCAGGCCGGCGTTACCATGCAGAAGGCCGAATACAAGCAGGCACGTGCATGGAGTGATGATGAAACGGTTCCGATGGAGAAAAAAATGTTCCGTACTCCGAATACTTATGGATATTTCACTTTGTCATACAACCCTTTCGTACCGATGACTATTGCATTATCCGGTACTTATACCGGTAGTATGATGGTAGAACATAAAGCAGGTTTTATTGATAAGGACATTGCTGTGAATACACCTGATTTCTTTGAATTGAATCTGAAAGCCGGTTATGATTTCAATTTGTATAAAGGCATAACCATGCAGGTCAATGCTGGAGTACATAATATCTTTAATGCGTATCAAAGTGACTTTGACCGGGGGGCAAAACGTGATTCCGGTTACATTTATGGACCGGGTATGCCGCGTTCTTACTTTGCCGGAGTGAAATTGAGTTTTTAATTTGTATATATTATTGCCGGGAGAGGAGCGCTGTCCGCCCTCTCCCGGCAATTTGCGTCATAGAATAAATAACCTGTTATAGGACTTTCGAACAGGTTATTTTAGATAATAATTCTTTTGATACTTTTTATTTAGAATAATTATCTAAAATAAAATGCTTTATTGGATGTAAAATCTGCTATTCCTATCTTTGTGAAGAAATAAATCTGAAATGTGATTAATATAAAGATAAATCTTCTATATAGCTGTCTGTTATATGGATTTATCGGAATTAATAAGTAAAAAGGTCAAAAAAGATGGGTATTGCTGAGTTGATAAATAAGGAAAAGAAAACAGCATTTTCTTTCGAGGTTCTTCCACCGTTGAAAGGTACTGGAATTGAAAAACTATATGCTACAATAGATACATTACGGGAGTTTGATCCTCTTTATGTCAATATTACCACTCATCGCAGCGAATATGTGTATCGCGAGTTGGGGGGTGGCTTATATGAACGTAATCGTTATCGGCGGCGTCCGGGTACGGTAGCGGTGGCTGCGGCTATACATAATAAATATGATATTACTGTTGTACCGCATATTTTGTGCAGTGGTTTCTCGCGTGAAGATACGGAATATATATTGCTTGATTTGCAATTCTTAGGTATTACTAATCTGTTGGTACTCCGGGGTGACAAGGCAAAAGATGAATCTTCTTTTGTTCCCGAGAAAGATGGTTATGCCCATGCTTTGGAGTTGGAAGAGCAGATCAATGCTTTTAATGAAGGCAAATTTATTGATGGAACGCCGATTCAGGCTCCTTTAACTCCTTTTCGTTATGGGGTGGCAGGCTATCCGGAGAAGCATGAGGAATCTCCCAACATGGAACAAGATTTATATTGGTTAAAAAAGAAAGTGGAAGCCGGAGCCGATTATGTAGTGACACAAATGTTTTATGATAACCGAAAATACGTTGACTTTGTGGAGCGTGCAAGAAAAGAGGGGATTAATGTTCCTATCGTACCGGGCATCAAACCTTTTTCCAAGCTATCACAACTCAGTGTTATTCCTAAAACATTCAATGTGGATTTACCACAGGAATTGGTTGTGGAAGCAATGAAATGCAAGGATGATAAAGAAGCGCGTGCATTAGGCATAGAGTGGTGTATCAATCAATGCCGGGAGCTGATAGCATATGGGGTTCCGGGGATACATTTTTATACAGTGGGTGCGGTGGATAATGTGAAAGAGGTGGCGACAGCTGTTTATTGATAGTCTTTAATGGAAATGTTTCTGTCAGGTCATTTATTGCTCCGTATCTTAACGGTTTAAGATGCGGAGCAAAATTATTTTGTAAATGGGTTATAAGTCATCTTCCAAAGCTGTGCTTTTGGCATAAGCCGTACTCTTTGCTTCAAAAAAATCAGTCTTTACCATATTGGCATTGGAATATTGAGATACCCAGTGCATGCTTTCCGGCTCTTTATGGTTTTCTTCGTACAGAGGGCCAAAACCTAAACTACTCCAACGGAGATTGCCTAAATATTGAATATAATCTTCTATCATTTTCCGGTTGAGTCCCTGTATATTGTCTCCTATCACATATTGTCCCCATTCTATTTCCTGCTTGACCCCCTCACGCATCATGTATTCATATATTTTTACTTTATCGGGAGTGAATAAATCCGGTTCCTCTTTCTTTAATTCCAGAATAATGTTGCGGAATAACCACAGATGCGTGTTTTCATCTCGATTGATATATCGGATTTCTTGTGCGGAACCTGACATTTTTCCATTACGGCTCAAGTTATAGAAAAACATGAATCCGCTATAGAAATAGATTCCTTCCAATATATAGTTGGCGATAAGGGTTTTCATCAATGTGAATCCATCCTGACTTTCCTGAAATTCGTTATAGCAATTGCCTATAAAGGTATTTCTTTTCAGCAGGTGTCCGTCTGTCTTCCATTGGTAAAGGATCTCGTTACGCTTTTCGGGGCTACAGATAGAATCCAGCATGTAACTGTAGCTTTGGCTGTGTACACATTCCTGAAAGGCTTGGATATGGAGGCATAGATTAACTTCATTGGCTGTGATGTATTCGCTGATGGTGGGCAGATTATTGCTTTGTAAAGAATCAAGGAACACTAAAAAACTCAGGATTTTATCATAGGCGGTGCGTTCTGCCTGGTCCAGGTGAGGATAATCCTTGGTGTCTTGGGTGAGATTGATTTCTTCGGGAATCCAAAAATTATTCATGGCCTGACGATACCAGTCACTAACCCATTTGTAGCGCATATTATTGAAATCATTCAAATTGGTGGTGTTTCCTCCAATCATTCTTCTGTGACGGAGGTCGGTATCTCCCTCAGGATTGAAAAGGGCATTCTTTTTTAATTTTATTGTATTCATGATTTATTGTTGTTTTATATTCTGTCTTCTTGTTTTACTGCTAACTCAAGGCTGTATATTAAAAATAAATTTGTTATTCATTTCTTGTAGGGGCGCAAGCATGGTGCCCCTACAAGAAATGTCTTAGCATGACAATTCAGTACTGGAGTGTTTACGAAAAGATCAGGAAGCACAGCTTTCACATTCTTCTACTTCCAATGATTTGCTGCGGACATAATATACTGTTTTTACGCCACATTCCCATGCTAGCAAATACAGGTTTAATACTTGTCTCAGGGTAAATTCATTGGTAATGTATAGATTCAGACTTTGTGCCTGGTCTATATGTAACTGCCGGATCCCTGCGGCACGGATACTCCATGTCTGATCTGTCAGATAAGCACTTTTATATATCCAATAGGTCTTATCGGACAATGCCGGTGCAACACGTGGCAGCATGGCTCCTTTCTTTTCTTCCAAGAAGAAACGTTTCATTACCGGATCTGTTCCGGCAGTGGTTCCGGCAATGATACTGGTGCTGCTGGTGGGGGCAATGGCAAGAAGATAGGCATTTCTCATTCCTTGTGTGGAAACCTTTACAGCCAATGCTTTCCATTCTGGCGAATTGTAACCCCGTTTTATAAAATAAGCTCCGGTCTGCCAGTCGCTGCCTTCAAAATAATGATAGGCCCCTTTTTCTTTTGCCAGTTCGCTACTTGCTGCTATGGCAGCATAGTTGATACGTTCGAAAACTTTATCCATAAAACTGAGATGTTCCTCGCTTTCCCAACGAATGCCGCGAACAGCAAGAGCATGATGATAGCCGCTGACTCCCAAGCCGATACTGCGGTAGCGATGATTGGTAATCTGAGCGAAAGGAATCGGATAAAAGTTCAGTTCAATCACATTATCCAATGCCCGTACTACAGTTGCCACCTTTTCTTTCATTTGTTTTTCATCCTCCAAGGGCAAATGTCCTAATGAAAGGCTGGCAAGATTACATACCACAAAGTCTCCGGGCCGGATTGTTTTGACTACCACTGTATCACCATCTTCCGTACATATCTCTGTAGAGACTGTTTCAATGGAGGACATGTTTTGTGCTATTTCCGTGCAAAGATTGGAGCAATAAATGATTCCCCGGTGCGCATTGGGATTGGCACGGTTCACGGTGTCACGATTGAATGTAAAGGGAGTACCTGTTTCTACAGCCGAACGCAGTATCAGTCTGACGATATCTTTGATGCTCATGCTGCGCTTGGAGAGTCGGGAGTCATTTACGCAATCCATGTATCTTTGTTCCCATTCCTCTCCGTAGTAGTCTTCCAGACAGTATCCTTTGACGGTCATTATTTCATTGGGGCAGAATAAATGCCATTGCTGGTTTAAATCCCGTTTCGCCATACGCCAGAATAAGTCCGGATAGCATACGGCGGGGAAGATGTCGTGCGCTTTCATCCGGTCATCTCCATTATTGGTCCGGAGTTGCAGAAACTCAGGCAAGTCTTTGTGCCATACATCCAGATAGACGGCTACGGCTCCCTGACGCATACCTAACTGGTCAACGGCTACAGCAGTGTCATTCACCAGTTTCATCCATCGGATTACACCTCCGGCCACACCTTTGAATCCGCGTATGTTTCCACCTGCGGCACGAACTTTGCCAAAGTACATTCCCATTCCTCCTCCAAATTTGCTTACCATCGCAAAATTGTCTAAGCTGCGGTAAATGCCTTCCAGACTATCGGGCACTGTATCGATGAAGCAACTGGATAACTGGTGATAAGGTTTTCGGGCATTTGCCAGGGTAGGAGTGGCCATTGTGACTTCCAGACGACTTAATATATCATAGAACTTTTTTACCCATTGCAGTCTGTTCTGTTTTTCGGGCATAGCGAGATGAAGGGCAATCCCTAAATACATTTCCTGCACAGACTCTATAGGTTCGTGTGAACGGGTACGGATCAGATAACGTTTGGCAAGCAGATCCAGTCCTGAATAATTGAAAAGCTTGTCACGTTCGGGACACATGAAGCCGGCTGCCGTTTCTATCTCCTGTGGAGTATAGGAGGCCAAGATATAATTACCATACAAGCCCTCGTCGGTGAGGTAGCGTAATTTATCATAAAATGAAAAGATGCCGGCAGCTTCCGCCTGTTCGGTCAGTTTCTTTGTCAATCGGAAATTCAGCAGACGCGCTGCAATGAATTCCCAGTCGGGAGTTTCTTGTGTTGTCAGTTCTACAGCCGCTTTGACAAGTGCCGCCAACCGTTCCCCGGATGTCATATCCGGTTTACAGAAACTTGTGAATTTCTCTGCGAGAAAGGTTAGACTATATTCCTTCCCGGAGAAGTCTTTTTGTATCTCTTTCAGTATATTTGCTATAGTATCATCACCGGTTCCGGTAATGATTTGACTGAGGACTTTTCTTCTTTCTGTGCGCTGCCAACGGTAAAGTATATAGTTTTTGGCTTCTGCGTAAAAGCCATGTTCCATCAAGCTACGTTCCACTTCGTCCTGAATGCGTTCTACACTACGATTTGCTTCGTTTTGATGCAGAAATTGTTCCACTTCATCTACTATGGTGTAGACAGCTTCATCTGTTATTTCTTTTTGGGTACTGATAAAACTTTTCCGTATGGCAACGGCTATTTTTTCCCTGTCGTAGGATTCTGTTGTCCCATTCCTTTTAATTATTTGCATGAGATGCTGTTGGTATGAATTATTGTATATTTTCGTACCGCTTCCCTAACCCCACGAGTAGAAACGGCCTTTGATGAATGGCAGGTCTTCTGACTGGCTCCTCATTTCCGATGCCTTCCCGCGTTCTCGTTATGTGGAGTCAGGCAGTGGCAATAGGTACGTATCGGAAATTTTATCGGAGTTTCACAGCAGCGGGACTGTCCGGGATTTACACCCGATTCCCTTTTAATCCGGATAGAGGACATCTATTCGGAACCGATTCGGGAACAAAGATAATGGAAATTGGAATTATTACAGCATTGAGTTAGTTTAAAAATCAGAAATGATTTATAAAAGTTGGATGGTATTAAACATTTTGGACAAGTTCTACTACCATGCTTCCAAGCAGCACAGCTACTATTGTTATGAGTAACCAATTGATATACTTGCTTTTCGATCTCGTCTTTTCTTTTTCTGAATGACACTGATTTTTACCATATAACCGAATGATTCCCCAATGCGATTGGCACTGCGTATCACTCGTGAAGTATGTACACCACATCCCATCATGTGAGCGGAATATTCAGAAATAAATCCACTGACATCTATCAAAGTTTCGGCTGTCTTATCCATTTAAATGAAGTTATGTTTTTCTTTTTTTAGAATCCATAGACACGACATGGCTTTCCAGTGGAAGGCATTTCCTTGTCAATTTCAATCTTTAATTTTTTTATATTCAATATTTCTTCTCCTTCAAGCATCAGGCACATAATAAGAAAACAACCGTTTTTCTCACATTCCATATCGAATAACCGGTGTTGTGAAAACATGCCTAACCCATGTGAGTCAATAAGAATAAACTTTGGATGGTTATAAAGTAATGCAGCCAGAGAGTCCCAATTAAGCTTCATGTCAAACATAAAGAAGTCTTTGGTTGCATAGTCGTTGGTTGCCATATTGCCGGTATATAAAACCAATGCTTTACCTTCTATGTCCAAGTTATTAAAGTATTCGTCGGCTGGTAGTCCGTTCCGACAATCTACCACGACGGCATCTGTTACATATTCTTTATAGCGGGGAGCTTCCATATAGCAATCCATGTGGGTGCCGATGTGTCCGAGACGTTCCGTTTCTTTGGCATCAAGTTCGAACTGTGCCAAATCTTCATCACTTAACTGTAAATGTAGTTCTTTGGTAATCGTTTCTTGTTGGTACATATTTAAAGAATTTTAAAGTTTAACCTAATGAGAGTATCAATAATTGAGCCGTAAGTACGCGTAGGAACATAGCAAGCGGATATACGGTGGCATATCCCACGGCCGGAGCGTCACATGAAGTCAGATCATTGGAATAGGCGAGGGCAGGCGGATTAGTATTTGCTCCTGATAATACACCAATAAGGGTATAATAGTTTAATTTACAGGCATAACGCCCAATGAGCCCCGTTATGATTAATGGTACGGTCGTAATAATAGCTCCATACATAATCCAAATATATCCACCTTCATTTACAATTGTCTCTATAAAATCTTTCCCGGCTCCCAACCCTACACAAGCTAGGAATAAGGAAATCCCGATTTCTCTTATCATCAAGTTAGCACTCATCGTGGTGTATGTAATCATTTTATATTGAGGACCGAAACGACTGATAAGAATGGATACAATAAGCGGTCCACCTGCTAGACCAAGTTTTACTGGTTGTGGAATACCTGGAAACATAAATGGAATACTTCCCAAGATACATCCTAATGCGATGCCGAAAAAAATGGGGATAAGATTGGGATGATTCAGTCTCTTCATGGAGTTTCCCAAAACCTTTTCGGCATGAGTGACAGCAAGTTCACTACCAACTATAGTTACACGGTCGCCCATTTGCAACTGTAAATGTGGGGAGGCTACCAAGTCTACTCCTGAACGGTTGATACGGGTGATGCTCGCACCGAAGTTATTTCGTATCTTAAGTTGTGAGAGCATTTTTCCATTTAACTCAGGCTTTGTTATCAAAATGCGGCGTGAGATAAGTTTCTTGTTTAACTGTTCCCATTCCATTTCTACCTGTTTGCCAAAAAATACTGTAATCGCTTCAATGTCAATAGGGTTCGAGATAACCAGAATCTTGTCATCAATATGTAATATCGTTTCTGAATTTACTAGTTCCACTTCCTGCTGTCCGTCATGATGGCGTATGCGCGAAATGACGAAGTTGCGGTTTACCAAAGGACGTATTTCCTTAATGGTCTTCCCATGTATTGCTTCATTTTTTATCTCTAATGTAACGGGGCGTACGGTCAGTTCCTGTAAATGTCCCAATCCTTTTTCGGCATCGGCTTCTTCTTGTGATGTTTTGATATTAAGAATGTATTTCAGTGCAAGCAATGAGAGAATGGCACCAACCACCCCCAAGGGATAGGCAACAGCATATCCCATCGCAATCTCCGGTGCATCTATGCCATTTAAATCACTATTTGCCTGTTGGGCGGCACCAAGGCCGGGAGTATTGGTAACAGCACCAGAGAGAATGCCGACCATGGTGGTTATGGGAGTTCCGGTAGTAAAATGTAAAATGATAGTAATGACTACACTGATAAAAATAGCCCCCATAGCCAACATGTTCAGCGTAAATCCTCCTTTCTTAAAGGCTGAGAAGAAACCGGGACCCACCTGCAAACCAATGGAATAGACGAACAAAATAAGACCGAATTCTTTTAGAAAATGTAGCAGGTGTTCATTCAGATTCAGATTGAAATGGCCGAATACGATACCGACAAAAAGAATCCATGTGACACCAAGTGAGATGCCGGATATTTTTATTTTACCCAGCATAATTCCAAAGGCGATAACTAGTGACAGAATGAGTACGGAGTGTGCTACACCTCCGCCCCAAAGATTGGGATATCCTTCAAAGAGGTTTTTAAGAAGTTCCATAGTATTAAGAAATATATTTATTTTTAACTAAGTCATCATTTTATATTTAAAATTTCCCATCATGTGGGTTGGTAAAAGTATCCCCGGAAAAATCACTTCTGCGGGGATACACACACATTGAACAATTACAACGGCATATTGCCGTGCTTTTTAGGCGGATTGCTTTGGTTTTTGTTGTGACACATTTCCAAAGCCTGAATGAGTTTATAGCGGGTGTCACGGGGCATAATCACTTCATCAATCAAGCCGCGTTCTGCCGCACAATAAGGGTTAGAGAATTTATCTTCGTAATCTTTGATTATTTCTTGTTTTTCTTCAGGAGTGGATTTCCGATAGAGGATATTTACAGCTCCCGCAGCTCCCATAACGGCTATTTCCGCCTGTGGATAAGCCAGGTTCACATCGGCTCCCGTCGGTTTGCTGGACATGACAATGTAGGCACCTCCGTAAGCTTTACGGGTAATTAAAGTTACCTTGGGCACTGTAGCTTCGGCGTATGCATAAACTATCTTCGCACCGTGGCGGATGATGCCGTTGTGTTCCTGTATTGTTCCGGGCAGGAAGCCGGGAACATCCTCGAAAGTGATCAGAGGAATGTTAAAGCAGTCGCAGAAACGGATAAAACGGGCAGCCTTGTCACTGGCGTCAATGTCAAGGACGCCGGCCAGCCAGGCGGGCTGATTGGCAACAATACCTACGGAACGACCTCCCAGGCGACCAAACCCCACCACCACATTTTTAGCAAAGTGAGGCATCACCTCGAAGAAATACTGGTTATCCAGCACCGGTTCGATGATATCCTTTATATCATAAGGCATATTCGGATCTTCGGGAATGACAGTCTGCAACGCCTCCACCTGACGATGGATGTCATCGTTGCAGGGAACCAGCGGCGCATCCTCCATATTGTTGGAAGGCAGGAAACTCAGCAATTCGCGGATACTCATCAGCGTTTCCTCCTCATTGTCGCACATAAAATGGGTCACACCGCTTTTGCTGCTGTGGGTATAGGCACCGCCCAGTTCCTCCTTGCCCACCTCCTCGTTAGTCACAGTCTTCACCACATCCGGGCCGGTGATGAACATGTGGCTCTTCTCTTTTACCATAAAGATAAAATCGGTTAGTGCTGGTGAGTAGCAGGCTCCTCCGGCACAAGGACCCAAGATGGCGGAAATCTGCGGGATAACACCTGAGGCGATAGTGTTCTGATAGAAAATAGAGGCATATCCGGCAAGGCTGTTCACCCCTTCTTGGATGCGTGCGCCTCCCGAGTCGTTCAGGGCGATAACGGGAGCTCCCGTCTTCAAAGCCAGTTGCTGAACCTTTACAATCTTGG
>OGRB01001725.1_pt1 | contig 12146 bp, 10 predicted proteins | sample 1553371 | NCBI WGS metagenome assembly OGRB01 (sample SAMEA2580027, study PRJEB22360) | human gut metagenome | reverse complement strand
CGTATTAACCCGGAGTGTTCCACACAGGGGGATCATGCGATCTATGATCCATGTGCAAAGGGTTCGCGTCTCGGTGTGACAATTGCGCATTTTAAAGAGCAGTTTACGGATGAGATGTATGATTATGTGGATGGACTGCATTGCGCTGTTTCCGCTGATCATGATCGGACTGGAAAGACTCGTGCAGGAGAAAAAAGCAGGCCTGTATTATATTACGCTCGCTTTGTGCATCTTCTGTAATTACTATATATCCATTATGATCTGCATTTTTCTGGTATTTGCTTTTGTATTATTGTTCTTTTCCCAGAAGAAAGGAAAAGGCGGGGCAGTACTCCGGTTCGGGTGGTACTCGCTTCTTGCCGGCGCAAGTTCTGCGATCCTGCTTCTTCCGGAGATTGCTGTGTTAAGTGTTTCAGGATCGGCGGAGGGCGGTTTCCCAAAGACCGCCGAATTTTATTTCAATATTCTGGCAGAACTTGGAAGAGGTGCGGCAGTCACGAGTGTATACACAGGAAATGACCACTGGCCGAATCTGTATGCCGGAGCATTCTCTCTATTTCTCGTATGGATTTATGTATTGAACCGGCGGATTTCCTGGAAAGAAAAAGTCCCGCGCATAGCGATGCTTGCGTTTTTCCTGGTCAGTTTTGCGGAAAATCAATTAGATTATATCTGGCATGGCATGCATTTTCCGCAGGCTTTACCGGGAAGACAGTCATTTTTATATAGCTTTGTCCTTCTGTCGATGGGATTTGCGGCCGTTCGAAAACGAAAAGGCACAAAAATCTGGCATATTGCTGTGGCGGCGTGTCTATGATGCTGCTTCTTCTCTCTGGCTGGTACGGAGATGAGACGGTGACTGAGCCTGTTTCACTAGTGATTACGGCATTGTTTATATGTGTCTATGCAGTAACATTTGTTCTTACAAAAATAACAGGAAAGAAAAAGCGTCTGGCATTTGCACAGTTTGCAGTTTTTGTTGCAGTGGCTGAACTTGCTATCAATATGGCGGCCACGGGATTTGGCACTACAAGTCGTGTCGCATATACTGAAAAACAGACGGACTACGAGAATCTGTTGAAGACTGCAAAAGAAGATAACGAAGAGACAGGCAGCGGATTTTACCGTGTGGAAGATACGGAACGTAAGACAAAGAATGATGATTCATTATATGGGTATGCGTCCGCAACGATTTTTTCTTCCCTGATGAATCTTGATGTGAGCCATCTGTTCCAGAGCCTGTTTATGGAAGGCGGCAAAAACTTCTATTGTTATAATGGAGCCACACCACTTTCTTCCTCACTTTTTTCTGTAAAATATATGCTGTCAGACAGTGCTTTGGAAGAAAGTCCATATCGTACATTGATCGGTGGCAGTGGAAGCAGTTTCCTGTATCGCAACAATTACAGCCTTCCGCTTGGTTTTGTTATGGATGAGCAGGCGATTGCAAATTGGACTTCATCGACTGCGGACCGCATGGCATCACTCAATTCCCTGACATCTGCACTTGGTGCGGAGGGGCAGATGCTTTACCCGGCGACGTGCGTCACCGATGCGAATGCGGGAGATACAACAATTGATATTGCAGAAGATGGATATTATTATGCGGATTATATAAGTTGCACTTCTGATACGTTGACGGTAAACCGCAGCGATGGATGGACAAAGCAGTATTCGAAGACATCCCATCGTTATCTGATCGAACTGGGAGAGTGTAAAGCCGGAGATGAAATACACATCCTTAACTCCAATATGGAAAGTATTGAATTTCAGGTGTACCAGTTAAATGAAAAAGTCGTGCAGCAGGCGTTTGATACTTTGAATGCACAGACCATGCAGCTTACGGATATGACAGACCGTAAGATCGAAGGAAAAATTCAGGTACAGAACGCGGGAAGACTGATTTTATCGGTTCCGGCGGATGAAGGATGGACGCTGTATGTGGATGGAAAAGAGACAGAAATCGAACCACTTGCAGATGCGCTTGTCGGAGTGCATCTGGAAAAAGGCAGTTATACGATAAAACTCTGTTACACAACGCCTGGACTGAAGGTGGGAGCCGGCATCAGTCTGGGGGCAGTTATATTGTTTCTTATCAGTGCATGTGTAAGAACAGGAATAAGCAGAAAGAGAGAATGGCATGAGTAAGGGGAAAGTAAGTATTGTTGTTCCAATGTATAACGAACAGGAATCTTTGGAGATTTTATATCAGGAACTGAATCGGGTCACAGATACGATAAAGGACTACGAATTTGAGTATCTGTTTGTCAACGACGGTTCGAAAGACAATACGTTGCAGGAAATTCAAAGGCTTGCAACAGCAGACGATAGAGTGCGCTATGTTTCGTTTTCCAGAAATTTTGGAAAAGAAGCTGCTTTATATGCAGGATTATCAAATGCTGATGGCGATTATATTGCAACGATGGACGCAGATTTACAGGATCCGCCGTCTTTGCTGCCACAGATGCTTGCCATGATAGAAAGTCAGGATTGCGACAATGTGGCAACGCGGCGTGTCAACCGCAAAGGCGAACCGCCGATCCGTTCATTTTTTGCCCGTTGTTTTTACAAGCTGATGCGCCGGCTGTCAAACATTGATATTGCAGATGGGGCAAGAGACTATCGTCTGATGAGCAGAGCGATGGTGGATTCGATACTCTCCGTCAGCGAATATAATCGCTTCTCCAAAGGTATATTTGCCTGGGTAGGTTATGAGACCAGATGGCTGGAGTTTGAGAATGTAGAACGCTCAGCCGGAGAGACAAAGTGGAGTTTTTGGAAACTGGTGCGATATTCGATCGATGGCATTATAAACTTTTCCAATACGCCGCTTCAGATATCCTCTTATCTTGGAATGATCCTTACCATTGTTTCGTTTATTGCTATTATCGTCGAGGTGATCCGTGCGCTTGTGTTTGGTGATCCGGTGGCAGGATGGCCGTCACTGGTGTGTATCATCACATTTATTGGCGGTATAGAGTTGTTCTGTATGGGCATTATGGGACAGTATATTGCAAAGACTTATATGGAAGTAAAGCATAGACCTCATTATATTGTAAAAGAGAGCAATTGCAAAAATACAAAGAAAAATAATTAAAGCCAAGGAGAAGAAGTAATGGACAACAAAGCAAACAAATTTCTGATTATCGGAGCTGTGGTAGTGATCGTAGCGGTAATTATTGTGGCAATCGTAACATCGGGAAAGGATTACAGCAGTCCGGACGATGCGCAGATGTACAATACGGAAGACGGTATGACAATTACAGATGAAGATGGAAATGAATACGAAATCAGTGACTGGACGGAAGTCGGAGAAACGGAGTATGAGGATTAAATGATCATGTGAAGGACACCTGTATGAGAGGTGTCCTTTTTATGTCTCACCATATTTGCGACAATTCTCTTATCAGAAAATGGAACAAACAAAGAGAAAGAAGGAGAGACATATTATGAATCATCACGTATGGAAAAACAGTCATTTAGACAAAGAAACATTACTGATCCTTGCAATTATTTCAGTGATGGCGGCAATCGGAACGCTTGCGTTTATCGGAGGACTGGTAAATATTGAAATTATGGATGTGGGAATCCGAAATCTGATTGGTATGACAAGTGGCCTGTCCGGTGGAATTTTTGGGGTCCTTGTTTGGAAAAGCATGACACGCAAAAAGCACTAAATACAGTATCTGTGCCGTTTGTGCCCCTATATTTTGATTGACTGGCTATGTAAAGTTTTATATAATGAAAACTAGCATATTATGTCTTGAAAGGGGTATGCACAAATATGAAAAACAAAAGAAAGCGCTTGTTGAGTATTGTGTTAAGCTGCACGATACTGATTTCAGGCGGAGGTCTTTTTTCGGATATAGATGTTGCAAAGGCAGCAACAAATGCCGCTTTTTCTACGGAAATGAAGGCGGCAGGATTTCCAGACAGCTATATAACCGGACTTACGCAACTTCACAAGCAGTATCCGCAATGGAAGTTTGAAGCTGTAGATACCGGACTTGATTGGGGGACTGTGATCACCAAAGAGAGTGTAAATGGTGTCAATCTGGTTTCCAAAAGCGTAGACGATGCAAGAAAATCTACTGCAGCCGGGGCGTATGACTGGAATACAAATACATGGACAATCTACGATGGATCGAACTGGGTTGCGGCGAATTCAGGATACATTGCTTATTATATGGATCCGAGAAATTTTTTGAACGAGACAGATATATTTCAGTTCGAAAGTCTGAGTTTTAATAAATCACAGACAAAATCCGGAGTGAATGCAATACTTTCCGGAACATTTATGGCAAAGACAGTGAAAGATGCGGATAAGACAACGCTCAATTATGCGGACTCATTTATGAAAATCGGCGAACTTACCGGTGTCAGTCCGTATCATCTGGCATCCCGTGTGCGGCAGGAACAGGGGTTAAATGGAACAAGTTCTCTCATTTCAGGAACATACAAAGGGTATGAGGGATATTTTAATTATTTCAATGTCGGAGCCGCCGGAGTGACCTCTACACTGGTTATCCGGAATGGACTTGCCTATGCGAAGAAAGCAGGATGGAATACGCGTTATAAAGCATTGCTCGGTGGTTCACAGCTTCTTGCAAAGAATTATATTGCGGTGGGACAGGATACATTATATTTTCAGAAATTTAATGTGGTCAATGCAAAGAATCTGTATGGACATCAGTACATGAGCAATCTGACAGCTGCTTATACGGAAGGACGAAAGCTTGGACAGGGTTATACGGACAAGCAGCAGGCATTTGTTTTCCGAATTCCGGTGTACAAATCCATGCCGTCATCCGCAGTGACATTCACAGCGACGGGCAATCCAAATAATTATCTGAAGAATATTGCCGTGGCAGGACAAAGCCTGACACCTGGATTTAAGAGTGCTACAACAAAATATTCAATGGTTGTTGAAAACACGGTTTCTTCTATTTCTGTAAATGCGACAGCAGTGGCTGCAACTTCCACGATTACAGGAACAGGAACCAAAAAACTGAGCGTGGGAACAAATATCATCAATGTCAAATGCAAATCAGGAAGCGGATCCACGCGTACATACAAACTTACTGTTGTACGGAAAGAGGCGGCAAAACCGACTGGAACGCTTTCATCTGCAAAATATACTGTGGGTGATAAATATATTACCGGGATTGTACCGGGAACCAGGGCGGCAGATTTCCTGGCAGGACTTTCCGTAGACGGAGGAACCGCAAAGCTTGTCGGAACGGATGGCAAACAAAATCAGGGACTGGTAGCGACCGGAAACAAAGTCAAAGTATATGTAAACAACAAGAAGAAAACTTCCTACAAAGTTGTGATTTATGGTGATGTTAATGGAGATGGGGAAATCAATGTCCTGGATATGATAAAAGTCAATCGTCATATTCTTGGATTGGATAAATTGTCCGGAACCTATCTGGTGGCAGCCGATGCAAACCACAAGGGGGATGGTCTGAATGTGTTGGATATGATTTACATCAACCGTCACGCATTGGGGCTAAGCACCATAAAACAGTAATAAAAGCAAGTAGAAGAAAGGCATGTGTAGCAGAATGAATTCGATAAAAGCACAACAGGAAACAAACAGGGGCAATCAAAGAAAACATAACCGGAAAATTACGATGAGATTTCTGGCCAATATGATGGCAATTGTTTTATTGTTTGGCTGCCTTTTGGTTCCGGATATAGAGGCAAAAGCAGATAATCTGTACATTGCGTTGAGTGACACTACGGTCAAAATCGGAGACACCATTACAGTATCTGTAACCGTACCGGCCGGTGTTTCGGCAACGGTTAATTTGACGTATCCAACGGATTTACTTACATATTCGTCGGCATCCGATACCGCAAGTGCGAATGCGGGAACGGTTTCTATGACAATCGGAAGTTATGGAAGTTCCAATAAACGTTCGGTTGGTACCGTAACTTTTCAGGCAAAATCATCTGGTAAAGCAACCTTTTCAGCCGCTGCTCCAATTGCAGGAAATCAGGAAGGGGATCGTGTCAGCGTCACAGGTGCAAGTGCATCCGTAAACATAAAGAATGAAACAGGTGATGATGCAGAGAATGGGGATAATGCCAATAAATCTTCGGATAATTCCCTTTCCTCTCTTACTTTATCGGCAGGAAAGCTTTCACCGGCTTTTAAATATAATATTACCAATTATACGGCAGAAGTTGAAAATAATGTGACATCCGTTGTGGTAAGTGCAAAGGCAAACAATGAAAATGCAACGGTGGAATCTGTAAAAGGCGGGGAAAAACTTGTTGTTGGCTCCAACAAAATCCAGATTGTCGTCAAAGCGGAGAACGGAGTGACTGCTACTTATGTGGTAAATGTGACACGAAAAGCAGCGGGAGATGATGACAAACAGAAGGATTCGGAGAAAGACGAACAGCAGGATGGTGATTTAAGCCAGCAATATTATGAAATAAACGGACAAAAATTATATCCGGCAACTTCGATTCCTGAGGATGCCGTTCCACAGGATTTCGAACAGGGAACCATGAAACTCTGGGAAAAAGACTACCCGTATTTATACAATGACAAAATCGGCAGCCAGATTTGTCTGCTTTATCTTGTGGATGAAAATAAAGAAAACGGAGCATTGTATATGGTAATGGACAGTGCACCGTACGAGGCGTACCCGTATGTGAGCTTTTCGTCCGAGTTCGGCTATATTGTTGTCGTTCCGGATGCGGATGAGACAACACTTCCGGCAGGTTATAAGGCCGGGACACTCGATATTGAAGGCAAAGGAAGCATTGGTGCATACTATTATGGCAAAGACAAAGATGTTTGTCTGGTCTATGCCGTAAACAATGAAGGAAATTATGGCTGGTATCTCTATGATGTGAACGAACGCACTTATATGCGTTATCTTGGAAACAGTGAGGCGGACAGAGAAGAGATTCAGGTTCCGGACACAGAGGCACAGAGCGGGGATGTACAGAAATTAGAAAGCCAGAACCGTATGATTTTCTGGGCGTTTCTGATTGTTGTGCTGTTCCTTCTTATTGTGATCGTAATACTTGTCCTCTCTCGCAGAAATCGTCTGGAACATCCGGAAGAAGAGGAATTTGATGAATTTGATGAATTTGATGACTTTGATGACTTTGATGATGAAGAAAATGCGGAAGATGATTCCGATACACTGGAAACAAACAGTGAAGATGTCGTGGAGGAAGACGAACCGGATGGCTGGGGAGATACAAAATCGATTCCAAATGAAAATCTACCGGAAGAGACAGAGACGGAAGAAGCTGATTCTGAAGAATCAGATGATGAGGAAGAATGGGAAAATGAAATTCCTAAGAAGAAACCCAAAAAACATCATTTTTTTGGTAGAAAGAAAAAGTCTTCTGCGGAAGAAGAAAGTGGAATAGAATTTATTGATTTATAGGAGGCTTAAAAAGTGAGACCATATACAGATAAGGCGAAAAAAGCAATGAATTATGCAAACCGCCTGTCAAAATCAATGAACTGCAATTATGTGGGATCTGAACACATTCTTGCAGGCTTGTTAAAAGAAGGAACAGGTGTTGCTGCAGAAGTACTTACAGCAAATAATATTCAACTGGATAATCTGTTACAACTGATTCAGGATCTTGTTGCGGCTGGAGAAGAAATTGAAGTACTTGACAGAGATGGATACACCCCGCGCACGCAGGCAATCCTTGATCGTGCATCTGAGATGGCAGAACGTTTTGGATGTGAGGAGATCGGAACAGAACATTTACTTCTTGCAATTATGAAAGAAGGAGATTGTGCTGCCTGCAGGCTTTTGAATACGATGGGGGCAAGCATACAGAAATTGTTTATTGATATTCTTGGGGCAATGGGTGAAGACCCGGCAAAATTTCGTGATGAGATTCAGAGGGGAAGAGGTAATGCTGCCTCATCAACTCCGACGCTGGACCAGTATTCCAGAGACCTGACGGAGCTGGCACGGGAAGGACTGCTGGACCCGGTAATCGGAAGACAGCAGGAGACGGAACGCGTGATTCAGATTCTGTGCCGCAGGGGCAAGAATAATCCGTGCCTGATCGGAGAACCTGGTGTGGGAAAGACAGCAATCGTAGAAGGTATTGCACAGAGTCTCGCAAATGGAACCGTTCCGGAGATTGTTGCAGGAAAGCGTTTGGTTTCCCTTGATATGTCCGGTATGGTGGCAAAATCCAAATATCGTGGAGAATTTGAGGAACGTATCAAGAAAGTAATCAGCGAAGTGACGGAAGCCGGAAATGTGTTACTTTTTATTGATGAGCTGCATACCATTATAGGCGCAGGTGGCGCAGAGGGCGCATTGGATGCATCCAATATTTTAAAACCGGCGCTGGCAAGGGGCGAAGTGCAGGTTATTGGCGCTACAACGATAGAAGAATACCGGAAATATATTGAAAAAGATGCCGCATTAGAGCGCCGTTTTCAGCCGGTTCAGGTCAATGAACCAACGGAAGAAGAATCAATCGAAATATTGAAAGGTATTCGTCCACTGTATGAAAGACATCATAATGTAGAAATTACGGACGAAGGCCTAGAGGCAGCGGTGCATTTGTCAGCCCGGTATGTTAACGATCGCTTTTTGCCGGATAAGGCAATTGATCTTATGGATGAAGCAGCAGCAAAGACAAGGCTTGGTGTGCTAAAAGGCAGCGACGAATTAAACAGATTAAAGCAGGAAATGCATCAGACAGAACTTTTGCTTGAAGATGCTTTGCGTGAGGGCGACATCGAAAAAGCCCGCATGTTAAAAAATACCAAAGAGGAACTGGCCTCTGAATGGGAAAAACAGAACAAGAAGAACCAGCGCGCAAATAAGCGGAAAGTACCGGTTGTCGGAGAAAATGAGATTGCGGATGTTGTGGCCGGATGGACAAAGATTCCGGTGAGCAGACTTACAGAAAGTGAAGCAGCGCGCTTGCAGAAATTAGAAGAGACTTTGCACAAACGTGTCATTGGACAGGAAGAAGCTGTATCTGCAGTGGCGAAGGCTGTACGCCGTGGCAGGGTTGGATTAAAAGACCCAAAGAGACCAATTGGCTCTTTCTTATTCCTTGGACCGACAGGTGTTGGAAAAACAGAAGTATCCAAGGCACTTGCAGAAGCTGTATTTGGCAATGAAGAGGCAATGATCCGCGTTGATATGTCGGAATATATGGAAAAACACAGTGTTTCCAAGATGATTGGATCACCGCCAGGATATGTAGGACATGAGGATGGGGGACAGCTTTCAGAAAAAGTGAGACGGAATCCGTTTTCTGTTATTTTATTTGACGAGATCGAGAAAGCACATCCGGATGTGTTTAACATTCTTTTGCAGGTTTTAGATGACGGCCACATTACCGATTCGCAGGGACGAAAAGTCGATTTCAAGAACACGATCATTATCATGACAAGTAATGCAGGGGCGCAGTCTATTATCGAACCGAAAAAGCTTGGATTTGGTGCAAAAGAAGATGAAAAACAGGATCATGAGCGCATGAAGAATAATGTCATGGAAGAGGTAAAAAGAATCTTTAAACCGGAATTTTTGAACCGAATCGACGAGACCATTGTATTTCGTGCATTGAACAAAGAGGATATGAAACAGATCATAACAATTATGGTGCATGAACTTCAGCAAAGATGTAAGGATCAGTTGCAGATTGAACTTACCGTGCGGGATGCTGCAAAGGCGCATATTGTCGAAGAAGCTTACGATCGCAAATACGGCGCAAGACCGCTTCGCAGAAAGCTTCAGGATGAGGTGGAAGACCGATTGGCAGAGGCGATTATTCGTGGAGATATCCATGCACAGGATCATGTAATTGTTACAACAAAGAACAAGGAAATCGTTGTCACAAAAGCATAAGAGTGTTATAATTTAAGAAACCATTTTTGAGAAAAAGTTAATACACAGGAGGATAAATAATGGCTGCAATTAGTGAATTAATTCGTACCGAGGCAGATGGAACAATTAGCTTTGGAGATTATACTTTGGGAGCAAAGGCAAAGTTAGATAATTACGAATTTCATGGAGATATGTATAAGGTAAAGACGTTCAAGGAGATTACCAAATTAGAGCGCAACGGGCTTTTTGTATACGAGTCTGTACCGGGTACCGCTGTAACAAATTTTAAGCAGGATGAGAAGACAGTATCCTTTACCGTAGAGGGACCGGAGGATGCACAGATTACCCTTGAACTTGCAGAAGAGACCGAATATGAAATCACCATTGATGGAAAGTCTGCAGGAACCATGAAGACAAATCTTGGTGGCAAATTAAGCATGAGCGTTGAATTAGAAGGCACAGATGCAGTAGAAATTAAGGTAGAGCAGAGATAATATATGGCAAAAACAAAAACGAGTGCGTTTTTTTGTCAGAATTGCGGATACGAGTCTGCAAAATGGATGGGACAGTGTCCGGGATGCAAAGAGTGGAATACCTTCGTTGAGGAACTGGTGGACCGGAAGTCACTTAGTACTTCCGGTAAACTCAAACCAGCGACTGAGGCGAAGCCTGTTCCACTCTCTGCAATTACGGCAAAAGACGAGGAAAGAACAAGTACTTCTATAAAGGAACTGGATCGTGTACTGGGAGGGGGAATCGTGCGTGGTTCTCTTGTTCTGGTAGGAGGAGATCCGGGTATTGGCAAGTCAACACTATTACTGCAGGTATGCAGGAACCTATCGAACCAGAATCTGTCTGTGCTATATGTATCAGGAGAAGAATCCTTGCACCAGATTAAGATACGTGCGGAACGTATTGGTGCTTTTACGGATAGTCTGGAATTATTATGTGAGACAAATCTTGATACAATTCGCAGTGTAATTGAACGCAAAAAGCCCCAAATAGTCATAATAGATAGTATACAGACCATGTATAATGAGAGCGTTGGATCTGCACCGGGAAGCGTGTCACAGGTGCGTGAATCAACAGGTGTTCTTATGCAGATTGCAAAAGGCATGGGAATTTCTATTTTTATTGTAGGACATGTGACGAAGGAAGGTGTAGTAGCAGGCCCGCGTGTACTGGAGCATATGGTGGATACGGTGTTGTATTTTGAAGGTGACAGACACGAAAGTTACCGCATTTTGCGAGGCGTGAAGAATCGATTTGGCTCCACAAATGAAATTGGCGTATTTGAAATGCGCACAGAAGGTCTTGTGGAAGTGGAGAATCCTTCTGAGTACATGCTGAGTGGAAAGCCACAGGATGCATCAGGATCGGTTGTCGCATGCTCAATAGAGGGAACACGTCCGATTTTACTGGAAATCCAGGCGTTGATCTGTCACAGTTATTTCAATAACCCGCGTCGTACAGCAACGGGCACGGATTTTAACAGGGTCAATCTGCTTATGGCAGTTCTGGAAAAAAGAATTGGAATGCAACTTTCCGATTGCGATGCCTATGTAAATATCGCAGGTGGAATTCGCATGAACGAGCCTGCAATTGATCTGGGAATTGTGCTGGCGATTATGTCAAGCAAACTGGATCTGATTATCGATGACCGGACAATATGTTTTGGAGAAGTGGGATTAAGTGGAGAAGTGCGCGGTGTCAGCATGGCAGAACAGAGAGTGGCTGAAGCAGCAAAACTTGGGTTTGAGACATGTATTTTACCCAAAGTCTGTCTTGATGCAGTGGGAAAAGTAAAGGGGATTCGTCTTGTTGGGGTACAGAATGTACAGGAAGCATTGCAGGCGATTCAACATCGATAGTAATAAAATGTAAAATAAATGCAAAAAAGCTGTTGACAAAAGATGCGGGACATGATAGTATAACAAAGCTGTCGCTGATGAGACGGCAGGCACCGAATCGAAACAGAAATAAGAGAAGAAGGCTTCCGGGTGGAAGACCTCAAAAAGATTTCTGAAAAAGATGAAAAAAGTTGTTGACAAAAGATGACAGAGGTGCTATTATAAACAAGCTGTCGCTGAGAGATACAGCAGAGGACAGCAAGAGAACATTGATAACTGAACAGTGAAAAACCTTGAAAGATTTTGAGAAAAGTAATGATTTGTGAAACGAGTCGTTACCAAGCAACATTTTTGTTTGACAAAAATGTTGTATCATTCAAGAACGCTTCTATAAAAGAAGCAACCTTAAAACAGTAAATCAGGACATTGTTTCTGATTAAAAGCCAGA
>OGRB01001706.1_pt1 | contig 12286 bp, 7 predicted proteins | sample 1553371 | NCBI WGS metagenome assembly OGRB01 (sample SAMEA2580027, study PRJEB22360) | human gut metagenome | reverse complement strand
GATGCCGGAATTACAGAGCCGGGCGTAATCCATTGTTATTCCTACTCACCGGAGATGGCACAGGAATTTATCAGGCTTGGATATTACATCGGTGTAGGTGGTGTGGTAACGTTCAAAAATGCGAAGAAACTGGTGCGTACAGTGGAAGAGATTCCGCTTGAGCGGATTCTTCTGGAAACTGACTGCCCATATATGGCGCCGGAACCACACAGAGGTACGAGAAACGATTCGCGTAATATTCCGTATATCATTGCAAAGATTGCAGAGATCAAAGGTGTGACACCGGAGATTGTGGAACAGACCACAAGAGACAATGCATTTCGATTGTTCTCCCGTGTCCGTGTATCAGGATAAAAAGTAAAGGGTGTGTGAAAAACGAAAGTTTTTCACACACCCTTTTGTATGCTTTATGCATATGTATACAAGGGAAAAATCCAATTAATTATTGCTTGTTGGAATGTATGGGCGAATCGCACCAGCGAGCTGTGCAACCGGCATACTCTGTAACCATATACGTCCCGGTCCGGTAACTACGGTATTGAATAAGCCCTCTCCACCGAAGAGAATATTCTTTACACCCGGTACGGTCTGGATATCGATGCTGCAGGTTCCTGTCATTGCTGCAAGGTATCCGGTATCGATGACAATCTGCTGACCCGGAGCCAGTTCATACTCTTTTACGTAGCCGTCAAATTCCAGAAATGCAATGCCGTTTCCGGAGATACGCTGCATAATGAAACCTTCTCCGCCGAACAGGCCACTGCCGAATCTCTTCTGGAAGAAAATGGATATTTCTACGGAGGCACTGGAAGCTAAGAAAGCACTCTTCTGTGCAACAATCTCCTGTCCCGGTGCGATTTCAAATGCACGGATAGATCCCGGAAAACTGGATGCGAATGCAATCAGTCCGTTTCCGTTTCTTGCTGTGTAACGGTTGACGAACATGCTCTCGCCGGAAAAAGCGCGGCCAAACATTTTGCCGATTCCACCGTTGCTTGTAGTCTCCATCTGCATGTTCGGAGACATCCAGGACATAGCGCCCTTTTCTGTAATCATAGTTTCGTTTGCTTCAAGATTGCAAATAACAACTGGTAATGGTTCCCCTTCAATTGAATAGTTCATAAACATCCTCCTTGTTTGTGATAGACAGCCGGTTTATAGTCTTTGAACCATCTGTCGTTAATAGTGTAGCAGACCTTGTGGAAAAGATAAATAAAAATTTACAGGGATGTTGAAAAATGTTGAAAAAGATACAAAAAGACCCGGAATCCATTGGGATACCGGGTCTATATAGGGGAGGGGGAAGTCATAACAGATACTGCCTGATTCCAGTTGCTTGCGGATTTTGTTCCCCAGAACAGTGATTTGTAGTTGGAAGAACTACTGCTTGAACTGCTGGAAGAACCTGTGAATACCGTACATGACTCGCCGTTTCCTTTCATAATTAAGCTTATTAACCCATTACGACTTCAACAGTAACTTCTTTTTTATCTGTTGGTAATGGAATCATGTTGCCGGCAACGGAAACGCCGTCGACCGTCATGGACGAAACGCCTTTTTCCACATGTTTTGGGTTCTTAACTGTAATATGATAAGTAACTCCGCGGAAATCACGTTTGGCTTCAAAACCATCCAAAGTAGATGGAATACATGGATCAACAACCAGTCCGTCATAATCCGGACGGATGCCAAGAATGTACTGGGATACATCCAGAAAAGTCCATGCTGCGGTACCTGTAAGCCAGCTGTTCTTTGCTTCACCGAAATTCTTTGCATCTTTACCGGCAATCATCTGGGAGTATACATAAGGTTCGGTGCGGTGAATCTCGCTGATATCTTCAATATAAGCAGGACAGGTTCTTGTGTATACCTGCCATGCACGATTGCCTCGTCCGACAACGGTCTCTGCGATGGAAATCCATGGGTTGTTGTGACAGAAGATACCGGCATTTTCTTTATATCCTGGTGGATAAGAAGAAATTTCACCAAGCTCAACATGGTATCTATGGTAAGCAGGCTGCAGTAATACGATGCCGTATTTGGTGTCGAGATATTTCTCAACTGACTGCATAGCCTTCAGACAGTTGCCTTCTTTCAGACCGATTTCGGCCATAACGCAGAATCCCTGAGGCTCGATGAAAATCTTGCCTTCTTCGCATTCCTTAGAACCGATCTTGTTCTTATAGTGATCGTATGCACGAAGGAACCATTCGCCGTCCCATCCGGCATCGAGAACTGTTTTTTCCATATCTGCAATGGCTTTTTCAGCCAAAGCTGCTTCATCATCCAGACCGCGGTGGCGGCAGATTTCAACGTAATCTTTACCATAACGGACAAACATGCCTGCGATGAAAACAGATTCTGCATTTGGACCCTCGGATGGTCCGAATGTCTGGAAAGATTCTCCAGGTTCTGTCGAGAAGCAGTTTAAGTTCAGACAGTCGTTCCAGTCTGCACGACCGATCAGCGGCAGACCATGCGGTCCAAGATGATCAATAGTATAGTGGAAGGACCGTCTCAGGTGCTCCATGAAATCGGTTGCCTTGGATGGATCGCTGTCATATGGTGTCATCTCATCAAGGATTGTGTAATCACCGGTTTCTTTTATGTAAGCAGCAGTTCCTGCGATCAGCCATAATGGATCATCGTTGAATCCGCTTCCGATATCGGAATTACCCTTCTTGGTAAGTGGCTGGTACTGATGATAAGCACTTCCGTCTTCGAACTGGGTTGCTGCAATATCCAGAATACGTTCTCTTGCACGATCCGGAATCAGGTGAACAAATCCTAACAGATCCTGACAGGAGTCACGGAATCCCATGCCTCGGCCGATTCCTGATTCAAAGTAAGATGCAGAACGGCTCATGTTAAAGGTTACCATACACTGGTACTGGTGCCATACATTGACCATACGGTCGAGCTTTTCTTCGGAAGAAGAAATTGTGAAATGGGATAAAAGTTCATCCCAGTATTCTTTTAATTTTGCAAGTGCGGCATCGGCTTTTTCCTTGGTATCAAATTCAGCCATCAGCTTTTCTGCTGGTGCGCGGTTAATGACACCATCTTCCGGACGACCGATCCATTTCTCTTCTACCGGATTCTCAACATAAGCAAGAATAAATACGAAGGTCTTTGCTTCTCCAGGAGCCAGAGAAACTTTCAAATGATGGGAACCAACCGGAGACCAGCCGCTTGCTACGGAATTCTTGGAAGTGCCGGTTACGACAACTTCCGGAGCGGAGTTCTCACCATATGCGCCGAGGAAAGACTCGCGATCTGTATCAAATCCTTCAATTGGAGCATTGACTGCATATAATGCGTAGTGATTCCGGCGTTCACGGTACTCTGTTTTGTGATAGATTGCAGATCCGTGGATCTCAACCTCTCCGGTGGAGAAGTTACGCTGGAAGTTGGTCATATCATCCATAGCATTCCACAGACAGAACTCTACATAAGAAAATACAGAGAATTCTTTTGGAGCATCACTCTTGTTCGTAAGTGTCAGTTCGTTGATCTCGCAACTGCGACCGACCGGTACAAAGGCTGTCAGCTCTGCCTGTAACTGATTCTTTGTGCTTCGGAAGGTAGAATATCCCATTCCGTGATGGCATTCATAAGAATCCAGATCTGTCTTTGTCGGCATCCATCCAGGATTCCAGATCGTGTCATTCTCCTTAATGTAGTAGTAATGTCCGTTGCTGTCATAAGGAACGTTGTTGTAACGATAACGTGTCAGACGAAGAAGCTTCGCATCTTTATAGAAACTATAACCTCCACATGTATTGGAAATCAGAGAGAAGAAATCCTCAGATCCAAGATAGTTGATCCATGGGAGTGGAGTCTTTGGGGATGTGATGACATATTCTTTTCTGGCATCATCAAAATATCCGTATTTCATAAATAACCTCCATTGATAATATATTTATACTGTGTTTACGCAACGATTATAACGAAAACGATTAAGTAATCGAATTCTTAAGATAGAGTATATATTCTAAAAGTAGAAAAAGCAACAGAAAAAGCCAATAAATAGGAAAATATGGCATATTGAACAAAAAGAACAATGAAAAATACAGCAAACTGACAAACGGCTTCGAAACAATAAATTACGAATGAAATTGCGTAAACGTGTAAGTGAAATATAAATATAAGGTAAAAAGGGTTGTTCCTAGAATTTTTAGGGTGAAATATGCACAAAAAGTATGACAATAAAGTGTGAAACGTGACGAAATGCACAAAAACAGTTGCAATTGTCTGACATTAGGGGTATAGTAAAGCTACGAAAACGATTAAGCAAGTTTTCAGAAACAGGAGGAATGAATGGTATCTTTAAAAACAATCGCCCAAAGATGTGGAGTGTCCACTGCGACGGTAAGTAAGGCCTTAAATGGTCATAAAGATATCAGCAAAGAGACAAAAGACCGGGTTAAGAAGGTTGCGGATGAACTTGGATATTTCCCAAATGCCGCAGCCAGAGCATTAAAAACGAACCGTTCCTATAATATAGGAGTTCTCTTCGAAGAAGAAGCAGGAAGTGGTCTGACCCATGAATATTTCTCCGGAGTATTGAATGGATTGAAAGTGCAGGCAGAAAAACAGGGATATGATATTACCTTTATCAATACCTGTTATGAGAATAGGAAGATGTCCTATTACGAACATTGCAGATACCGGAATTTTGAGGGAGTCGCAATTGTCTGTGCCGATTTTAATGATCCCGATGTCATGGAGCTGATGAACAGTGAGCTGCCAGTAGTGACCATTGATTATGTACATCATAATTGCACAGCAGTATGCTCCAACAATATACAGGGTATGGAAGAACTTGTGAAGTATATTTACAGTCAGGGACACCGAAAAATTGCATATATACATGGTCAGGATGGTTTATATGTAACAAGAGACCGGCTGGCGAGCTTTTACCGGACGGTAGATAAGCTTGGACTGGTAATCCCGGATGAGTATATTCGGACAGCGGATTATCTCGAAACCAAAGGAGCCGCAAAACAAACAAAAGAACTGCTGAATCTGCAGAATGCACCGACCTGTATTATTTATCCGGATGACACCTCTTTAATAGGAGGACGTAATGTCATCATTGAGATGGGACTTCGAATCCCAAAAGATATATCCGTAGCAGGATATGATGGAACGAGAATGTCGCAGTTGCTTCATCCGAAGCTTACAACGATTCGCCAGAACACGGAAATCATCGGAACAGAAGCTGCAGCAAGACTGATTCACACCATCGAACAACCGCGAACAACTCTCGTTGAGAGAGTCGTTATAGAAGGAAGTCTAATACCAGGAAAGTCTGTAGGGGAGATACGAAAGTAACAGATTTTCACACGGGATAGAAATTCCTGAAAAAAACAAACAATCGGTCGTAAGACCACATATATGAAGGAGGAGGTTTTTCATATGAAGAAGAAAATCGTCAGCGCATTATTATGTGCAACAATGGTAGCAACAATGTTTGCAGGATGTGGAAGCTCAGGAGATTCCGGGGATTCCGGAGATGCTAAAAAGGATAGTTCACAGGCATCAGGTGATGCTACAGTATCCGACAGCTCTGATGACGGAAAAGTCCTTAACATTTACTGCTGGAATGAAGAGTTCAAGAGCCGTATCACAGATCACTATCCTGGATATGAGGAAGTAGATGCTACACATGGAAAGATCGGTGATGTAGAGGTTAACTGGAACATTACGCCAAATGATGATAATGCTTACCAGAACAATCTGGACACAACATTATTAAGTCAGGCAGATGCAGCAGCAGATGACAAGATCGACTTATTCTTAGTTGAAGCTGATTACGCATTAAAGTATGTTGACAGCAATTACACAATGCCAATCAAGGATCTTGGAATGACTGACGATGATCTGTCAAAACAGTATCAGTACACAAAGGATATCGTAACAGATTCCAACGGAACATTAAAAGGCGTATCATGGCAGGGCTGCCCTGGTGTTCTCTTCTATAACAGAGAAGCTGCCAAGGAAGTACTTGGAACAGATGATCCGGATGAAGTTCAGAAGTATGTTAAGGATTGGGATACCTTTAACGATACTGCAAAGAAGATGAAAGATGCCGGATATAAGATGACATCTTCTGCAAACGATACATACCGTGTATATTCCAACAATGTAACTACAAAGTGGGTAACAGACGGAAAAGTCAGTGTAGACGACAACATTATGAAATGGGTAGATGATTCCAAGAAACTGGTTGATGCCGGTGAGACAGGAACATTTGATATGTGGTCGGACGACTGGTCAAAGGGATTCTATCCTGAAGGAAAGGTATTCTGCTATTTTGGACCGGCTTGGTTAGTTAACTTCTCAATGGCTGCTGACACCGAAGGATCTATCGGTCACGATGGTGGCTGGGGCGCAGCTCAGGGACCACAGGGCTTCTTCTGGGGCGGTACATGGATCTGTGCAGCCAAGGGTACAGATAATGCAGGTCTTATCAAAGACATTATGTTAAAGATGACAACTGACGATGATATCATGAAAGATATCGTAGTTAAGGATGATGATTTCGTAAACAACAAGACAGTCATGGAAGCAATGGCAAAAGATTCAAGCTACAGCAGCAAGATCCTCGGAGGACAGAATCCACTTGGAATGTACTGCGCAGGTGTTGAGTCTCTTGATTTAAGTAACATCTGCTCGTATGACCAGGGATGTAACGAAGAGTTCCAGAAAGCAATGAAGAATTACTTTGAAGGAAAAGCAACGAAAGAAGATGCGTTAGATCTGTTCTACAAGGGCGTTGAAGAGAAGTATCCTGAGTTATCACATTAATCACATTTATTTAAGCGAAAACTTTCAGTTTCAATTTTATGTGCCTGCCTTTTCGAGGGCAGGCACATACATAAAAATGCATACCTGCGATAGTATCAAATTTTCTGTGAAAACTTGATATGCAGCGTCAGCCCATTTACTGAAAGCAAATTTTACATGGGCTGATGTTCAAGGTGTAGGAGGTAGGAGTATGAAAAAAGGCAATGCAAAAGCCGTTAGATATAATAAATGGGGATACATTTTTTTGATTCCATTTATTGTCGTTTATATCGTATTTCAGCTGATTCCGCTGATTAGTACCATTTATAACAGTTTTTTTGAAAATTATATGTCTGGTCTGACACAGGTTGGACCGAATTTTGTTGGATTTGAAAATTACAAGCAATTGTTTACCGGTGGCGATGTCTGGGTGTACCTGAAAAACACATTGGTATTATGGATTATGTGTTTTATTCCCCAAATCTTTCTCTCCCTGTTATTGGGCGCATGGTTTTCTGATGTGCGAATGAATTTAAAAGGTTCCAGATTCTTCAAAACCGTAATATATTTACCGAATCTGATCATGGCATCAGCGTTCTCCATGCTGTTTTTTACTTTGTTTTCAGATGGAGGTCCTATTAATTCGTTGCTGATGCAGATTGGATTCATCTCTGAACCATACAAATTTTTATCACATGCAGGAAGTGCCAGAGGCCTGATTGCCTTGATGAACTGCCTGATGTGGTTTGGTAACACGACCATTCTTCTGATGGCTGGAATGATGGGAATTGACACATCTCTTTTTGAGGCAGCAGAAGTGGATGGAGCAACATCGACACAGGTATTCTTCAAGATTACGTTACCATTGCTTCGTCCAATTCTTGTGTATGTTGTAATTACATCACTCATTGGTGGTGTGCAGTTATTTGATGTTCCACAGATTCTGACAAACGGAACAGGAAATCCGATGCGGTCTACTATGACTTTGATCATGTATCTGAATAAACATTTGTATAGTAAGAATTATGGTATGGCAGGAGCGTTATCCGTTGTACTGTTCATCTTTACAGCAATATTGAGCCTGATTGTCTTCAAAATCAGTGGCAATGATGAGAAAAAGGGGTGATTGAGATGGCAAAAAATAATGATAATTTGGAAAAAGGATTAGGTCTTCATGCAAGACGGGCAATTGCCTATATCGTATTGATCATCATTTCTTTTTTCTGCCTGTTCTGGTTCTATGTAATGGTCATTAACGCAACAAGATCAAATGGAGAATTGAACGCAGGCTTTACGCTTGCACCGAGTAAATACTTGTTAAAGAACTGGAACAACCTGGTTCACGGAACGCTTCCAATCTGGTTTGGAATGTTCAACAGTCTGATCATTGCGACATTTACAGCGGCGTTCAGTGTATATTTTTCTACTATGACAGCATACGCAATTCATGCATATGAATTTAAACTGAAAAAATATATTTATCCATTTATCCTGATGATCATGATGATTCCGACCCAGGTAACTGCATTGGGATTTATCAAACTTGTAACAAAGATGGGACTTATGGATTCCTTTATTCCGTTGATTGTTCCGGCAATCGCTTCACCGGTTACATTTTTCTATATGAAGCAGTACATGGACAGTACACTCCCCCTTTCACTGATTGAAGCGGCACGTATTGATGGATCGGGTGAATTCCGTACCTTTAACAGTATTGTGCTTCCGCTTATGAAGCCGGCGATCGCAGTACAGGCAATCTTTGGTTTCGTAAGCAGCTGGAACAATTATTTTACTCCGGCATTGATCTTACATGATGACAAGAAAAAGACACTTCCGATTCTGATTGCACAGTTACGTGCAGCAGACTGGCTGAAGTTTGATATGGGACAGGTGTATGTCATGATTACTTTCTCTATTTTACCGGTAATCGTTGTGTATCTGATTCTTTCCAAACATATTGTACAGGGAGTTGCTCTCGGCAGTGTGAAAGGATAAAATACAAATTTAAATTTCTGGGAGGTTTCTATGAAAAAGGGGTTTTTTAAGAAGACCGGTGCACTTATGCTCGCGGCCACATTGACTGTGAGCATGGTGCAGGTGCCGGTGTATGGTGCGACAACAAAAACAGTCACCGTGTCAAATCAGAAGCAGCTGAACAAAGCGCTTAAGGTAGCAAAGGGAAAGAAAGCGTATTCTATTATTGTGAAAGCAGGAAAGAATACAAAAGTGACAATCCCAAAAGAAAATTATAAAAATGTCACAATCAAGGTTATAGGGGATAAGGTAACGGTTAAAAATAATGGAACTTTAAAAAAGATCATTATCAACTGCAGCGGAAATGTTTCTGTAAAGAATAACGGTACCGTAAAAAAAGTAGAGGTGCAGAAGGCAAAGAAGGTATCTTTGTCGGGAAGCTCAAAAAAGACGGTGGACGTTGTTATTTCTGCGAAGGATACCGCAATTACCACATCCATTGCTGTCAAAATCAAATGTACCGGAGAGAATGAAACTGTAGCGGTTACGAATAAAACGGATAAGGCAATAAAAGTGACAGATGCGGACGGCAATACAGCAAAAGTAAAGTCCGGAGATAAAAAACAGATCACTGCAGACAGTAAGTCTGATGATAAGAATAACGATAAAACAGATGACAAAGATCAGACCGATAATAAAGATACAACCGATGAAAAGAAAGATGAAAATAGTTCTTCCGGTTCTACATCTGGAGGTTCGTCTTCGACAGATACATTTGAAACAACACCTTCGGAACTTGCAAAGAAAGGATACAGTTTCAAATGGGGAGATGATTTTACAGGAACTTCATTGAACCGTTCTGATTGGAATGTGGAACTGCATGAGCCTGGCTGGGTCAACAAAGAATTACAGGCATATGTCGACTCGGATGAAAATATTCAGGTAAAAGATGGAAATCTTTTGCTGAAACCGGTAAAAAAGATGAATGCAGACGAAAAAGAAAGTTATACATCCGGGCGAATCAATACACAGGGCAAACATGATTTCAAATATGGATATTTTGAATGTCGTGCAAAGGTTCCTGCCGGAAAGGGTTACTTACCGGCATTCTGGATGATGCCTGCCGATGAAAATCTGTATGGACAGTGGCCAAAGTGTGGTGAAATTGACATTATGGAGGTTATGGGTCAGGAGACCAATAAGGCATATGGAACGATTCATTATGGTGAGCCTCATGATCAGAGTCAGGGAACTTACACGGTTTCAGAGAAAAATAATTTTGCTGACAATTATCACACTTACGCATGTGAGTGGGAACCGGGAAAAATCATATGGTATATTGATGGCGTGAAATTTCATGAAGAATCGGATTGGTTCTCTGCGAAAAGCGGACAGGGTGAAGTTACTTATCCGGCACCATTCGATCAGCCATTTTATATGATATTAAATCTTGCGGTCGGCGGAAGCTGGGTTGGATATCCGGATGCAACAACAACTTATGATGATCAGCAGTTTGCGATTGATTATGTGAAGGTATATCAGAAAGACCGTTATGACGAGAATGTAACAAAGCCGGTCAAAAATGTGACATTAAGAGAGCCGGATGCGAGTGGTAATTACATTAACAATGGTGATTTTTCTGACCCAGAAGACCTGACAGATGATGTGAACTGGAAATTCCTCACTACGTCAGATGGTGCGGGAACCGCGGAAATCAAAGATAAAAAGATGGTGATTTCTACACAAAACGCAGGAACAGCAGATTACAGCATCCAGCTGGTACAGCCGAATGTGCCATTGCAAAAAGGCGGAAAATACAAGGTGACGTTTGACGCATATGCAGCCGAGGCGCGTTCAATGGTTATTGATATTTCCGGACCGGATCACAACTATACAAGATATCTTGCGGATACAAAAGTAGATTTGGGAACAGAAAAGAAGACATATACTTACGACTTTCAGATGACAGGTTCCGATGATGCAAACGGACGTCTGGAATTTAATCTCGGAAATGCGTCATCTACAGCGAAGGTATATCTTTCCAATATCCGTATTGAAAAGACAGGATATGAGGAAATCAAAGAAGATACAACAAAGAAAGCGCTTGCAGATGGAAACTATGTCTACAATGGCTCCTTCCAGGAAGGAACCGGAAGACTGAAATACTGGGAGATTACAAAACCGGAAAATGTGACGGCAGATGTGACAAATCTTGAAGATGGACGACGTCTGAAAGTGACAAGTCCGGCAGGAACGGAGAACGGAAAAGTTCTTGTGGGACAGAGTGATCTTGCATTGACTGCAGGAACCGACTATGAGCTGAGTTTTCGTGCACAGGCAGAGGAAGCAAAGCAGATGAAGGTTACTGTCGCAGGACAGGAAAAGGTATTTGATCTTACTACAGAAGAGAAAAATTACAGTGTGAAGTTTAAGACAGCAGAAAGTCTGACAGACAAAAATCTTTTCTTTGATCTTGGACTTGGAACAACCGTATATCTGGATGATGTCCGCATTGATGAGGACAGTCTGATCAAAAACGGAAGTTTTAATGCAGGATGGGCAGGTTTTGAAGCCTATTGTTATACACCATCAAATGTGACTTATGTTGTGGATTCTCTAAAAGGGGATAACGCAGCAGATTTCACCATTAACGATACCGGTGATGCAGACTGGCATATCCAGTTAAAGCAGACCGGAGTGAAATTAGAGAAAGGACAGTGGTATCGTCTTTCTTTAAAGATGAAATCCTCAATCGACCGCAACGTTTCCTACGCACTTCAGAGAGATGGAAGTACACATAAGAATGCAGATGGAACAGAAGACTGGACTCCTTACTGCCAGAAAACAGTTGCTCTTACAAGTGAGTATCAGACTATCACAAAAGAGTTTCAGATGACAGAAGACACCGATCCGAATACCATCTTTAATATTGCAATGGGTGCTGTTGGCGGCAAACAAATCAAGAAACAGCACCGTATCTGCATTGATGATATTGTGCTTGAAAAAATTGCTGCACCGGAGATGAAACCAGAAGAAGCAGGAAAGAATCTTCTGAAAAATGGAGATTTTTCAAATGAGACAGACAATTGGAATATTTGGGGAATTACAGCGCCTGGAGAGGCTAAAACAGATATTGCTGATCATGCGATTGTTTACCATATTTCCAATGTAGGTACGGCAGACTGGAATGTACAGTTGAAACAGAGTGGTCTAACATTGGAAAAAGGATGTAAATATCGTGTCACATTTAAAGCGACTTCAACAGAAGCAAGAACAATTAAACTGGTTATAATGAGTAAAGGCCCTTCGTATGACGGGTATGGCGGAGCTGATATCCAGTTGCTAGCAAATAATGAAAAAGACGTTGTTTGTGAATTTACAATGAGTAAAGAGACAGACAGTAATGCTGATTTTGTGATTTCAATGGGAAAAATAGACGGTAAGGATACACCGGCATCTGACATTACATTAAGTGATTTTTCACTTGTGAAGGTAGATGAAACAACAAATTAATAATATA
>OGRB01001705.1_pt1 | contig 12291 bp, 8 predicted proteins | sample 1553371 | NCBI WGS metagenome assembly OGRB01 (sample SAMEA2580027, study PRJEB22360) | human gut metagenome | reverse complement strand
ATTTCAATGTATAATTCATATAATATATATAAATTACCATTACTAACTTTAATAAAAAAATCAAAGTCATAATATAAGACCTAACTTTTTAATGGTAGAAAGGATCCCCTAATGCCTCAAGTTAAAGAAACTTTTTTTGAAAATATTTTATTTAAATTTAAATCATATAGTTGTAGATGTGTAGAGGATATAGAACACATTGCCCCTGGAGCCGAACCTGTCAGACGCTTTAAATTACAGGCAATATCGGAACATCCAATCACCTTCGGATATGCTGCCAAAGATGGACTTGTTCGTATTGCTCCAAATGGCACCATTGAAGAAAGGAATATTCTTGGCACACTAATGTCACTTACGGATAAACTGCCAAAAGAATTATCAACATTCTTTAAAAACAACGGCTTCCTCTTTCCTATTTCGATGAACTGTTATGATGAAATGGATAAAGACACTTTGTACAGATTAATTAACAGACTCCGAATGACCGTAGAATTAATGACAGCCACTAATGAAATCAGGAAAAATTACAATCAAATCTGTGATTTAACACTCGCGCTGTTATTTTCTGATGATCAAACCATTGAAACATCAGCCATAAAAACACCTTATCATAGTTGCCATCATTCATATGCTGATACAATACAAAACCCTCCAAGCCAACTTTCTTATAGACGACAGCAAGAAGCTTTTAACAAAGATACCTATCATATCAATGATTCAGTATATGGATCTTATGAGCTTAACATTACTGACTATAACAATATAATTGGCGGCTATGTATCTGTTCCCCACTACCAGAACGGATTTTACCAAAATCTAACAAAAATGTTTGTTAATTACGAAATTCAAGATATGACCAAGAAGATATCCGACTTTTTCTTCCATTTTCTTCATGAAATGAACGGCGACAGTTCTGCTGAATTCTCCAAGGAAATGAAAAATACTTTAATCGAAATTGCTAAATTTATAATTGGTGAAGAAATCAATGCTAACCTTGATGGTATACATCCTATCTACAATACAGAAGATATGACTCCATCATGGAAAATCGACTCACTTCTTTGTGCTGCATATTTTTCTATTTTCTACTTAAAGCCTGATCTTGAATTATATCGACCATGTGATAATCCGAGATGCGGTCGCTATTTTCTTGTAAAAACCACTTCTACTCGAAACAAATATTGCTGTCAAGAGTGCTGTAACAGAGTTACGCAAGATCGATATCGCAAAAGAAAACGTGAAAAAGAAGATTTATAGAAAGAAAGGACTGTCGCACGTTAGTACGACAGCCCCCTTTTTTACTTTTATCATTTTTCACCCACTTTAGTAAGAATCTATGGGTTCAGCGACCTTCATAGCAGTCGGTTTTTGTGTAGAATACGGCAATGAGTGTACTATTGATACTTCTCCTGTGGATTGTATTTCATCTCTTCCAAGGACAGCTTCTATGCATTCTGCCAAAGCTACTTTTTCTTTTATCGGCTTTCCAGAATAATGATACATAAGATGCCTTGTATCCATCACAATTCCTTGAATTCGTTCATAATATTTTTTATTGTATCTCCAGTCTCCGACAGCTTCACCGATGTTCGCCACAACAGATGTTAAATTAAAGCAATTTTTTGCCTTGTTATATGGCATGATAAAAGCGTTGAACAGAGAGTCAGTATTCACACCTTTATACTTCTCAAGATATTCTCCATATGTAATCTGCTTGTTGATTGATGAACTATTCGGCAAATGGTCTGGTATACCAGTCCATCCATACTTATAACACTTAGCATCCAAAATATAGTACTTATCATTATAAATCATGATCGTGTCTGGCATCAGTGGTCTTTTCTCTTTATACTTGCCATAATCCAACAGCCATCTTGAACGTGGAAAATATTTATCCTTATCTTTTTCTCCAAATGCTCTATCAATAAGTTTTTCCCACACATGATCAAAATCATCTGTGCCAAAATAAAACTGATGATCAGAAGTCTTCTCGTTCATATATTCAAGCATATCTTTCATGCCTTGAAACAAAGACTTCTTCTTATCATCATTTGTTGCTGCCAACTTATTCTGGACTATTCTAATTGAGGTCTTTACATCCGGATGTGGTCCTGGCTCTTCCGGCATATATGGAACATACAGCCAACCAAGACGCTTGAACGCTTCATATACACAAAACCTATTTATCTGGGTGATTTCCTTTGTCTCATTCGGAGCCGATGAATGAACTTCAAACTCAGTGAACACAAAAGAGCTTATACCATTTTTTCTTTGAACAAACGGCATGTGCTTTCTTGCTGTTCTCGCCCAGTCTTGCTTGCCTGTTGATGCAGTTTTATATGTCTGCTCCGTTTCCACATAATATTTACCTCCAATAGCAAAGTAATACTCAATGACACTGGTATAAGCATTAATAGGAAAATCAACAAACTGAGGTGCTGCAAATTTATTTACAGCAAGTAAACGATCATCCTTCGTCGTAAATTCAGAAAGCACTTGAATAAGATGCTTAATATCAGTGCGAATTTCAGCATCTGTTTCCGGCAGCTGATAACCAATAGGAAAATAGACCATTGCATCCTCAGAATCTGCTTTAATTCCTACAAAACGATCTCCATCCTCATTCGTATTTACATGGCAGTGCTTACTTATATCAAATTGTAACACCTGATCTAAATCCATTATGACTCACCACCTTACTGTTTAGAATCAACAAATGCACTTCTGACATTTTCCTTGAATATTTTGAACCGTTCTAGTTTTGATGCATACATAAAAGCACGAATTACTTGTTCAAGACTTTGGTATTTTGCTGTCTCAAAAATAATCTCTCTGTTAAACTTAAATGCATCATCCCATAGATATTTGATAACCTTCTCAGGAAATCTACGATTTTGCTTCATTGCCTCGCGGATGGTTGTAAGTCTCTTCTGCTCGTCATCTGACAAAGTCTTTGAACGCTCTTTTTGAATTAACGCCTTATACTCGCCCCCACTAAGATCACCCATTGCATTATTATAATATAAATCACGCAAGTGAACGAAGTATGCACCAAGACGTTTGTCTTCAGCAGAAGACATTCTTACACTGTTTCCAATAACGATTTTATTTACCTCTGTACAAAAATTACGCCAAGTAACAGTTGTGTCTAAAATAACAGCATCAGCAAGTTTCGGATCAACATTATCAAAATTATTTTCAATTAAACGCATATCCCATCTGCGCTGGAAAGCTGTATCCAATGTAAATACATTCTGATCGGAAGTATTCATTGTTGCAATAATAGAAAGATTAGCTGGAATACGTACTTTATGTGTCGGATCGCCATATACGATGGACGCAATATTAGCATTGGTAATTCCATACTCACTTGTTCCAACGGGATATTCATCATTATCAGCATCTCGGTTTTCTACTTTTCTATCAAGAAGTTGAAACACTTCGCCAAAAATGGCCGGCGCATTACCACGGTTAATTTCCTCAATAATCAGAATATACTCATCCATAGGATGGTTATATGCTTCACGCAAAATATTTGTAAACGGCCCCGGTGTAAACTTATAAGTAACCTGACCGTCCTCATCAACAGTAGGTAAAATTTGACCAATAAAATCCGAGTATGTGTAATCTGGATGAAATACCAATCGTTCTACTTTTGTATCTTTTTTGCAGTACTCATGCTCAATCGTCCAGCTCTTACCCGAACCAGGAACACCATACAACAATACATTGCATCCTGTTTGCCTTCTGGTAGATTCGTCAGGAATCATTACAATATTATCATCGTTTCCTTGATAAAAATCATTTTCAATAGGCTTATCAAAGTTCATATCAATATTATAAATTTTAAGATTTCTTAATCGTGATCGATATTTTTCAAGTACTGCTGGTGCAATAATAATGTGTTTTCCATTAGCAGCATTTACAGTCTCATCTTCAGCTAAAAATCCCCATCTAACCAAAATCATAATAGGTTTGCAATCTGCATACTTATTTGCTTCATCCACAAGTTGAATTGCCCCTCGGCTTCTCAAACCACGGAGTTCTTGTACCGAATCCGTATAATTTGCACCAATATCTTCTAACTTCCAAAGTAACCAAGCAAACTCCCTATATGTCAAATAGCCAAGATCAAGAATTGCTCTAATGAAAAGGGCTGGAGGTTCAACATCTGTATTGCTATCTGGGCAACCATAATTATCTCTACCGAACTTAACCGTTTCCAATGCAGTCATAAGAACTGCTTGAACTTTCTCAGTGTCCCCAGCTAGCAAAGCTTCGTACATTTTCTTTCCCGCTGAAGTGATTTTTCTTAATGACTGAGGATTATGAATATCTTCCCAGATTGTAAATCCAAAATAAGATGTAATCTGCGCCTTTTTTGTGTATGAAGAGGAATACTGATCATCCCCAATTAGTGCTTTTAAACGTGCTTTATAAACGTCATTTGGAATCCAGTCATTTGCTTCATAATAAATTTTTAGAACAGACTCTATTTCATTAAGTAGCGCACTATTTTTCGGCATTACTATTTTTCCCATTGTTTTACTCCTTTATTTTATCTGTTGCAATAACTCAAGCATAATTTCTTTAACAAGTTTTGACGGTATGCCTTCCCCAAAAACTTTTCTAATAAAAGTATCGTTGGCCCATTCCGGTATCGGCCAATCTAACGGTAAAGACATAACAATCATTAGTTCATAAATAGTTAATACTCGTGCATCACTATACAACACTTCTCCATTCTCTGCTATATATTCTCTTCCAGGATGAACGCAAGCGAGCGAAGAAATCACACCATTATTTTGAGTAATTGTGCGACAGGGCATATCCCATTTAAGCCTACGATAATGGTTATGGTGTGCCTTTACTGGAGTCTTGTCTGCTTTCTGCGGATAATACACTTCATTATAAATAGCAGACTTTCCACTTGGAGTATGCATCATCCACTCAACCTGTTTCCAAGAATGCGTAGGTGGATAATGCCACTTAGATACGGCTAATCCAACAGCTTTCTTCTTTTGAAAATCCGGGAAAACCTCCAATGTCTTTTTCATTCCATCTCTAAGATATGGATCGAGTGAAGGTAATCCTCCGATAGCTTCCCTTAAAGTTATTTCTTTCTGTTTCGATGGAAATTCCCATTTAATGTCTTCAAGATCCCTGCGAACCAGCAAAAAAATGTTTCTTTCACGTAGCTGTGGTACTCCATAGTCTTTTGCCATCACTAATGTATGCGTGTTAAAACGATAATCACTGCCCAACTCACGTTTAATATATTCCGGAATAAGCACAATTTCATCCCCACACTTAATTTTTGTAGTCAATTGCTTCGGAACATTCTCCATAAAAGCAAACTTCGGCCTTACTCTTTTTATTACATCAACCGCATATGAAACCAACTGATTTCTCGGATCAAACTCCAACCGTAGCCCAGCTTCACTCATGCCTTGGCACGGAGGTGTTGCCATAATCAAATCTACTCTCTGATCAATAGCTTCATTTACAATATTGGTCCGAACAGTATCATCGGTAATATCTCCACATATCATGTGAGTCTTTTTATAAACATCTTGATAGAACCTTGCTCTATCCGCATCAATTTCATTTGCCAAAATAATATCTATCCCAATCTGTTCAAGATATGCCTCAGCTATACCTACATTAGCAAATAAAGATAGTCCTTTTATTTTTGCCATTATTCTTCTCCTCTCTTCAATTGTTCAAACACCTTTTTCACAAACAATGGTGGAATTCCCTCTCCAATAATTCTTCGTAAAAAAGCTTCTGGGGTATTTAATGGTACTGGCCAATCTTCTGGGAGGCTCATAATTTTCATTAATTCAAACAATGTTAGTGTCCTTGCATCAGAATAAATATTTTCTCCATTTTTATCAACATACTCTATTCGACCAGGATGAACATTATTTTGTGATGATATCTTTCTATTATCCATTGTGACTGTATATGCCGGAGTATCCCAGTTTTGACGTTTATACGTATTATGATACCCTTTTACAGGAGTTCCATTTTCTTTTATAGGAAAATACACTGGATTGTCAAAAGCTGTACATCCTGTTGCAGTATGTTGCATTGCTATAATTTGCCTTTTTATATGCTCCGGTGGTTTATGCCAAGGAGAAATCGCTAATGCAACATTTTTTCGTTCTGTATAATGAGGGAACATTTTCTCTCTTTCTGAATCATCAACATCTTTAACATATGGATCAAGCATTGGTAAATCACCAATGGCATCTCTCATTGTTATAATTTTATCGTCTTTTGCAGGAAGAACCCATTCCTTTTCACTCTTCCGCGACATAAGAATAATAGCTCTTTCTCTGGTCTGTGGTACAGAATAATCTTTGGTATCAATTGTATACGAGTTAATCACATATATATCAGAAAGCCGATCCTTTAAATAAGTGGGAATCAGTATTTTTTTTCCATTAATTTTAATTTCTGTATTGTAGAATAATGGTACATTTTCAATGAAAACATACCGCGGCTTTAGTTTAGTTACTATATCAACAACTTCACAAATTAATTTATTACGAACATCATCACTAATTTGCTGTCCTGCCGTACTCATACCTTGACACGGAGGAGTTGCCATCACAATATCTACATCTTTCTCAACAGAAGCAGATATAATTTTCTTTTTTATGTTATGATTTGTTATATCGCCACAAATCATATGCGTATGTGGATAAATTTTCGAATAAAGAGCCGCCCTTCGCTCTATTAATTCATTGGCTATAACAACCTCAATACCAATACGATCAAGATATGCTTCAGCAACACCAACATTTGCAAATAAGGATAATGCTTTCATTTTATGGCTTCCTTCATTTCTAATTTGTGCTTTCGACTGTTTTTCATATTCAAAATACAGTTTTACAGCTTTTTTTATCTGCGAGCGAACTGTCGCTGACAGCTCCTGAAATTGAGGACATTGTTCCAATTGGAACTGGTAAACAGCATTATTATGCCATTTCACTAGAGAATCAGCACGCTTAAATCTTGAAACTATATTGCTTATTGTTCTCTCTTTATAAGTAAATGTATCCATCAGCCAGAGCTTAAAATTTGGTAAATCAATCATTTCAATCCCCCTATGGTAAGTTAAACTGCTTTTATAAGCTTGAATGCAATTATAGCATATCCTTTTTTCGGCGTCAATAGTTTGACGCCTTTTTAGGGAATAAATATCTATTTTACTAACTAATTGACCCAGAACTGCGGCTCTTCATCTCTCTTCAATGACCCATCTTATATCTCAATTTTTTGTGCACTTTTCACAAACTTTGGTTTTTTCTAAAAAAGTGCTTGAAAGTGACGTAACGTAACCTTATATACTGTGCCTGTCAAAGAGAAACAAACGAACCACTAGGGACAGATAAAAAGCCATCATCCCTGTCCCCATTAGAAAGGAGTTTATTATGACCATTATCGTTACCGGCGGAGCCGGATTTATCGGAAGCAACTTTATTTTCCATATGTTAAATACTTACCCGGATTACCGCATTGTATGTTTAGACTGCCTGACCTACGCTGGAAATCTTTCCACTCTGGCACCGGTTATGGACAACCCGAATTTCCGTTTTGTTAAGGAAAGCATCACTGACCGTGAAGCTGTCTACAAGCTGTTTGAGGAGGAGCACCCAGACATCGTTGTTAACTTCGCAGCTGAGAGTCATGTTGACCGTTCCATCGAGAATCCAGAAGTTTTCTTAAACACCAACATTCTTGGAACTGCTGTTTTAATGGATGCTTGCCGCAAGTATGGCATTAAGCGTTATCATCAGGTTTCCACCGATGAGGTTTACGGTGATCTGCCGCTTGACCGCCCAGACCTGTTCTTCACTGAGGAGACTCCAATCCACACAAGCAGCCCGTACAGCTCTTCTAAGGCTGGCGCTGACTTATTAGTTCTTGCTTATCACAGAACCTATGGTCTGCCTGTTACCATCAGCCGCTGCTCAAATAACTACGGTCCATATCACTTCCCGGAGAAGCTGATTCCGCTTATGATCGCTAACGCATTAAACGACAAGCCGCTTCCAGTTTATGGTACTGGTGAGAATGTTCGTGACTGGCTGTATGTTGAGGATCACTGCCGTGCAATCGATCTGATCATCCACAAGGGACGTGTTGGTGAGGTTTACAACGTTGGTGGACACAACGAGATGAAGAACATCGACATCGTTAAGATCATCTGCAAGGAGCTTGGAAAGCCAGAGAGCTTGATCACTTTCGTAGGCGACCGTAAGGGACATGACATGCGTTATGCAATCGACCCGACCAAGATCCACAATGAGTTAGGCTGGCTGCCAGAGACTAAGTTTGCTGACGGTATCAAGAAGACCATTCAGTGGTACTTAGACAATAAGGAGTGGTGGGAGACCATCATCTCTGGTGAGTATCAGAACTACTACGAGAAGATGTACGCAAACCGCTAATGGAGGTCGTTATGAAAGTATTTGTTACTGGAGTTGCCGGTCAGCTCGGACATGATGTAATGAATGAACTGGCTAAGCGCGGCTATGAGGGAATCGGAACTGATATTGCACCAGAGTATTCTGGCGCTGCTGACGGTACTGCTGTTGTTTCTATGCCATATGTTTCTTTAGATATCACTGATGCTGATGCTGTTGATCGTGTTATCTGCGAAATGAAGCCGGATGTTGTCGTTCACTGCGCTGCATGGACTGCCGTTGATCTGGCTGAGGATGAGGACAAAAAGGATAAGGTGCACGCAATCAATGCGAATGGTACTGCAAACATCGCAAAGGTCTGCAAGAAGACTGGCAGCAAGATGGTTTACATCAGCACCGACTATGTATTTGACGGTCAGGGTACTACTCCATGGACACCAGATTGCAAGGATTATAAGCCACTTAATGTTTATGGTCAGTCTAAGCTTGACGGTGAGCTTGCTGTTTCTAGTACTCTTGACAACTACTTTATCGTGCGTATCGCATGGGTATTTGGCAAGAACGGAAAGAACTTCATCAAGACTATGTTAAACGTTGCCAAGACACACAGTACCTTAAAGGTAGTTAATGACCAGATCGGTACACCGACATATACCTTTGATTTGGCTAGACTGCTCGTTGATATGATTGAGACCGACAAATACGGCTACTATCATGTAACAAATGAGGGCGGCTACATCAGCTGGTATGATTTCACAAAGGAAATCTTCCGTCAGGCTACCCTTCTTGGACGCACTGAGTACAGTGAGGATAAGGTTACTGTTCTTCCTGTTACTACTGCTGAGTATGGTCTTTCAAAGGCTGCAAGACCATTCAACAGCCGTCTGGATAAATCCAAGCTTGTTGAAAATGGTTTTACTCCACTTCCGACATGGCAGGATGCAGTTGCAAGATATTTAAAAGAAATTGAATTTTAATAAAGAACAGGAAATGGGATGGAGTTTTGTGGCTCCATCCCATACTTCATAGCTTATAATCCCTTGCGCATCTTTCTAATCCGTCAATTACGCTGCTAAATTCCACGCCATACTTTCTTGCTTTGCTGCAGTCCATCCACAAATTGTGTCTTGCGGGTGCGTCCTTGACGATAAGCCTTTTTCCAAGCATATCAACAAACTTGTTTGTCACCTCATATATTGACTGTGTTGTTTCGCTGCCAAAATTATACGCACCGCCTGGAAGTAAAATTACCTTGTCCATATTTTCAGCAACTTCCTTTAAATAAGTAATGCCACGAAATTGCTTTGAGCTGAAAGAAACACTATCTTGTGTATGAATTGCATTTAATATCATCATCAAATAGTTGGATCTTTTTTCATAATAATCATACATCCACTCTGCTCTTAACATGACTGCCGACGGCAGAATATCAAGCACACGTTTTTCCATCTCAAGCTTATGAGCAGCGTAGATATTTCCTGGCTTCACATTTTCTTCTGTATATGGTCCACAATCCTCACAAGCACTATACACCTGATCTGAGCTAAAGCATATCAGCTTTCTATTATTATCTTTACATGCATTCGCAATGTATATAGGAATCTGCACATTTGCAAAGTACGATGCTTCTGGATCTGCCTCGCAAGTACCTATATCAGAAATTGCTGCTGTGTGGACAACAACATCTGCATTGCTTTGTTCAATCATGCGATTCATCATTTCCTGTGTCACGTTCCGAAGAGACGGTGACGCTGCTGTATCCTTGCATAGCTCCATGAGCTTATGCCCAACAAATCCATTTGCCCCTGTAATTAAAATCATTTTCCCCTCCCTGATATTTAAGCTGTAACTGCCAGAAGCAGCGTTCCTACCGTAATAAGTAAAACACCGACTGCCGATTTCTTTGTCAGTTTTTCGTGAAATACAATCCACGAGAATGCAATCGTTACCAACATACTAAGCTTATCAATCGGCACTACTACACTTGCTGGTCCTTCTTGTAACGCCCGATAATAAAAGAGCCACGACGCTCCTGTTGCCAGCCCTGACAAACAAATAAAGCATAATTCTTTCTTCTCTATCTTATTTATTTCTTTCTGTTTTTGTGTAACAAACACCATGAGCCATGCCATAAGCAGCACTACTGTGGTGCGGATTGCTGTGCCGAGATTAGAATCAATACCTTCAATTCCAATCTTCCCCAAAATAGAAGTCAGACTTGCAAATACTGCTGACAGCACCGCATAGATCAGCCATCCTCCACTCTTTTTTTCAGAATCTGTTTTTATGTCTTTTTTGGTAATCATCATCATGGTTCCTATTCCAATAAGCAGCACAAATATTATTTTTTTCCCAGAAATACCTTCATGAAGGAAAATGAATGCCAGAAGAATAGACAACACGGTACTTGATTTATCAATGGGAACAACCTTGTTGATATCCCCTTTTTGAAGGGCATGAAAATAACATAACCACGATGCACCTGTAGCTAATCCTGATAAAATCAGAAATAGAAGCGTCCTGCCGTCAATCTGTCTTATTCCTCCCCATGTTCCTGTAATCAATACCATGAGCCATGAAAACAACAATACAACTACAGTTCGTATTGCTGTTGCCACATTCGAATCTGTCTTTTTAATTCCGCATTTTGCAAGGATCGCTGTTATTCCTGCAAAAAATGAAGATCCTATTGCATAAAATATCCACATTTCCTTAATCCCCCTTCTGCTAAGGTTATTGGAGTTAAAAGCCACTCTTTATTTGCCTCATTATACTGTTTTTCACCACGCATGTCCACCAGTTTTTGTAAAGCTTTTTGTGTTCCAAAAAGCGAAACAGTCTTCGGCAGAGAAAAAGTCTCCTTATCTGAATTTTTCTTGCTTGACATTTTGATTATACTTCATAGTCAAACATATAAAAATTCAAAATAAGGAAACTATTGATTCTGGTTATGACTTAAAACCTATTTATTTCATTCACTGCCAGTATATATCTTTCTACTTTTTCACTATCTGATGTTTTTCACTAATATCGCCATCAATTCATTCACGTCGATTGGCTTTGCTATATGACCATTCATCCCAGATGCAATAGCCTCTCTCTTATCTTCTTCAAAGGCACTTGCTGTCATTGCAATGATAGGTATACATGCCTTATCTTTATCTGGCAGGTGTCTAATTTCTTGTGTTGCTTTATAGCCATCCATTTTAGGCATCTGAATATCCATTGAATGTATAGTCACAAAAGCCAAAGAGACAGTAAAATTGCCATTGTACCTGTCCCGCTGGTTCACCAAACTGCAAAAAGGCAGCCTGATAGCACAGCGGCTTCTTAAAAATTCATATTGATTTTTCTGTCCGTCGTGCTATAATCGGTATATACCGAAAACAAAGGAGGTTGTACCCATGCCAAGACCGCCACGGTGCCGTCGTATTTGTGACGCACCACAAGTCGATACCTTCTGCCCCAACGGATGTGGCGATAGTGAGCCGATCCTGCTGACGCTTGACGAGTACGAAGTCATTCGGTTAGTTGACTTGGAGCAGCAAACCCATGAGCAGTGTGCTGTGCAGATGGATATTTCCCGTTCTACCGTGCAGGAGATTTACGAAAGCGCACGGCGCAAGATCGCAGCGTGTCTTGTCCACAGGAAGCCGCTGCACATCACCGGAGGAAACTATCGCATTTGCGGAGGGCAGGAGGCAGCCCATTGCGGCCGTTTCTGCCGGATGCAGAGAACCAACACAGAAAAATCCAATAAAAATTGTAAAGGAGATTCCATTATGAAAATTGCAGTTTCCTATGAAAACGGTCAAATCTTTCAGCATTTCGGTCACACCGAGCAGTTCAAGCT
>OGRB01001692.1_pt1 | contig 12409 bp, 10 predicted proteins | sample 1553371 | NCBI WGS metagenome assembly OGRB01 (sample SAMEA2580027, study PRJEB22360) | human gut metagenome | reverse complement strand
TTAATCCTGATAGTTCTTTTTGTTTTGTCGTTTATAAAATCCTCAATTGCATAATCAATATCTATAATTTCAACAACTTCATCCTTATCAAAATCATCTATTGCATTGAAAGGAATCTGATATTTATTACTATTATCAGTATAAGGTGCATACCCCGGATGTAAATCTCTATTAAAATCAATCTTAAATTGTAATAATCTATTTTTTATACTTTCTGTATCACTATCAGATATACCAGTAAGTGAAACTGTTCCACCATTTGGAAATTCTCCCCACCTATCTTCAATTCCTCTTAATTTGCCATCTTCCATAATCTCGTATTGAGGACGGATAAAACTCTTATTACCAAATGCTCCCAGAAAATATCTATACATCTTTTGTCCCTCCAAATTAATTATCTTATTTACATTCCAACACTCACTCAATGAATTTTCGTAATTATACACCCCTATTAAATAGGCTTTTCAATGATATAATTTTATCTAAATTTTACCACATTTAGCTTAATTACTCCATTGAATTTTTACAAATACCCAAGAAAAAGAGTGGTAAATATTACCACCCAAATTCTTTATTCACACACAATTTCTTTCAATATCATCTCCTCCGCACAAGCCCGGATATTATTCATTCTCCCAACCCATGCCATCTGATTCTGCATCTTCAGTTCTTCCGTCACTCCCTGCTTTTCTTTCATCTGCTCCACCAGTCTGTCCATCATCTGATTACACTCCTCGTCAATCTGATGCAAATGCTCATTCAACTTCCCGGCAAGCACCAGTTCCAGATATAATCCTTTCCGATGATCTTTCAAATAAGTTTTTCTCAACATTCCATACTTCCCAATCGGATACTCTGTCTCTTCCGGGAGATATAGGTCTGGATAATACAGACCATCCTCTCCTAAAGTATAACCGATTCCATTTTCTCCCATAATGTGTTTCTCCATGATTGTCCTCCTATCTTGCTCCCCGATTTTTGTTCTGACTACGGGTATGCTGTTTATTTTTCTGTTCATTCTGTATTTCTTGTTTCTTTTCAGCCAGCTTCGCCCTAATACCATGTGCTACTGGCTCTTTTCCTGTTTCTTTCTTCCATTTTTCTATTGCAGTTCGATATTGGCTATACTCAGATTGAGAATCCTTAAAATCTTTTAAAAATTCCTGTACACTTCTATATCCGATTTTCTGTACAATCCTTGGAAGGTAATCTTTCATATCTCTGATCTGACTTTTCAGTTCATCAATTTCTTTCTGCAATTCTTTTTTCTTTCTTCCTTTAAACCATCCCGTGACCTCTGACAGTTCTTTCTTCTTTGCAGAAAGCTGTTTTTGTTTCTGTTGAATTGCACCGTTTTGATCTTCCAGTTCTTTATTCACTTTAAATAGTTTCGGATACTTTGATGCAAGCCTCGTCATTTTAGGTTGTTCCGATTCTGCCTTTTCTTCTTTTGTTGTCTTGATTGCTGCCATGCTATTTTCAGCAACATGCTCTTGGTGTTCGGCTTCCGTTCGCTCTGTCTGTGCCACACTTGTCTGCTCCGGCACTTCCCTGGGCTTCTTAAACAGCACACTTGCTATCAAAAACTCCAATGCCTCGACCGCCACTGTTACAACTCTGGAAAATAATCGTGGTCTGTTTCCACGCCGGGCAATTGATTCCCTGATTGGCTCCGTGATTTCTTTCCGCTTCACTTCCATTATCTTCGATTCCGGCACTCCACTAATCAATGCCATATCAACAGCTCTGTTCCATTCCCGGCGTTTTTGGTTATCCGCTTCTATTTCCTGTGCTTTCGGATTATTTTTTCCAATTTTCTTTGTTGCAAGATAAATACTGCCACGTTCAAACACTTGTAACTTCTGATTCTCATCTTTCACGTAAATATTAATTAAGTCTGTATAAGAATGCTTTACCTCATCCAGAAATGAATTACTCTTGAAGCGTTCCTCTTTCACTGTAAACAATTTTTTCTCATATACTTCTCCTTTTTTCACGATACTGCAGCCTTCTCGTATCTCACCATCTTCTCCCAATATCTCTTTCTTGGTTCGGACATGCTTCCCATTTTCATCATAAAACATATTTCTGCTAGCAGTCTTGATGATTGGTTCGTCTAATAACTTCCGTTCTGCAAATATCAGATGAATGTGATAATTGGTCTTTCTTTTATTGTGGTGCAAAGCAGCGATACACTCCATTCCATAATTCTGCTTAAAATGATTTGTAAAAAGCTGTAGCAATCTATCCGGCTGATATTCTGTAAAACTCTCTGGCAAAGCAATGATCAGTTCTCTTGCTTCAATGCATTTTCCTTCTGTTCCACTTTTAGCAAATTCTTCCTGATTACATTTTGCAAGTTCACGCCAAAATTTCCGTTCTGTGGTTTCATAAACTGCATAAAGATTTTCCTGTTTTGCGTGACTGGATATATAAGTGATCCTGCCTTTTACATTGCTTAGTTTTGTCATTTGAATAAATGAATTTCTTCCGATAGGCACTCCCTCCTTGTCTTCGGCAAAATAAATTCTGCCATATTATTTGTGAGTGGATGCATCAGCATCCGTTTACGAACTAACTACCGTTTTCGTCTACAATAGCTCCCGGCAGGGCGAAATATCCTGAGTACAAATCTTTGATTTGTGCGATGGTGTATTTCGCTCTCAAACGCCGAGGGCTTTGTGAGATGCTTCCTACATCTACCATAACTTGGCTTTAACTTTTCATTTTGGGCGTATCCGCCCTCTTTTTTCTGCCCGTATCCGGGCTTATTTTTTACCCCTAACAACCAAACGGCTATTTCTCTTCCTGTCTGCTTTATTCCGGTATCCTTGCCCGTACATACTCCAGATCTTCGCAATACGGTGTTCCAACCAAATACCATTCCCTCGCCAGATTCATTTCCATTCGTGTCTTTACCCACTGATCATCAACCAGAACTTCCAGACATTCTCCGCAGTGAAATCCTGGATCAATCCATAAGTCTGATGACAATAATCCATATCTTTTGTTATAACTGTTGTAACCTAATCTTCCTTCTCTCATGGTGTCATTCTCCCTTCATTTATCGTTTCCGCAGGGACGCCCTGAATCAGGGCCCCCTTTTGAAAATGTTTTTCTTCGCCAATCAACTACCGACTGCACCTTACAGACCTTCTCTTTGTTTGTTATCTACAGGTGCGTGGCACGCTCCTGTCATAAGGTCATCAAACAGAATCTTTACCAACGAAAGTCCTCATGCATTCCGCACTTATCCAAATATTCCTGTCTCGCCTTTTCTCGTTCTTCCTCGGTTGGTGCTGTTTTGAATGTTGTATATAACTGACGCTTTACCATACTGTCTAATTTTTCCATCAATGCTTTTTCTATCTCCGGCAAATATTCCTCGTTCCTGGCAAGATGATGCTGGAACAATGCCAGTAATAAACCTTTTGATATCTGTACCTGTGATTTTCTTTCCATGTTTCTCCTTTCCGTGACGATAGTGACGATATTTTCACTACCGTCACGCTATATAAAATACCGTCACAACCGTCACATATCGTCACGCTTGTTTTCCAACAAAGGTTAATCTGATCTTTCTTCCATCATGTCCTCGTTCCGCTTTATATTGGATTCCATATTCCAGAATCAATCGTTCCAGGCTGACATTTAATTTTCGTGATAATGCGTTCGGCTGCATTTCCACCTGCAATACTTTCACAAGCTCTGTTGCTGTTCCTGCCCACTCTGGCGTAGTTTCTGTTACAAGTTCTTTGATTTTTTCCAACACTGGATCTTCTGGTTCTTTCCAAAGTTCTGTTTCTGTCTTGGTAAGTTCCCAGACACATCTCTCCCGATTAAAATTCAACCACAGTTTCTGATCCTGCTGGTCACGCCCTGCCACTTCCAGAACTGCTTTATTATCTGTACGCTTTTCTTTCTGCATAACAAATGCTCCATCCGCAGCTCCCAGTAGACCATTCGTACCGGAAATCATATCGAAACTATCTGAAGATTCCATTTTCCTTGTATGATGCACAACCAGAAAACAGATGCCATATTTATCACTGAATGCTTTTATCTTTGTTACAATCTCATAATCGCTGGCATAACTGAATTTATCTCCACCAACTTCACGCACTTTTTGAAGAGTATCAATGATAATCAGTCTTGCGTCTTTATGCTCCGTCACAAATGTTACAAGCTGCCTTTCCAGTCCGTCATTGAGCGATTTTGATTTTGTAGCAAAATAAAAATTCTCACTGCCTTCCATTCCAAACATCTGTGATAATCGCTTCTGCAATCTTGCATAATCATCTTCCAATGCCAGATAGAGAACCGTTCCCTGCCTAACTGTAAATCCCCACAATGGAAGTCCTTTACTGATGTGATACCCGATCTGTGCCATAAAGAATGATTTTCCAATTTTCGGCGAACCAACAAACAGGTAAGTTCCGTTATATAGAAGTCCATCTACAATCGGCAGTTTTGGTGGATATGCAGTATCGTATAATTCCATCATAGAAACGGTTTCCAGATCATCTAAATTCTTTTTATTTGCTGATTTTGCTGTATTTTCCGCATTATTTGTGGCTTGCAGATTGCCCTTACCGGGCAAATCTGCTATACTTTGGTTGGTTAATTTATTACTTGATGGCTGTTCCACATCTGCGCCAACAGATGCAATCGGAGCAGTCATTTTTTCTTTTGCTGTCATTCATTTTCCCCTTTCAATCCATACAATGTCTCAGCGACCAATCTCAGGGTACTCAGCAACTCTTCATTTTCCTCACTGCATTTTTCCAGACGTTTCAATTCTTCATAAATCTCTGCCATCTGATTTCGCAATGCTTTATACACTCTTGGATTTCCCTGTACCACAATTTCCCGATCAGTTAATCGTTTTGTGATATAGTCCTGCTTGCTAAGTCCTGATAATCGGACACATGCATCAATTTGCTCTGCTTCTGCCGGGGATACCCGGAATGCTACGATTTTGTTTCTCCATCTTCCTTTACTGTCCAGATTTTTCTCCATTTAATTTTTCCATCCTTTCAATATCCAGCTGTTCTGCCATCTGTGTCTGCTCACTTGGAAACAAATGTGCATATCGGTAAGTGATATCAATGCTCTCATGTCCCATTCGGTCTGCGATTGCCAATACCGTAAATCCCATATTGATCAATAACGATACATGGGAATGTCTCAAATCATGCACACGAATTCGCTTTACCCCTGACACTTTTGATCCTCTGTTCATTTCATGATGCAGATAAGATTTGGAAATTGTGAAAATCCGTTCGTTCTCTTTCGGCTCATACAGCATTTTCAGATAATCCTGCATCTCATCACACAAAAACTGTGGCATCTTAATGGTTCGATTACTTTTTAACGTCTTTGGTGGTGTAATCACATCTTCTCGATGCAGTCTCTGATAGGACTTGTTAATCCGTAGTGTATGCGTTTCAAAATTAAAATCTGTCGGTGTAAGTGCTAATAATTCGCCCATGCGAAGCCCACACCAGTAAAGTATTTCAAATGCATAATAGGAAACAGGCTTGTCCATCATGACATCTGCAAATTTCAGATATTCTTCTTTTGTCCAGAACAACATTTCCCGATGCTCCTCTTTTCCCATATTTCCTGCTTTCTGCGCTGGATTAGATGGAAGATGGTAAAAATTAACTGCATGGTTGAAAATAGCACTTAACTGACTGTGAATTTTCTGCAGATAAGAGGCGGAATACGGTTTTCCATTTGGTTGCCGGATCGCAAGCAGTTCATTCTGCCATGCAATAATGTCCCTTGGCTCAATTTCTCCTATCTTACGCTTTCCGAAATAAGGAAGAATTTTAGTTCTAGCAATATTCGTTTTCGTTCCCCAGGTATTATCACGAATTCGATTTTGCATATCCTCCACATAAATCTCATAAAAGCTTTCGAAAGTCATGTCCAGTTTGGCTTCTTTCTTCAGCAATAGCTCTCGTTCCCACATCTGTGCTTCTCGTTTTGTAGAAAATCCTCTTTTAGATGACTGGTGCGTTTCTCCTGTCCAATCGGTATAACAATAGACTACTCGCCACTTTCCAGTGGCATTATCTTTATGAATACTCATACAAATTCTCCTCTCTTTCTCTTACATTTCGCTGTAACATACTTTTTTGCGGAAATAATTGGTGTTTACTCTGCCAGCTACCGTAAGATAACCTAGCTTCTTTAATTCTTCATTTAGCTGTTTGACAATCTTATAAGCATAAGACTTAGAAACACCCAGTTCCGCTGCAACTTCTTCTACTGTCATAAAAGTTCTGTTCGTCACATCGCATCTCTCCTCTCTGCCTTAACGTCATTTGTTTAAGTCGTTGCATTTGCATAATACTAAACATTTTAATTTAAGTCAAGCATTTTTATGTGAATATTAAATTCTTTTGTTTAAGTTCTTCTTGCTATCCGAAATTGCTCATGCTATACTGAACCTAAACAGAATTGTTTTATTTTCTATCACAATTAATTATGGCAACACGAATGACCACTATAAGGAGGCAAACAAAAATGGCAATCGGACAACGTATCAAATTTTTTCGCAACCGCAAGGGCATGACACAAAAGCAACTCGGAGAGCAACTGGGATTCATGGGAAAAACCTCAGATGTCCGCATGGCTCAGTATGAATCTGAAGCAAGAGTTCCTAAGATTGATCTTGTAAAACAAATGTCTCAGATCTTTGGTGTCAATACTCATGCTTTAACAGTGCCGGATATTGATACTCATATAGGTCTGATGCATACACTATTTGCACTGGAAGATATGTATGGTCTGAAGGTGAAAAATGTAGATGGGCAGCCTCATCTCTGCCTTGACCGTTCCATATCTGCTCCCAGCTCCTCTGTCGATGAAATGCTTCGTGCATGGATGGAACAAGCTGACAAACTGGAAAACGGTGAAATCAGCAAGGAAGAATATGATGAATGGAGATATAAGTACCCTGAACTGGATACTTACCAGAAACGTGCCAAGGTACCATCTCAGGAACTGAGTGATTACCTCGTAAAAGAATTGACTAAAAAAGAAAAATAAAAGAAGAAAATAGAAAAACCTTACCGATATTCAGTTTTTTACTTCTGAAAATCAGTAAGGTTTTCTTTATATACGTTATGAAATAAATTTTCTATCTCTTGAATAATCACAAAATGTTGCCATTTTGTTGTCAATCACTAAGCAAATTTGCTTGCAACCCTCATAAATACTGGATTCTTATGATTGTGTGGATTATTCAAACTCGACAATTACTAATCAATTTTGTTTAGAGATTATTTGTTGCCGTGTTTGCTTTTCTTTCGATTTTTTGATTTATCCATATTATCCTGCCTATATGGGCTAATGTTATCAGTTTGTTATCGCTGTTGATAACACTCGCTCCGTAACTGTGGATAATAGCAATATGTTCCGATTCAAATTATAAGCGAGTTTGCTTAGGAAATCAACATCTTCATTAAATATAATAGAGGAAAATTTTTATATGCAATTTCAACAAGCAAAACATTACACAAAGTTGACTCTACACTTTATATTTTCTTTTTTCATTTATAATATTATAAATCAAATTGTGTATTTTCTTTTATCATATCTGATATATCCAGTGGTATTTGATAAATAGAAAAAATTATATCATCTAAAGACGTTTGTATAGTTTTAATATGTGCAGAAATTTCTGAAATTTGTTTTTTCCGTTCGTCAAATAATGGCAATAACTCCATTTGTTGAGAAGCTGTTAATTTTACTTTTTGCTTTTTTAATTCAACGCAAAAATCCTTAAATGAATTATCATAAAAATGATCCAACTGTTCAGATATTTTTCGAGGTTCATAAGCATTTATAATAAATGTTATAAATTCTTGTTTTGTCAAATATCGCCTTGAACATAACTCCATTAACTCTTTTACATAAACTTCCACACTCTCCATAATCACAATATCCGCAGTCGCAACAGGTAATTTGCGAATATATATCCCCTTAACTTCTGCCATTGGTTTTCCAACTTCGAGATAATTAACGATTTTATAGTACCAATTCAAAAGTTTTGAGTTTATAACTCCTAACAAATAATATAAGCTAACTGATTCATTTGTATCTAACGGATATATTGAATGTAACGTATTATTGCTGACATTTCCCTTGTCGTAAGTAGCTATTAAACTATCTCCGGTTTGACGAATAAATAACTTTTCTCCCATAAAAACTTCTTCCGAGCGAGGTTCAGCTAACCATTCCCCATATTTTATATACTCTCCATAGCTATTCCATGAGTTGAAATATCGCTCAACAAACCTTCCTCTCATATATGGCTTCCATGTATCATCGATTTTTTCAAATCCCGTAAAAGGTTTTGCTTTCACAATTTCTTTAGTCTGCGGAGGTATCCCTTTTCCTACTTGGTATGGTTTTGCTCCTGTCATAACATTAAATAAAGTATCAAGTCTTGGGAAGCGCTTCATTTCTTCGCAAACCGCTTGCTCACTTTTTGAATTTCGATAATTAAAAATATACTGCTCATCTTTCTTCAAATCTGATTGTTCAAAAACAGCTTCTATTCCATCATTCAAAAACGTAGATGTTAATTTAGTTTTTCTTGGAACACATATAGAAGTAAATTCTTCATCTAATGGTTTTTTCTTTTTAAATACAGTTATAACAGGTTCTACGACTGCTGTTGGAAATACATTATAGACTTCTACAATTCGTAATAGGGTATTGTTATCAAACAAGAATTTTCTTAGCTTATTTGCCCCTAATTCCATTGTAAAATGTATTCGGCGTAATATATCCCAAATACCCGTTTTCGTGTAATAAAGTAAATCCCAATTCAAAAAACGTCTTATATGTATCAAAATTATATTCTGTAGTTATATAGTTATTTGTTAAGTACTCTTTTGTTGATTGTTCTAACGTCGCTCCATAAGGTGGATTTCCAACAATAATATCAAATCCACCATTTGCAAATACTTGTGGAAATTCTTCTTTCCAGTTAAATGCATATTCTCCTGCAACATTAGAATCTGCAACAATAGAATTACCACATTTGATATTATCATCAAGTGAAGCGAGTGTTTGATTTTTCTTTGCTGTTTTTAACCAAAGTGAAAGTTTTGTGATTTCTACACTTTCTGGATTAATATCTACGCCAAATAAATTATTCTGTAAAATTTGTTTATCTATATCAAAAAGATTTAACTGACCTTCAGCATATAAGTGTTTCATTTCCAAAACAAAATTCATTTCTTCATGAAGATAATCAAAACATTGGTTTAGAAAGGCACCGCTTCCGCAAGCTGGATCACAAATTTTAATTTCTTTCAAAACATTTTCATATTTTTTCCAGTATTCCAAATGTAACTGTATAACAGCAACCCGAAACATTTCTTCATCTTCTGTCAAATTAAGTTTTTTTTCTGGAATTTCCGTCCATGATCGTATCTCTATCAAATTATTCCTATTTGTACTGACTTTCCGTACAGTAGCCTTGAACGCACCTTGTTTAAAAAGTGAGTGTTTCAATTCTTCCTTTTTCTGACTAAGAAATGCACCCACTGTCTGTTCAACAATATAGCGAGTAACATAGTATGGTGTATAGAAAATACCATCATCTTTTCGTTTCCCTTTTGCCTCACTAACAATACCATTAATCTCGTTTTTAATCTGTTCTACGTCAGAAATACTTTGTTCAAAAATCTGTCCCAAAATATTTACATTAAGATCACTACCAAAATCATATTCCGATAATTTTGTAAACTCCTCCAACACATCATCATAAATAAGCAAACTGTCAAGATCTGGATCAGCTTTGAAAAGTCCACCATTATAACGATTAATTTTCATTGGCGGATTTCCTTTATCAATCGCATTAAAAAGTCCCTTCAATTCGTCCCATAATTTTGTTGGAGAGAAACTAAAACTATTATGCGTTGATTCAACCAATCGCTGAAAAATATGCTGTGGCAATAATCCACAATCTTCGCAAAAACATATAAAGGTAAATCTATCCATAATCTTCTGCGACTTTGTAAATAGCAAAAGTTCATCGCATTTTGGATTATTTTCTTTTAAACTGGTATATAAATCATTTCTGATTTCTTTATAAACTTTATAAAAATCATTAGAAATGGCAAGTCCCATTTCTTCATTTTCTTCATATAATTGATCTATCAATGATTTTCCATTTTCTACAATCAAATGCTCCTTGCACAAGAAAAAATAAAACCGTAAAAACTCCGCTTCACTGTCCATTTTGCGGATGTCAAAAACCTCATATTCCAAAGAGCTATTACTTTTGTATAATCTCGTTTCAATAAAATTTGATACAATAACCCACCCACATTTACTTCCATTTTTATTCGCATAAGAAAATCCTTGCTCTACCGGTGTTAAATGTGTACTACGGTTTTGTTTTTTATCCAAATCTTTTTTTGCATCCTTTAATTCAATTACAACACGAACATCATTTACTTTTAACTGCTCTGAAAAGAAACCTAAACCACCATCTGCTTCACTGGCATCCAAGATACTATTAAATTCTTGTTTCTGATAAAAAAATTCGTCATCTGTACTTGTAACTGTAGAATATCCTAAAATTTCATCAAAAATTTGAACTAAAAAAGCACCTTGTATTTGAGTTTCTTTTGTGTGTTCTAAATCTCCTTGGATACAAGATTTCCTCCAATTTTGTATTCGTTTCCATTTTCTTTCAAAATCATTTATATTATCTTTTGAAAATTTCGATAGATATTTATTTATTAATCGGTCTTTGAACATTTTCGCTGTTGTATTCATCTAAAGTTCTCCTATCCATAGATTACTCTTTTTATTATAGCATGAGGTTAGATAAAAGACTATTGCGTAAATGCCATTACTAATAAATTGAAATATCCATATTACTGCCAAGTGAAAAGCAAGCCTTTTCCGACTTGCTCTCCACTATCTCATTGCCTACTGATAAATCATCTCTTTATCTACAATCTCCCTCGCACACGACTGTATATTATTCATCTTGCCTACCCATTCCATCTGATTTTCTGACTTTAACCGCTCTGTGATTCCCTGTGCCTGCTTCATCTGCTCTACAATCCTTTCAAAGCGTTTCTGTGCCTGTTCCTCTATATCTGCCAGATAACTGTTCAGTCTGCCACTCATCATCAGATCCAGATATACAGTCTTGCGGTATTCCTTCAAATACTGCAAATGCCTTTGTCCCCATACTCCAACAAATCGCATTTCTTCTTCCTCCGGCAAGGTAAGGTTGGGGATAAAGTAATCCCCACATCTTACATAAGTGCCGCCCATTTCTTCAAAAATTGTTTTCTTCATTTTCTGTTCCACCTTTCTCATCGTTCTCTGTCCATAGATTTCTTCTTTGCTGACTGTTTTGGCTGCTGTCTGCTTTCCTGCTGATAGCGGTGTAATTTTTCCCTTATACTTGCCTTTTTCGGCGGTTCTGATGGCTGCTCTTTCTTCTGTTCTGTCTGATTTTCCCATGCCCGCAGCTCCTCATTATATTCCCCGACAAGTTTTTCTGATTTCTGATATGTCTTTGCAAAAGACTGAACATCTGGATATCCTGCCTGTTTTACAGTCTGCTCCATATCCGTGTGGATACGTTTTTCCTGTTTCTCTGCCTGTTCAATTTTGCCCTCTAAGGATTTCCGCACTTTTCCTTTGAAAAATCCTGTTGTCTCGGAAAGCTGTTTCTTCAATGTGGAAATCTCCTGCTGTGTAGACTTCATTGCCTGTGACTGCTTCTGAAGTTTCTCCATCAGTTCCTGCATATCATTCCATTCCTGTAAATCAATCTTTGGTACTGGCTTCGGCGGCAGCTTAAATTTGAAAATCATTTCCTGTAAGAAGTCTTTTGCACCTCGGATAATCTGCTGAAACATATCCGGCAGCCACCCATGTGTCCTTATTGATTGCAGTGTTTTGTCTGTGATTTTCTCCCGCTTGACAGTTAAAATATCTTCTTCGGGAACACCCTCAACTAATGCCACATCAACCGTCCGATTCCATTCTTGTCTTACTGCATTGTCTGCCCGTATCTCTGCCTCTTTCGGATTGTTCTTCCCAATTTTCTTCGTTGCCAGATACACACCACCCTGCTGAAATACGGACAACTTTTCGGATTCTTCTTTCAAATGACTGTTGATGATTTCCGTAAACATCTCCTTGACTTCTCTGGTAAACGCATCACTCTTAAACCATTCATCTTTCTTTGTAAAAATGTGGCTCTCGTAAACTTCTCCTTTGGGAATAATACTGCATCCTGCTCGAAGATTTCCTTGCTCATCTAAAATCTCTTTCTTCGTGCGTCTGTGCTTGCCCTGTTCATCATAAAACATATTTCTGGTAGCAATTTTCACTTCGGGATGTTCCAGCATTT
>OGRB01001680.1_pt1 | contig 12498 bp, 10 predicted proteins | sample 1553371 | NCBI WGS metagenome assembly OGRB01 (sample SAMEA2580027, study PRJEB22360) | human gut metagenome | reverse complement strand
CGCGGCCCTTGCCGTGCACGGGCGCACGCGGGCGGACGGGTTCCGCGGGGAAGCCGAATACGAAACCATTGCCCGCGTGAAGACGGCGGTTTCAATTCCGCTTGCCGCCAACGGCGACATTGATTCGGGAGAGAAGGCCCGGCGGGTTCTGAACCTTACCGGGGCGGACGGCCTCATGATCGGGCGCGCCGCGATAGGGCGGCCCTGGATATTTGCTGAAATCCGTGCGGCGCTTGACGGCCGGAGCTTCTCTCCGCCTGATCCGGAACAACTTCTCGAGATCATTTTGGATCACAGAAAGCGCCATTTCGACTACTATGAGGGCCCGCGGGCGATGCGCACCTTCCGCAAGCATCTTTCCCGCTATCTCCAGCCGTTCAGCGGCGCCAGAAGGGCGCTCGACGAGATCCTTCGCGAAGAGGACGCTGAGCGGCAGACTGACCTCGTGCGCGCCTTTCTCGAAGGCATTGCGCGCGAACCCGAGACTCTGCGCACTTCAGAAAACCGATGATCCCGAAGGACCTGCACGATTCCGTTGACGCTTCCGAGAGAGATGCGTCCGCAGGCGGCGACCCCGTTGAGGAAAAACTCCCCGTTGAGGAAAAACTCCCCGGGGATGCAAACGATCTCGAGGAAGTCATTGTCCGCAGGCTCGACCTTTATTTCGCCCGGCTCGAAGGCCGGGACCCGCATCCCCTTTACGATCTTGTCGTGCACGCCGTGGAGCGCCCGCTGATCGACTATGCCATGTCGATGTGCGCCAACAATCAGTGCGCGGCAGCCCAGTTACTTGGCATTAACCGGAATACGCTGCGCAAGAAGCTCCAGGAACATGGAATGCTTCCTGCGCGGGGAACTTCCAGAAAATTTAAGGAAAAGTAGACATGCGCAAGCAAGCACTCCTCTCCGTTTCGGATAAGACGGGCATCGTCGAGTTCGCCCGCGGCCTCGTCGAGGCGGGATATCACATCCTGTCGACCGGCGGCACCGCGAAGCTTCTCGCCCGCGAAGGCATCGACGTTCAGGAAGTGGCCGACTACACGGGCTTCCCTGAAATGCTCGACGGCCGCGTGAAGACGCTCAACCCCAAGATTCATGCGGGCATCCTCGCCCGTCGTCCGGTGCCGGAACACATGGCTGCGCTCAAGGAGCACGGCATCGATCCGATCGACATCGTCTGCGTGAACCTCTACCCGTTCGAACAGACCGTGGCGCGTCCCGACTGCACGCTCGAGGAAGCGATTGAAAACATCGACATCGGCGGCCCGACGATGATCCGTGCTGCGGCGAAGAACTGCGAGTCCGTCGCCGTGGTGGTGGATCCTGCCGACTACGAGCTGATTCTCGACGAAATCAAGGTCCAGGGAGAAGTTTCCTCCGCCACGCGCTTCGCGCTCGCGAAGAAGGTCTTCGCGCACACTGCCCGCTACGACGGCATGATCACGAACTACCTCACGAGCCTCGACGCCGAAGCGAAGCCCCAGAAGTTCCCGGCCGTGCTCACGCGCCAGTGGGTGAAGGTTCAGGATCTCCGCTACGGCGAAAATCCCCATCAGCAGGGCGCCTTCTACCGCGAGCAGAACGTCGAGCCGGGTCTTCTCGCCGGCTACGAGCAGCTCCAGGGGAAGGAGCTTTCCTACAACAACATCGCCGACAGCGATGCGGCCTGGGAGTGCGTGCGCTCCTTCGACGCTCCTGCCTGCGTGATCATCAAGCATGCGAACCCCTGCGGCGTTGCGGTTGCGCCCACATGCGAAGAAGCCTATGCGAAGGCCTTCCTCACGGACAGCAAGTCGGCCTTCGGCGGCATCATCGCCTTCAACGGCCCTGTTACCCGCGCCTGCGCCGAGAAGGTTTCCCACCAGTTCGCCGAAGTGATCATTGCGCCTGAATTCGATGAAGGCGCGCTCGAACTCTTCAGCGCCAAGAAGAACCTCCGTCTTTTGAAGATCGCCCGCGGCACGGCCCACAACGACTTCGACTTCAAGCGCGTGGGCGGCGGCCTGCTCGTTCAGACGCCCGACATCCAGCTCGCGACCGAGAAGGATCTCCGCTGCGTCACGAAGAAGGAGCCCACGCAGGCTCAGATCACGGATCTGCTCTTTGCCTGGAATGTCGCCCGCTTCGTGATAAAATCAAGAAAGTAAAAACCGGCAATAAAGGTTTCCACCAAGACGTTCCAACAGAAGATGTCGTGATTACATCAGTTTCTGTAGAATAATTAATTTGGTGTGTGGATACGCAATCTACACACTTTTTTTCTTAAGTGAAATAACGCAATGCCTTTCTTCGATACTCATACCCACCTTGATTATCTTCATCATGACACAGGTGAGCCATTAGCTCAGCTGGTGGATAACGCTAAGCAAGCTGATGTGCAAAAAATCTTGATTGTGGCGGTAAAAGAGTCGGATTTTAAAACGATCCAAAATATGACCGTACTTTTTCCTGAGCATCTTTATTGTGGACTTGGATTACATCCTCTTTATATCAAAGAGCATCAAGAGCATGATTTAGAGATATTGGATGCGGCATTATCCGTTCGTAATCAAAATTGTACAGCCGTAGCAGAAATAGGCTTAGAATGTGCGATTCCAGATTTATTAACGGATGAATTATGGCAAAAGCAGCAGCACTTTTTGGAAAGTCAGCTTTATTTAGCGAAGAAATACAATCTGTCGATCAATTTACATAGTCGTAAATCCCATGAGCAATTATTCCGCTTTTTGAAACAGGCTAATTTGACAAAATGTGGTGTGGTGCATGGTTTTTCTGGAAGTTATGATCAAGCAAAACGATTTGTGGATTTAGGCTATAAAATTGGCGTAGGCGGCACGATTACTTATGAACGAGCGAATAAAACGCGCCAAGCGATTGCGAAGTTACCATTAGAGGCGTTGGTGTTAGAAACGGATACACCAGATATGCCGGTGTTTGGCTTTCAAGGACAACCTAATCGACCAGAACGGATTGTTCACACCTTTGAGGCGTTATGCCGTTTAAGAAGTGAAAATGCTGAAGTGATTAAAGAAACGGCTTGGCAGAATAGCTTAACCTTATTCGGTTAAACCTTAAAACGATAAATCACTTGATTGGCTGAACCACGCCAAACCAAGCTTGGGTCAGCCTGTTCTTGTATAAATTTTCCATCAATGAGCACGTCAATATAAGGCAACATTTGACGTTGATAATCATCAAGTTCATCCAGTTTATAACCCGTCCACACCCAAATATCCTTATCAGGACATTCTTTTTTGACACGCTGTACAAAAGGAAGTAAGGCTTCAACATTACGAGGATGCATCGGATCTCCACCAGAAAGTGTGAGCCCTTGACGTTTAATACGCGTATCTTTTAAATCATTGATGATTTGTTGTTCCATCGCCTCATCAAATAATACGCCATTATCAAAAGACCAGCTCTTTTGATTGTAGCAACCACGGCAACCATGCGTACAACCGCTAACGAAAAGGGTACAACGGGTGCCTTCGCCATTTACAACATCAGTAGGGTAGTATTGGAGATAGTTCATGGTTTTACCTTAAAAGTGCGGTTGATTTTCTCGTCAAATTCACCGAATTGATAAATTAACCTTTGCAATACAGGGCCAATTCTTGCATAATAGCCCACCTAATCGCATTGCGATATCAATGGAAATCTTCTCGGTCTCTCGCAACGGTGTCCGGTTTACTCGGTCAGGTTCGGAAGAAAGCAGCCAAAGTCGGAATTTCTGTGTGCCGAGAATAAGCTGGGAAGATTTCCACCCAACTTATCCTTTCTTATTTTACACTCGCTCTACTAATTGTTTGAAGAACCCTTTTTCTAATTGCAATAATTCTGCATAAGTGCCTTTTTCAATTAGCTTCGCTTCATCAATCACACAAAGCTCATCAAATTGCTCAATCGCCGTTAAGCGGTGAGTCACCATAATTAAGGTTTTATTTTCAGCATGGGCAAGAATTAAACGCAGAATTTGGCGCTCAGTTTCGCGGTCTAAACCTTCAGTTGGCTCATCTAATAATAAAATTGGCGCATCATTAAGCAAAATACGCGCTAAGCCTAAACGACGTTGTTCTCCACCAGAAAGTGGACGACCACCATCACCTAGCCAAATATCTAAACCTTGTTCTTGTTCCAACAATTTGCCTAAACCCACTTGATTTAATACCTCGATCATTTTTTCATCTGAAATGTTGACCGCACTTGCAAATTGCAGATTTTGACGAAGTGTATCGCTAAATACATGAACACGTTGTGTTAAAAAGCAGAATTGGCTGCGTAATGTGTCTTCTGCATAGTCAGCAATTGGCTTGCCAGCAAGGAATAATTCTCCTTGATTGGCATCATAATTACGCACTAAAAGCTGTAATAACGTGGATTTTCCGCTACCTGTTTTACCTAAAATCGCGACTTTTTTACCTTTTTGAATAGTTAAATTTAAATTCTCTAAAGCACGATTTTGACGTTCAGGATAAGTGAAAGAAAGATCTTTGGCTTCAATTAATGTAGTCGCGTTTTGATCGAACTCTGCTTTGCCATTAAAAGTCACTAATGGTTGCTGTTCGATAATATCTGTCACGCGTTCAGCCGACGCAATTACTTGCCCGATATGTAAGAACGCAGAACCTAATGGCATTAAGATTTCAAACGATGCAAGGGCGGCAAAAGTGAAGAGCGCAATAAATGCCATGCGATATTCATCGTTACCAAACTCCGCTTGTGAGCTAAACCACAACATTGCAGCAATAATCAAACCATTTAAGAATAGTGAAAGTGCGGTTGAAAATCCACTTAAATTGGCTTCTTTTTGCTGATCCGCTTGCCAATTTGCTTCAGTTTTAGCCATGTTATCTTTCAATTTATCTTCGGCATTAAAGAGTAATAATTCCGCTTGTGCTTGGATAAATTCTAAGAATTGTGTGCGATAAAGTGCGCGTGAATGCACGAGTTTGTCGCCAAATTTTTTACCCAGTTGGTAGAAAACGGTTGGAATGACGAATACTAATAAAAGCAGGCTCACACCTAGACCTAAGGCTAAAGGTACATTGATAAAACTTAGGCCAATACACATGGCTAGAATCACAAAAATAGCCGTAATAAATGGCGCAATTAAGCGAAGATAAAGGCTATCGAGGGTATCCACATCAGACACTAAGCGGTTTAATAAATCGCTGTTACGGTAGCGATTTAACACTGCAGGACTTAATGGAATAATCTTCTCAAAAACTTGTACCCGTAATTTAGCCAAAATGCGGAAAGTCGCATCGTGCGTCACTAACTTTTCAAAATAGCGGAAAAGGGTGCGGCTAATAGCAAGCCCACGCACAGAAGCAGAAGGGTAGAAGAAATTAAATAACGTGCCAAGACCCGCAATGGCTGTTGCCGCTAAAAACCAACCCGATGTGGTCAGTAAGCCAATGCTGGAGGCTAGACCCGTGATCATTAAAACCAAGCCTAAAAATAAAGGCAACTTGGCGAATTTAAATAAACGTAAAAAGGGAAGTAAAGCACGCATTATTGAATATCCTCTTTTCGTTGAGCCAATAATTCGGCAAAGAAGCCTTGATCTTTTAATTGGTTGAAATTTCCTTGTTGAACGATTTCACCTTCTTGCATCACAAAAATATTGTCACATTGTTTTAGATCTTCAATACGGTGTGTGATCATTAAGGTCGTTTGGTTATGGCTCATTTCCGCAAGGGCTGCAAGTACCAGATTTTCAGACTGAGCATCGAGGCTAGCAGTTGGCTCATCGAGTAATAATAAATTGCCTTTGCGTAATAAAGCGCGAGCGATCGCTAAGCGTTGAGCTTGGCCTACAGATACACCAATCCCACCATCTTTAATTTCACTATCTAAGCCTAATTTATCGGTAAACTCTTTCGCTTGAGCAGAAATCAAGGCTTGCTCAATTTGCTCATCAGTTGCTTGAATATCACCTAAAAGTAGATTTTCTTTGATGCTGCCTTGTAGCAGTAATGGATTTTGACCTACCCACGCAATTTGTTTGCGCCAGTCGCTTAAACGACTTTGATTAAGTTCCACACCATTAATTTTTAAGTTGCCTTCATAAGGCAAGAAACCGAGTAATACATTGATTAAAGAGGTTTTTCCCGCACCACTTTGGCCGACAAGGGCAATATGGCTTTCTTTCGGAATATGGAATGAAAGCGGCTTAGTTAATGGTTGACCTTGTGGAGAAAGCGCCACTAAATTTTCAGCCTGAATTTCGACCGCACTTTGTGCTGGAATTTGTTCATTGCCTTGATGTGCAATTAAATAATCTGCTTCTAAGAAATCGACAATGGCATCAGCTGCACCAATACCAGCTGCACGATCGTGATAGTAAGTCCCGAGATCACGCAATGGTTGATAAAACTCTGGTGCCAGAATTAAGCAGAAAAAGCCGGTAAATAAGGTCAGCGTAGTGCCATAAGTACCAAATTCGACTTGGCCTAAATAGCTAAAACCAAAATACACCGCCATTAAAGCAATGGAAATGGAGGTGAAAAACTCTAACACGGCAGAAGAGAGAAACGCCATTTTAAGTACTGTCATGGTCGTTTCACGGAAGTCTTCCGTTGTGCTTTCAATATGTTGAGTTTGTTCTGAAGTGCGGTTGAAAAGACGCAAGGTTTCTAAACCGCGTAAGCGATCCAAGAATTGTGCACTTAAGCGAGAAAGAGTGGCCATATTTTTTTGGCTGCTATCTGCCGCTGCAATCCCTACCAGAATCATAAAAATTGGTACAAGCGGTGCAGTGACCATCAAAATCAGTCCTGCGGCCCAGTTGAGCGGGAATAAAGCAATTAAAATCACCATTGGTACAATGGCAGACAAACTTTGTTGTGGTAAGAAACGCGCATAGAAATTATGTAGATTTTCCACTTGTTCAAGCATGATACTTGCCCAGCTTCCGGCTGGTTTGTTATTGATGGTTGCGGGACCAACTTGATGGATTCTATCTAAAATCTTTTGACGCATGTGATTGCGTAGTAATCGACCTGCTTTAAAGCCAATTTTTTCGCGCAGCCATAAAATAACTGCACGCAAAGCAAAAGTAATGATTAATGCAATAAAATAGGGAGCCAGTTCCGCACGATCGACATGTTGCATAATGAGCTTGTCGAGCAATGTCGCAAGAAAATAGGTTTGAGCCACAAGAATTAAGGAAGAAAGTGTGGCAAGGGCAATATTGGTGCGCATTAATTTTTTAACAGGTTGTTGCTGCGCACGAAGCCATTTTTGTAAATATTTTTGGCGAAGTTTGTCCATAGATTTGTAGAATTAGTATTTAAAAAGTTCTCCCTCTCAATTGAGAGGGAGTTTGAAGGGCGAGTTCATTGATACAGAATTGATTCTTTAAAATCTCCCCTAACCCCTCTTTGTTAAAGAGGGGGAAAATAAATAAGGAAATTTATTTATTCTTGTGCATCTAAATAACGTTCAGCATCTAATGCCGCCATACAGCCTGTTCCAGCTGAAGTAATGGCTTGACGATAGTTATGATCCATCACATCACCTGCAGCAAATACGCCTTCTACAGAGGTTGCTGTTGCATTGCCTTCAAGACCAGATTTAACGACGATATAACCGTTGTTAAGTTCAAGCTGACCTTGGAAGATTTCAGTGTTTGGCGCATGACCGATGGCAATAAATAAACCGTCTAATTTGATGTCCTCTTTTTCGCCGGTTTTCACGTTTTCTAAACGTACACCGGTTACGCCCATATTATCGCCTAACACTTCATTCAAAGTGCGGTCAGTATGAAGCACGATTTTGCCTTCTTCGACTTTTTTGTATAAGCGATCGATTAGGATTTTTTCTGCACGGAAACTATCGCGACGGTGGATTAAATGTACTTCAGACGCAATATTAGCCAAGTAAAGTGTTTCTTCCACTGCGGTATTTCCGCCACCGACAACGGCAACCGGTTTATTGCGATAGAAAAAACCATCACAGGTTGCGCAAGCTGAAACGCCACGGCCTTTATAAGCGGTTTCAGATTCTAATCCGATATAACGTGCTGATGCCCCTGTTGCGATGATTAATGCATCACATGTGAAGGTTTGCATATCGCCATAAAGTTTGAATGGGCGAGAAGATAAATCGACTTTATTGATATGATCAAACACGATTTCCGTTTCAAATTTTTCAGCGTGTTGCAACATACGCTGCATTAAACCTGGACCAGTGGTCATTTCAAAATCACCTGGCCAGTTTTCAATTTCATCCGTAGTAGTAAGTTGGCCACCTTGTTGAAGACCGGTCACTAAAACAGGTTTTAAGTTTGCACGTGCGGCATAAATAGCGGCGGTATAGCCTGCAGGGCCTGAACCTAAAATTAATAATTTGCTGTGTTTAACGTCTGACATAAAGAATCCTTTGTTTATAAAATAAAGCATGAGGCTTTCGGAACCCGTCCATTATAAAGCCTTCATGCATAAAAAAATAGTTGATCGTATTAGTAAAGCAATGAATACAGCAATCGGCGATATTTATTGGTGATAGGATCTGCATTGCCAATGGCTGATAAAATAGATAAAAACTGTTGTTTCACTTCACCATTTTCTGCAGAAAGATCTTGCTTAAGAATGCTAAATAATAAATCCAATGCTTCTTCGTTTCGATTGGCTTGATGTAGCTGAACTGCTAATTTCAACGCAATTTCAGGCGTTGGATTTTTTGCATAATCCGCTTGTAATTGCTGAATTTCTGGCGTGTCAGCTGCTTTAATTAAAAGCTCAATTTGCGCTTGTAATCCATGCCAACGGCTGTCGCGATCCTGAATCGGAATTTGCGCTAAAATATCTGCCGCAGGTTCTGTTTTTTTCATGGCTATATAGGTTTCCGCATAAAGTAATGCCACATCGCTGTTTTTCTTATCTGAAAGCTCCCAGGCATCTTTCAATAATGGAAGGGCAGAGTCGTAATCTTCCACTTGTAAAAAATCCAAGGCTTTTTGGAATTTTAAATCTTCTTCTTTTGGCAAAATTGCACTCAAACGTTGCAATAAACTGGCTTCATCTAATGCACCAGGGAACGCATCTATTGCTTGAGCCTCTTTGAAAAGATAGGTCGTAGGCAATGCTTGAATACGAAATTGAGCAGCAATCATTTGCTCTGTTTCACAATTGACTAAGCCGAGGATAAATTGTCCTTGATGTTGTTCTGCAACACGTTGTAGAACTTTTGCAAAATCAGCTGATTCTTTATGGCTTGGCGCATAAAAGTTAATGACAAGTGGCGTTTCAACAGAACGTTGCAACGTTTCAGTAAGATTTTGTTCGTTAAGCTCAACGAAGAAAGGTAAATCTGCCATTTTTATTCCTTGATAAATGGAAATGATGCATGATTTTAACAAAGTGCGGTCAGTTTTAGAAATGTTTTACAGGAAAAGAAAAGGGCAGTGTTAATCTGCCCTTATTCATTATCTATTTTTATTCTTTTGTTTCTTCCACTTTATCTTCTGGAAGCACGAGGTTAAGAATTAAGGCAAGTAATGAGCCTACGGTAATGCCTGAACCGAGCACTTCTTTGAAAAAGTGCGGTAATTTATCAAGCAATTCTGGACGAGTTGTCACGGCTAAGCCACAACCAATAGAAATGGCGATGATTAAACCATTGCGTTTACTACGTGCCACTTTATCCAGCATTTGGATACCTGCAGCGATAATCATCGCGAACATCATTAAGCCTGCACCGCCTAATACTGGTAATGGAATTGATACAATTAATGCACCGAATACAGGGAATAAGCCCGCTAGTGCTAGAAGCACACCGGTTAGCGCAACTACGTGACGGCTTGCTACGCCAGTTAGAGAAATGACACCAATGTTTTGTGAGAATGATGAGAATGGCGTGGTGGACATAATGGCGGCTAAGGCTGAACCTAAACCGTCAGCTAAAACCCCGCCGCGTAAATGTCTGCCGGTGATTTCGGTTTTGGTGGCATTACCTAGGGCTAAGAAGTTACCGCTTGATTCAACGATTGTCACTAAATAGGCAATAGACATGCCGATAATACCTGAAATTGGGAAAGCTAAACCAAAGTGCAGAGGTTGTGGAATCGCAAAAGTTTGTGCTTGTTTTACACCTTCAAAGCTCACCCAGCCCATGGCTAAACAGACGAGATAACCAGTCATCATCCCAATAACGATGGCGGCTGCAGAGAAAATACCTTTCCCCCATTGTACAAGGGCTACCACGATCACTAAGACAAAGCTCGCCATCATTAAATTTTCTGGCGTCGCATAATTCGCATCACCACGTTGACCACCTGCAAACCAGTCAACGGCAACTGGAATCAGGCTTAAGCCGATCATCATAACGACAGTTCCCGTCACAAGTGGTGGGAACAATTTACGAATATATGGCATGAAGAAACTGCCGATAATCATCACTAAGGAACCAATGAGAGAAGAGCCTAATATACCAGCGATGCCATATTCACTGAAACCGATGGCAAGTGCAGCAGCAACAAAAGTAAAACTGGTCCCCATTACACTTGGTAAACGAATACCAATAGGCCCCAAGCCTTTACATTGGATAACGGTCACTACGCCGGAAATTAAAAGTGCCGCATTAACTAACGTAATGGTATCTTCGGTCGGTAATTTTAAGACGTTACCAATGACCAATGGTACGGCAATAATTCCCCCTAGTGCGGCAAGTAAATGTTGTGCGGCAAGGAGTAAACTCAATCCGAAAGGTGGTTTGTCTTCCACCGTATAAAGCAGGTTGTTATTCATTTGGTTTCCCTAAGTAAAAAAATTGTGCGAATTATACGTTAATTTTGATTCGAGGCAAACGTTTGCGTAAATAAAATAAAAAGTGCGGTTAAAAATCATCTTGTTTTTAACCGCACTTATTCGATTTTAAAGGTTACATCCAGAAGATATAAGCAATTGTCCCGATAATTAGCATACAGGTTAAATCAATAAATTTACCCACGCGGATCATTTCGGATTGTTTCACAAAACCTGTCGAGTACACAATCGCATTTGGTGGGGTACCAACCGGCATCATAAAGGCACAGGATGCCCCTAGACCGATAATCATTGCAAAACCAAGTGGTGGCATATTCAGTGCTTGTGCGATAGAAATAAAGATTGGAACCAGTAAAGCTGCACTTGCTGTATTTGAGGTAAACTCAGTTAAACAGACGATAAAGGCCGCAACAATTAATGCCATCACATAGTAGTGGCCACCTTCAATAATGAAGACAATACCATCTGCCATGATTTTACTTGCACCAGACTGAGTCAATACAGAGCTTAAGGTTAAACCGCCACCAAAGAGGAATAGCACGCCCCATTCTGTATTTTCTTGCACTTGTTTCCAACTTGCGATCCCCGTTACACAAATGACAATCGCTGCGGAGAGTGCAACCATACTGTCAAAACTACCAATTGGTTTTGGTAAGCCTAATAATTGCGAAATAATAGGGTTAAGGTATCCACCAAAAATCCAAAGAATCGCTACGGTGATAAAAATGACCAAGGTTAAAACACGTTGTTTAGTCATGTGAATTTTTTCAAATTCAGCAGCAAAACGAAGGCCTAATTTGGGTTTAAATACAATATATAACCAACCAATAATAAGCGGGAATAAAATTAACATGACTGGCGTGCCATACATTAACCAGTCAGCAAAACCTAAATGAAGTTGGGAGGCTGCAATCGCATTAGGTGGACTTCCCACAAGTGTTCCCATCCCTCCAATGGTAGCACTATAGGCAATCCCTAATAACACGAATACGTAAGTATTGTGATCTTCATTACGATCTAACTGACTCAAAATAGTCATTGAAAGTGGGATCATCATCGCCGCCGTGGCCGTATTACTCATCCACATAGATAAAAATGCTGTTGCTAAGAAGAGGTAAAGCACCGCAACAAAGAGACGACCTTTCGCTAATTGCATGATTTTATTCGAAATCATTTTGTCAATTTTTTGCACATTTAATGCAGTAGCAAGGGCAAAACCACCAAAGAATAAGAAAATGGTCGGATCCGCAAAGGCAACAAGCGCTTCACGACTATTAGCCAATCCTAACAGGACAGATAAAATGGGCACGAACAATGCAGTGATCGTTACACTGACGGCTTCGGTAAGCCATAAAATAGCTACAAACGCGAGTAAAGATAATCCTTTGTTTGCCGCAGGTTCAAAAGGAAGGGTATTAAGTAAAATAAAAAAGAGCGCGACATCAAAGAGGAATATAATGGTTTGTTTATTCCATGCTTTTCGTTGAGAATTGGTGACGGGGATTGATTGCATATTTCTCCTTATATTTTTTATGGCCGCCGATTGTAGCACAAGAGTAATTAATCAGAAAATAATGCATACTAAAAATTGATTAGTATTAAAGCAAAGAGCGGTCAAAATCAGATATTTTTGACCGCTCTTTATTCGTGGAATATTTGTTTAACGGGATAAAATCGCTTTCACTTGTTTTTGTAATGTTGGTACTATTTCTTGTTCAAACCACGGATT
>OGRB01001629.1_pt1 | contig 12883 bp, 21 predicted proteins | sample 1553371 | NCBI WGS metagenome assembly OGRB01 (sample SAMEA2580027, study PRJEB22360) | human gut metagenome | reverse complement strand
ATAGCACATTTTGTTGAAGTTTCTTTATATTATTTTATCTAGCACAACAGGTTAATTTAATCTTCTTCATGGCTATTCTCCTCCTTTTTCTCGTATAATCCACAGCTAGATACAGGATGATGGATCCAGCCTGATCCGCATACTTTTCGCTCCTTCCACGGTTCAAGATAGACAAGATTTCCGCCCATGCCGCAGATTCCATACCTTACGCCATGTTTCATCCCTTCCTTCACCTTGCATTTTGGGCACTCCGTACAATCTAAAAATTCTCTACTCCCGATAAACAACGACATTGCTTATTCCGTCCTCCTGCCCTCATACATTCGTAGTGGATATGCAGCGTAGTATGATGCCTCGTCTGTCTTCCTCCATTTCATCAATTGTCTCTATTCAACCACTCATTATCCAGATAGCAAAATCCATAGGTTACAGCTCCCGTGAGGATAATCCAAATCAGCCAGAACACGCCTATCCACGATGTTGTTTTTGTCTTTAATGCCGTTTCGATATCCGTATTGGCCAGCATTTCCGAATTGTCTGAAATGCTTCCATCCCTCAAATCTGTATAAATGGTTCCACGATACTCTGCCGGAACTGCATAATAATTGAATCTCACCCCCGATGACTCTTGAACTCTGGCTATGTATTTAGCGCTGGGACTCTTTATTTTCCCGTATTCCATTTCTATGGTGAGAAATCGAATTCTCTGGCTGTGAATGCTCTCACTTCCGTAGTAATCCCAGCTCCAATAGACTTCCGTCCGTGTATGTGTGTGTCCTTTACTGTCCGTTTCCGTGACTGTTCTTGTGTGCATATTGTAATGTTCTTCGACTTTTTCTACATACAGATATGCGCATCCAATCTCCGGATATGTAACCGGATCAACCGCCTGCAGTTCACCATATACAAATGCCTTTCCTACAGAGGTATCCATTCCGTATCGGAATTGCTCCGGATCCGTGATCTGCAATGCGGCATAATACTCTGAATTTTTCTGAATCTGCCAGGAATCAATACGTCCTGCCACCAAAAAACCTATAATCATCATGACGGCCACGATCGTAACACTGGCAACACACTCTCTCTTGGTTATCTCCATCCTATTCTCCAAACAAATGTGTCGGCGCATCTACAGGCGCATCATAATCAAGCAATTCATACTCCACCGATTCATATCCTGTCCAGTCAAGGAAGATTCTGTCCGGAAAGCTTTTTACATATCGCCGATAGGCTCCAACCTGTTTGTTATAATTTGTGCGGTACTGAGCAATCAGGTTCTCCGTGGTCGCAAGTTCCATCATGTATTGTTTATAGTTCTCATTGCTTTTCAGCTCCGGGTATGCTTCTGCAACCGCCGAAATGGCAACATATGCATTCTCGATATCTCCTGCACCACCGCGGCCGTCAACAATCCCCTGCAAAACTTCCGCCTCATGCCTGTCATACTGCATGATCGCATCCGCCAGATTTGAAAGCAGATCAAACCGCCGTTTTTCCTGTACATGAATATCTGATTCTGCCATTTCAACCGCCTGTTCCAAGTCAATCGCTTTATTCCTGCTGCCCTGGACTCCAAACACACACGCCAAAATCATAAAAAATACTCCTGTTGCCACTACTGCTGCCATCTTAAACTTCCCCATTTTGTTTCACCTCCGATTTTCCGTCTTGATTCTGTCTGCATCTTTTTTTCCACCTTGCTCGCTTTTTTGCAGTTCCTTCAGTTTTTCGATCATTGCTGACCGATTTGCGCTGCAATCCCGGAAGAACTTACCGGGTTCCAGAATGTACTGTTCATTCCTTCCGTACCCTTCTTTGTATCGCATCCCAGTTCCTGCTTTATAGTCATACAGCATCGAGTGATATGTTTTTACCACAAAGCTTGTCCCATCCGGAAGTTCATACCGATAGTACTTCTCCCCAGTTTCCTGGTTATCGATCCATAGTGGCCATTCCTCATATGCGTCGATAAATTCAGCCCGCTGCTTATCGTTCTTCAGTAAACGAAGCTCCGGCTGCTGTTCAACCGGGTCTAGTTTCTGATCGGATTCATCATGTTCCTTTAATAACAGCTTATACGCCTGGATCATCATGTTATACCTTGCATAAGTGTATGGCTGATTCTCCACCCAGTAATCACACATCTGATCAAGTGCCCCTTGCGCGTTTCGGATCATATCCTCCAGCGTTTTTCTGTCAAACTCAATTGGCTCTGCCGGCTGTTCAGCATTTTCCTCATCTTCTGCTGCCACTTCATCATCATCCAATGTTTTTCTTTTCGATGATGCATAGCATTCTATATTGCAGCCATCACGTTTTACACAGTTCCAACAACAATGATGAGCGCAATCTTTTCCGGTTCCGTCCTTTTCCTTGTCTTCCTCCGACAGCGTACACCGCGATATTCCATCATGGATGCATTTCTCTGTCTTTGGCTTTTCAGGAATATCCTGCTGCTTTTCGGCAGCGTTCCCCGCAGTTTCCTGCTGTGCATCGGCAGCAACCGACTGTTGCGACGTCGCAACACGCTTTCCGGATCTTTCACACGCATATTCGCACGGCGTTTCGCAATCCTTGCAGCACGGCACCGGGCTTCCATCCCCTGCCTTATGATCCGCTAAATTTAAATCAATAAACTGGCATCTCTCTCCGATCTTCTTTTCAAGGATCTCACGCTTACCGGTATCGACCATTTGGCACGGAAATGGAAATCCGCATGTAGCATCAACGCACTGGCAATATTCCTGCCGGATCTCACATTCCAGATGACAACTAAAGCAATCATATCCCCGTCCATTGTCTCCTTTACATCCCGGTGTCGTCAGTAAGCTATCTGCCGGATAAACTCTTTTTGGAAAACCATACGCCGATAGCTTCTCCTCCGGATCCCCGATCAGGTCCTCTGCACTGACCGTAAATGCCGTGGTTGAGGTCATCGTTTCTGTCGGTGCTGAATTCTCCGCTGCTGAAGCTCCCGTTTCTGCATCATCCAGCTCCGAAAAGTCTGACAGGCTCAGCTGCCCCGGGATCTCAAAGTACGGGATCTCCTTCGGCCTTCGAAGTTCACGGATCTCCCGCACCGTCATGTCCGGCGTCACCGCACTCATCTGTTCCGCATCCAGGGACAGCATCTCCTGCAGCTGCGCCTTGCTGTACTCCCGGAACTCTTCCGCGAGAACAGGGCTGTTTCCGCCCACGGAGAACTTGTCGTTCCGCGCCATATAACGGCTGGCGGTCGACTTACTGAATCCGAATGTATCTGCTGCATAATCCCACACATTCTCATACCCGGCTTCTCGATACAGTTCTTTATCCCGGATCACCTTGAGGTAATGTCCCACGGCGATCACGCTGCGGGCCGCATCCTTCAGACTGGCGCGGATGCTGGTCTCCGCCTCTTCCAGGTTCACGTCCAAATAATATTTCTTTGAGCTTTCTAAAACATCCATGACATTCTCCTCTACACACTCACCTATTTCTCAGACTTCTCTGTTTTCTCCTTTCCCCCACCGGCCCGTGACCGGCGGGAAGAACTATGTAAACGGGTGCCTCTGTGACATGCTCCCGAAGGAGATCTTCTCTTCTCCCAATCCGCATCGCACGGATTTAACTTAACCTGGACATACCGCTGGTACGGATATCCCATCCGGTCAAAGCCGTTATACAGACTGTCCGGCAGGATATAATATCCCTTGCTCGGTTGTGGCTCCTTCTTCCAGGTCTTATTCGGCTTATCCTTCACCTGCTTCTGCGGATGCACCAGGTTTCTCGAACAGGAATACCGCTGACCCACAGCGCTTCCCTCTGATCGGAATGTCCGGTCCGTCTCCTTGATCAGATAACTTGCAAGCTGGCTGTATTCTCCGTTATCGTATAACTGCACAAACTTTGGATTTCCCCGGATCCCGCCAGTGCTCCGATCCGTCCACAGCTCCCTGATCATATCCGCGGTGGTCTCCTTTCCGGTATTCACCGCATTGACTACCAGATGATGATGGATGTGTTTGGACAGGTACTCCGTGGCCACGATGTATTTCAGCTCGAATCCATTCTTCCGGTACCGCCTCCGCAGTTTCCCCAGAAACTTCTTCAGTGTGTCTCTGGCCTCCTCCGGTGTCGGCCGCAGTTCCTTCCGGTATGTAAGAGTCACATGCCAGTCACCCGGACGGAAGTTCGCGTTCATGATCCGTTCCAGTTCCCTCTGCGCCATTCTCCGGTTCGCCTCCCGGATCTCTTCTCTGGTTTTCTTTCTGATAGGTCCTCTGGTGATCCCCTTCCTGATCCCCTTCGGATAGTACCGGATGATCTCCTTCGTAGCTCCCGCCTTATAGGTGATTTCTCTGTACATACAAAATGCTCCTAAAGTTAGTCCCTTTATCAAGTCAGCAAAGACAAGATATCCTCTTGCTTTCTAAAGGCGCGTGTGCTACACTATATATAAGTAGTTTTTGCGTAGCACACGCACCTTGGAGCCGTTCCCGCGGCTCCTTTTTTATCCATTTTCACGCATCAGCGCGTCTCCCACAGGACCGGCGATACAGAACGTGATCATCACCGCGCCAACACAGCTGACGCCCACACGGCTTGTCAGAGCCAGCAGCGTCACGCAGATTCCCAGTGCAGCCATTATCAACAGTGTCATGACACCCACATACTGCAGGAGCGACTTCGCCGCTGCCAGAATGGTATTCATCCGGCGGTGGCGACATCTTTCTCTGGCTCTGTCAAAGCGGTTTTTCCCGGTCTCAATCACGATGCAATAACATTTTCTCTGCATACTTTTTTCCACCTTTCGTAATGATTGCCGTCTCCTGCTGCCGGATCCGGATCTTCTGTACACATGTATCGCAGATCCGGGGCTCGCCCGGATCCACATAAACCTTCCGGCCACACTTATCACACTTATAACCGTTCATGATATAAAAACTTCCTGCTCCTTTCCGCCTCAATTCGTCTGCGCGCTTCCTCTTCACACGCCTCCCATTCTGCCTTCCATTTTTTCTCCGACTCGATCCGCTGCATATGACTGTACTCAAATCTATAGATTTCTTCGATCGTGTCCTCTGAACTCGCGTACTCGATACCTCCGATTGCGCGGACCAATGCCTGACGATCCATCAGATCGGTTTTCGACACCGTCTCCCGGATCTCTTTCAACAATCTTTCCATAGCGATGATCCTGGCTTTCATCTTCATTTCTTTCCTTGTCATTCCACTCACCTTTCTTTTTTCTGCGGAGCATTCCCCGGAACTGCGCCTTGATCTTGCCTGTCCCACCATCTTCCGCATTTGTACCTCACCCTGCTGCCTCCCTTCTCGCCACTTTGCAGTATCCTACTGCCTTCATGGCATTCTCCTGTATCAGACAGGCTATGTCCTTTTTCCGCTCTTCAGAAAGCTCTTCGAACAGATATTCCTGTCCATCGATCTTGATGTGGTTCACGATTTTCATTTCCATCACACCACCCCTCTTTAGGTTATGCCGCGTCGTTTGTCCTACGTTCTCATATCTAATTCTTAACTCCCATCATTTTCAACGCTACTTTCTTCAGATACTTCTGAATCATCTCCGGATCCGGAAGTTCCTGACCACATTCTCCGTAATACAGAAGCACCGCCATGAAGCTCGCTCTCCACATGAGCCACTTCCATGCAGAAAACAGCAGCGCAATTATTAAAATTACTGTCATTATGTCTTCTCACCCCTTTCTACTCCAGCAATTATTAAAATTACTGTCAACATTTCTTTCTTATACTCCCTTAAATGACCATGTTAATTTTGACTTTAGATCTTTCCAGTAACGGATCCATTATGGAGAGCCAGTCAAAATTACATTCTTTTATTTTTTCACAGTTTTCACAAGGCTCTCCATAGTCAGCTTTGCGTCCTTCTGAGGATTGCAGTAGAAACGCCCGAATGTGCCGTGTCATACAATCCAGCGCCTGCTGCTCTTCCTGTGATTCCATATTTCTCAACTTCTTCTCACTCCTTCCTACTATCCCAAAAGCCTTACACAGCCTTCCTCCCAGCTTCTTCCATCATCTTGATTCCTTTCAGAATCCCTTTGACTTCCAGCTTTAATGCTGGGTCCATCTCTTTAATGATGTCGATCATTTCTTTCACATCTGTTTCCTGACTCTGCAGGTTTTCTACTCTGGTCTGTAACATATGATCGTCTCCTTTCTGTTCCGTATATGCACATGATAGTGCATTATCAGTACTTTGTCAACATCTTTTTGTTCACTGAATGCACTTTTTCATTGACACAATCTATCCAATGTGCTATTGTGATAGTGGAAAGGAGGAGATCACCTATGACACAAGGGGAACGCATTCGGGAAGTCCGGAAAGCTTTGGGACTTACATTAGAAAAGTTTGGAGACAAGCTTGGCGTCAAAAAAAATACATTAAGTGCTTTAGAACGTGGCGTAAATGGTTTGACCGATCAAATGGCAAAGGCCATATGTCGGGAATACAATGTCAGCTATGACTATCTGATTTACGGCGAGGGCGATCCTTTTGATGACCTGCCGCAGACGGTTCTGGATGAACTTTGCATACAGTATGAGCTGGATGATATCGATCGGCAGATCATTGATCTTTATATATCGTTGCCAAAAGAGCTGCGTGATAAAGTAAAGGCATATGTGTTAAACAAATTAAAGAAGTAATTTTCGATCAGATAGAACTGAATATAGAAAAAGCGAAGGACAAAGCTTTTCAGCTCTGTCCCCCGCTCGTATGTAGATAGACATACTGTATGAACTTGTAGATTCGGATCAGGTCTCTCTCCGAAGAGATCTTGGTGAGCAGATCATAGATTTTCCGGCGTGTATCCATTCGCTTCACCGTCCTTTCTTGATACGATTATATAGCGGATCAATATGGTTGTGAATAGATTCGCGATCGATTTCCCGATATCGGGAAATCGATGACTAACACCGCACTGCCGTTTGAATTCATGATATACTTATTTGTATTCAGATTCATACAAGTCATTGATGTGCATGTCGAGCGCTCGCGCAATGGTTTCCAGCTGCTTCAGTGTTGGAGATACACGACCATTCTCAATATTATTAAGTGTGGTCTTTCCGATCCCCGTCAAGGCTTCCAACTGCTGTAGTGTCAACCCATTTTTTCTGCGCGCTTGCCACGTTAATACTTCCATATATGCACTCTCCACTTAGTAGTCAGCCTGTCCTGAGTGGGGCATGTCATCTATTATACAAAATATTTTTTCTTTTCTATCTTGTAATACGCGGAAATCTACTAATATGAAAAAGAGAGGTAAAGAATATGAAAAAGGAAAACGCAAATGGTAAAAAAGGAAAAGGTTGTCTGGTCGTTATTGGTGTTGTTGTTGCTCTTGGCGTGTTGGGATCCTGTTTCGGCGGCACTTCCGATTCTGTTTCCGAGACCACTACTGCTACAGCTACAACCGCCGCAGGCTCTGAGAGCAATGAGGCTATTACATCTGAAGCCAGCACTGAGGCTAACACAACTGAAGCTAACATCCCAACCGAGTATAAATCAGCACTGAAAAAAGCCGATGTGTATGCGAATACCATGCATTTTTCAAAAGCCAAACTGTATGACCAGCTTACATCCGAGTACGGTGAAAAATTTTCTGCTGAAGCGGCACAGTATGCAGTCGATAATGTGGTATCGGATTGGAACGCAAACGCCCTTGCTTCCGCCCAAAATTATAGCGACACCATGCACTTTTCAAAAGCCAGATTATATGATCAGCTTACATCCGAGTACGGTGACAGTTTCACCTCCGAAGAAGCGCAGTATGCTGTCGATAACGTTGAAGCAGACTGGAATGCAAACGCTCTTGCAACTGCAAAAAACTATCAGGATACAATGTCTATGTCCCCGGAAGCTATTCGTGATCAGCTTACATCTGATGCCGGTGAAAAATTCACCCAGGAAGAGGCTGATTACGCTATCTCCCATTTAAACTAATCATCAATTTTATATATAAGCCGCTCGGTGCTACTATCACCGGTTGGCTTAACCAAAATTTTCTTACTGGATGCCCGGAAAAATTCGAGAATATTGTTTTTTTCAAAGGAGTGATCTCATGCCATTATTAAAAACAATTATACGTCTGAGGACTACTGGAATCTATCCAGGACTCACGATCCGGATCCGGGATCTCTTAAATTAAAGTTGCACTGGTGCAACTCCCATAAATAGCAAAACCGCCCGGTGCTGGAACATCGGACGGCTTCACATAGACTTTCTCTTGCCGGATGCTCCGGGAAGATATAATCAGCCTGAACACCTGAATTATATCATTCCTGGAACATCCTGGCAAGGGGTGTATTTTTTATACCCTAAATCCATATGGTTTACAGGAGATGATATAGTATGGCACAAAATTTAAGGATCGGCGCCGCTTATATCCGCGTCAGCACCGATGATCAGGCAGAGCTGTCCCCGGACGCGCAGCTCCGTGTGATCCTGGATGAGGCGAAAAAAGACGGCTTTATTATTCCTCCGGAATACATATTCGAAGAGAAGAAGGGGATCTCCGGACGGAAAGCCGGAAACCGGCCGGAGTTCCAGAAGATGATCGCCGTCGCAAAATCCCAGAGCCCGGCTCCCTTTGAACGTCTGTATCTCTGGAAGTTCTCCCGCTTTGCCCGCAATCAGGAAGAAAGTACCTTTTACAAAGGTGTACTCCGAAAGAAATGTGGGGTGGAGATCAAAAGTGTATCAGAGCCGATTGCTGATGGGATGTTCGGCAGGCTGATCGAATCCATCATTGAGTGGTTTGACGAATACTATTCGTACAATCTTTCCGGCGAGGTACTTCGCGGTATGACCGAAAAGGCGCTCCGGAATGGATACCAGATGGTTCCCTCTCTCGGCTACAAAGCTGTAGGTGATGGAAAGCCCTTTGTGATCGATGAAGAGAAGTATCCGATCGTGGAATATATTTTTCAGGCATACGTCAGCGGTCTGGACATGACCGGAATCGCCAGAAAATGCAATGAACGGGGATGGACCAGCAAGCGCGGGACACCTTTTGAACGTCGGACAGTCTCCCGGATCCTGCATAATAAATTCTATGCCGGAACGGTTGAATGGAATGGGTATTCTTTTCAAGGCACCCACGAAGTACGTCCCTCCGTCACTGATTGCTTTGAATCGGCGCAGGAACGCCTGAATCAGGAATACCGCCCGGCTAATCGGCGGGACGTGTCTTCCTGCAAGCACTGGCTCTCCGGTCTGCTCCATTGTTCAATCTGCGGCGCAAGCCTCTCTTTCAACCGGGCCGGTCGGGTAAAAAAACGTGGAGACACTTTCGTATGCTGGAAATACGCGAAAGGTGTTCATAAAGGCCCTGCTTCGATCTCTGCCAACAAGGCGGAAGCTGCTGTAATGGCTTCCCTGCACTCTGTCATTGAATCGGGGACTGTCGAGTTTGAGCACATCAGAAAGCAGCCTTCCGAAGGCACCGATGAGATTTCTATTCTTGACGCGGCGCTGGCCCGCGTTGCCGTAAAGGAGAGCAGGATCCGGGATGCTTATGAATCTGGGATTGATACCCTTGAAGAATACAAGGATAATAAGCTTAGAATTGCAAATGAACGGCAGGAGCTTCTTGCCGAGATCGAACGGTTAAAAGGGATTGCTGCTTCCGCTCCGAATGATGTTCCGTCCGAGGAAGAGGTTCTGAACCGGATCAAAGATGTATATAGTCTTCTCTCGGATCCAGATGTCAGCTACGATGTGAAGGGTGCTGCGGTCCGCAGCATCATTTCGGATATCGTTGTTGATCAGACACAGAAGGAAATTCATTTCCACTATTACGCATAAGCGCCGCAAACCCTTATTTTATCTGGGTTTGCGGTATTATTATAGGTTTCTGCCCTTCGGTCCACCATACTGACTCATAATAAACTGCGCCATCTTCGCATTCGGTTCCTTTATATTTACCGGAAACTGCAATCTTTTTTCGTAGACCCACATCTTAGCATCCTCCTTCCCATGGCCATTTTTCAGTTACCCAGTTCCAGGACATGGACGTGACATCGGTGTATCTCAGCGGCCCAAACCGCCTCTCATAGGCAGCCATGGACTGGTCACGCATATCACGGACCGCTTTGTAATAGCGAAGCGCATCCTGATTTTCCGGATGAGTGTCTAAGAACAGGGCAACGTCGTCCATCGCAAAACCGGCTTCCATGATCTGACGCATCAACAGCTCTTTATCCTGAACGGTCATGCCCCCGGCGCTCTGACACGTACTGCACGCAGGCATCACATCCTGCGCTGACAGGCGGGAGTCACTCACAGGTTCTGCCGGCATTCCCGGCATCATGCTGCATCGATATAGTTCCCTCATCTTCTGCACCTCCCCACGGCAAATGGAAGATCCAGGGACGGGAAGATCGTTCCCCGGACAAAACCTCTGGCTAACGGATATATGGTCCCCCACATCTGCATCGGAACATATCCCATTCCTATCGGAAATCTTGGATCATTGTCGTCAAAACAAAAGTTGGCCATCGGACGCACAACAGGTCCCGGGCCGGAAATATCAGACAGACTTCTGCCGCAGCCGCAGGACGGACCCATAGCGGTATCCGGCAGATCGGAATTTCTGCAATTCATATGCGGATGTCTCCTTTATTTGTTCTGATATTAGAATATGCATCTTTGGCACGTTAGTGCCTTTTATGCAACAGGGAATTTCCTGTTATATAAAAAGCCTCCAGAGAGCTTCCCTGAAGGCTTTTTGGCTTAACTTTGCAAATTACGTGTAATCGTGATCTCTCACTCCAGAAAATCCAGCGCATCCACCGGCACGCCGTCCTTCAGAAACTCGAAGAACACATTCGTGCCTTCCACCGCGTAGTATTTTGTCGGCTCGGCGACATAGCCCAGAAGATCCCCCTGTCGGACATATTCATTTTCTACCACAGGGATCTCTTTCAACTGGCCGCAGACGGCAGTATAGCCGTTTCCCAAATCGAGATCAACATAATTACCGATCTCCTCGTTTGTCCCAACAGAGACCACTCTGGCGTCCGCCGGAGCCGATACCGGGGTGCTGACCTCGCTCTGGATCACATTGGCGGGATTGACTTTGTACTGGTCCAGGGTCGGGAAGTAGGTCGTGGTGTCCATGCAGTAGCCAAGAACGATATTTCCGGTCACAGGCCAGGAGAGCTTATCTGTGTCTGCGAAATCGAGGACCAAGGATTCGCTGACAGCGGCACCGGCTTCCGCCATGGAATGATCGCCTGTCAGGGCGCTATCTGATGCATCAGCAAGACCAGTATCCATCGAAATTTCTCCGGCAAAATTGCCGGGATCAGCGCCAGTTCCGGCACCATTCTTATTGTCTGCCAGACCGACAGCCGTGCCGTCCCCAGCAAGTTCCCCATTCCCGGCTTCATCTCCGGATGCCGCCAGTTCCCCCGCCAGTGTATCGCCGCCGGACTCCGCTCCTGCGTTGGAATCCCCCGCGATCACATGGTCCGGGTCTTCGATCTCCAGATAGGGGCTCTCTCCGATATTTTCTCTCCCCTTCTGGATTCTTACAGCGCCTGCTGCCGCAACAATAGTCAACAGGCCAAGTACGAGCATGACAAGGACAAATTTGTCCTTGAAAATCTGATTTCCTCTTTCTTTCACGTTTATCACCTCGGTAATATTCTTACCCGCGGCGGTGAAGTTATACACGAAATCATACTTTTTTCTGGAAGTATCCACCTTTTATCTTCTTTTACTCCGCAATTTTCACGATCTCAATCCCCTGAAAATAATATTTCAACAGTTCCCGGAACTCACTCCCCTGCTCTCTCTCCATCGCATCCGCCCCAGCCTGGGAGAATCCGTATCCGCTGCCGATCCCCTTCGATGACACCCGGATCTTCCCGTCCGCAGACGAAAAATGAAAGCAGGACGATAAAAGCCCCAAAGAATACCGGACCTCATCCCCGCTGTAATCCATATCCCCGATCTGAACCCGCTTCACATACCCGGCATCATCCCGCTCGATGATCTGGATTTTTTCCGCAATGCCGTCCGCTCCCGGGCGCGGACCGCCGATTCTTCCGATCTTATCCGCAAACTCCGCTTCCGTAAAGGTCCGGACGCATAAAAATTCTCCTGCCTCCAGATCTCCCGGACTCTCCACCGAACAGATATATGGATATGCGGCAAGTTCCCTCGTTTTTCCTGCCGACGCTTCACAGTAGAACGGCTCGATCAGCTCCCCGTCGTACTCCGCAACGAGTCCTTCTGTCTCCTGCACCGCGGTACGGATCTTCCCGTAATACTCTTTAAAATGTTCTTTCCCCCATTTTTTCTCCATCTCCCTCATGCTGAGACAATCTATGTCCAGTTCCTCTTCCCGGATACGTTCCAGCCCCGGATCCACAAGCCGGTAGATATATGTCCTCGCAAGCACCGCCTGTGCTTTTAATGTCTCGATCCCGTACTCTGCCGGAATCTCCGCCGCAACGACTCCGGTAAGAAACTCTTCCGCCGGGACCTCCGCCCCCGAATCCGTCCGGATCCGGCCTGTCCACGCCAGCGTTGTCACATAGGGGATCATGACCGTCATCCATAAGACCATAAAAAAACGCTTCATAAAAAATACCCGCCTCATACACCTGTGATACCGGATTTCAGATCCTGAAGTCTTCCGGGCAGATTGCCCGAAAAACTCCCTTCCGAATTTTTCTGATATCACTATTGTATGAGACGGGTCTGTTTTTTATGTTATCCGTAACTGTCAAGTACCTTCACAGTTACATTATTTCAGCTCTACCTTGATCTTCTCAAGATGCCAGATATCCCTTACATACTCTTCGATCGTACGGTCAGAGGAGAACTTTCCTGCGGATGCGGTATTGA
>OGRB01001618.1_pt1 | contig 12974 bp, 10 predicted proteins | sample 1553371 | NCBI WGS metagenome assembly OGRB01 (sample SAMEA2580027, study PRJEB22360) | human gut metagenome | reverse complement strand
AGTCCTTTCCCGAGAAAGCTCCGCCGCCGTGACGGGCATACCCGCCGTAGGTGTCAACGATGATCTTTCTTCCGGTCAGTCCGCTGTCTCCATGCGGTCCACCGATCACGAAGCGTCCGGTCGGGTTGATGAAGAACTTTGTATCTGCGTCTACCATCTCCTGCGGAAGGATCTCATCAAATACATATTTCTTGATGTCCTCATGGATCTGCTCCTGAGTCACATTCTCATCATGCTGTGTGGAAAGAACGACTGCGTCAAGGCGGAACGGCTTTCCGTTCTCATCGTACTCAACTGTAACCTGGGTCTTTCCGTCCGGTCTCAGGTACGGAAGAGTTCCGTTCTTTCTGACCTCGGTGAGACGTCTTGCAAGCTTATGCGCAAGAGCGATCGGATACGGCATGTACTCCGGGGTCTCGTTTGTAGCGAAACCGAACATCATACCCTGATCACCAGCACCGATCGCATCCAGCTCATCGTCTGTCATGTTGTTCTCTTTCGCCTCAAGCGCCTTATCAACACCCATGGCGATATCGCTGGACTGCTCATCGATCGCAGTGAGAACACCGCAGGTATCACAGTCAAAACCATATTTTGCACGGTCATAGCCGATCTCACGGACGGTCTCGCGGACGATCTTCTGGATATCCACATATGCCTTTGTTGTGATCTCGCCCATTACCATAACAAGACCTGTTGTTGTGCATGTCTCACATGCAACACGGCTCATCGGATCCTGTTCCATTAACGCGTCGAGGATCGCGTCGGAGATCGCGTCGCACATTTTGTCCGGATGTCCTTCAGTTACGGACTCGGAAGTAAATAATCTCTTTTCCATTGTAACTCCTTTCAAGTTATAGGCAGGCCGCACCTGCACCCGCAGTTACGGCAAAACAAAAGTCCGCTCAATGCTAAGCGGACTTGACGACTTTACACTGGTCAAATCCTCTTATTGCTCGATTTACTCGCTCAGGTTGGCACCTTCCTGCCCTCTCGCAAACGCGATTAACAGGGGTTGCCGTGACTTCATCGGTCCTATGTACCTCCATCACTCTGAATAAGGGATATTGCGAACTTTTTAAATTTATTGTTCCGTAAGCCACCTGAAAAATGACCTACGGATGGTATCTTATACGATTCATACGGGAATGTCAAGCGGCAATCACAAAAAAACTCGAAAATCCGTTACAGTTCAGCCATTACATCTTCTTGTTTTCATATTCATGAAAACAAGAAGCTTGGTGGTTCGAATTCTTATCAGCCGACTCTCAGTCTGAATTTCTGTGCTTCCTTCTCGGAATCCACACGCTCGATCACTGCGCCGAGGGAGCGGAGTTTTTCCTCGAAGTTCTCGTATCCGCGCTCTACATAGCCAATCTCATCGACAGTGGTGTAGCCGTCAGCGGCCAGTCCCGCAAGGACAAGGGCTGCGCCTGCGCGGAGGTCCGGTGCTACGACCTGGGCACCTGTGAAGTTTCCGACACCGTCGACGATGGCAACGCTGCCTTCCACTTTGATGTTTGCTCCCATGCGGGAAAGCTCATCCACATATTTGAAGCGATTCTCGAAGATGCTCTCCGTCACCACGCTTGTTCCATCTGCCAGGGCAAGTGCCACCGTCATCTGAGGCTGCATATCGGTCGGGAAGCCCGGATACGGGAGTGTCTTAAAGTTCATGTGACGCTGTCTCGGTTTTCCGACTACGCGGATCTCCTCGTCGAACTCAACGACCTCACAGCCCATCTCGGTGAGCTTTGCGGAGATCGCCTCCAGATGCTTCGGGATCACATTTTTTACGGTAATATCACCGCGGGTGATCGCTGCGGCACACATAAATGTTCCGGCCTCGATCTGATCCGGGATGATCGAATAGTTTGTTCCGTGAAGACGTCTTACACCTTTGATACGGATCACATCCGTACCTGCGCCTTTAATGTTTGCGCCCATACTGTTTAAGAAGTTTGCGACATCAACAACATGCGGCTCTTTTGCCACGTTCTCAAGGATCGTCTCGCCTTCCGCCATCGTTGCGGCCATCATGATATTGATGGTAGCGCCGACAGAAACCACATCCAGATAGATATGGCTTGCCACAAGATCGATCGCGTGGGCCACAACAGCACCGCGGACGATCTTCACATCAGATCCCAGTGCACGGAATCCCTTTAAGTGCTGGTCGATCGGACGGCTTCCGATCGTACATCCGCCGGGAAGCGGAACCTCCGCACTCTTATATTTTCCAAGAAGCGCGCCGATAAAATAATATGACGCGCGGATTTTTCTCATATGCTCATCTTCCACGGTCACCGCGTGGATATTTTCCGCATTGATCTTTACAGTATGGCGGTCAATACGCTCAACCTTCGCTCCAAGATGGCTGATTGCCTCTAAAAGAGCATTGATATCGCTGACATCCGGGAGATTATCGATCACAACGTCATCATCGGTCATGATCGCCGCCGCTAAAATTCCCAGAGCCGCATTTTTTGCGCCGCTTATAGTTACTTCTCCTACAAGCGGATTTCCGCCCTTCATGATGTACTGTTCCATTACGCACCTCTATCTATATATCTAAAAAGGGACAGAGCTATCCCGCATTCGTCCCAGCTTGTTTTCGTTATGATTATAACATATCTGGGAAAAATGTAAAGTTTTTCTTAAGGAACGAAACCTATAGGGTTGGCACGCAGCATATGAAATCATACCCCGCTGCCCCAAGCATCTGGTTCGCCGTCTCCATGGACAGCACTTCTGTTGCCCCGCTCTCTGGATGATACACACGGACATGTGTCTGGTCATAGCCGGTCAGGTACATGGACGTTCCCTCTCCAGTGTAGGCTAACACCGGAATGTTCTGTCCCACAAAGTATAACACCTGGATGATCGTGCTGCCGGAGGCGTCCAGAAGGAAGGTTCCATCCTCCATCGTCTGGTTTATCTCAAAGGAATCGAGGTAGCGCTCCATCAGCCTTGACGCCGATGTGATATCCCTGATATAGGAAGCGCTCGCCCTGTTTCCGCGCACCCAGATGATCCGGTCACGTCCCGCTGTCACGAATCCCATACTGTTGTACGCCGTCTCCGCCGCGTCCGAGAACTCCACAAACCGTCCGAGGAATCTGCCCCGTCCGTAGGCGTAAAACTCTGTTTCCCTGCAGGCTGCTGTCGCGATCGGCTTTACAGTCTCTCTGCTCTCCGCAAGCTTCGGGGATGCCTGGCGGATCTTCTTTGCCGTCTCGATATCCCTGTCGAGCTGGACAAACAGGACCTGTCCTTTCTGATCCGACGCGTACCAGCCGATATCGTCGGCCTTTCCCGGAAGGATCTCCGCGTTGCAGACCAGCGTGTCCGCGGAATATGTCCCGAAGAATCCGTCCTTGCTTGTCACAGTCTTCATATGGATCCGGCTGTCATTCACAGACACCTCGCGGATCCAGGAACCTGGCTTCTCATAGTGCATCACGGACTTCATCTCCCTGTCCACGATATCGATGCTCTTTAAATAGACTCCCATTACACGGCCGTTGGACATCAGGTAATCCCCGCTGTCTCCGGTTCCGTAGATGCAGTCATTTCCGACAAAGCCGAAAATTCTTGATACGGACCCCGCCTGTCCGCCGAGCTGGGTCTTGTCCCCGGTGTCGAGATCCATGATCTGGATCGTCTGGGAATCCCAGATTCCTGTATTTTCCTGCCATGCCGCCCGGGAGTGATCCGCGCTGACCGCAAACTGGTTCTTTGTGAGACCGGAAGCAAGCGCCACATACTCCAGGCTCTTCAGATCGATCCCGTAGATTCCATGGTCCATATAGAAATAGAAGATTCCGTTCGTTCCGCGGTGTGCGAGGACGGAGAGATCGTCCTTCAGCTCCTCAAAAGGTTCCGTGGATGGAATAAAAAATTTCTCCTCCAGGGCATTCTGGTCCATCGCATAGTGATAGTAGGCGATTCCCGTGCTGCCCTCATGGGTTCCGCGGTTCATTCTTCCGTAGACGATAAAATCGATTCCGCCGTCCTCATCCACAGAAAGGATCTCGACGCCATGTTCCGGCACGTTGTCACGGATATCGTCGGATGCCGCGCCGCCGAAGGCGAACACTCTGGCTCCAACATTCTCGCCACTGTCGTATGCCCACAGCTCCCGGCCTGTCACAAACGCTGTGTACTGGCCCCCAGCACTCTTTACGGCATGGACTCCGTCACCGTTTCCGATTCCCAGAATGATCCGTTTTCCAGAGAACAGATCGGAATCTCCTGTGAAGAGCTCCGTCATGGTCCTCTCGTAATCCATCATGTAGATTCGCTGGGATGCCCACTTCATTGTAAAGTTTTCTGTCACCTCGTAGGTTTCCGTCTTCTCGCCATCCTTCGCCGTCACATGGGTCGCGATCTCCACATTGGCGAGATTTCCGGACAGTTCCTTTAATTTCGTGTATGCCTCACCGGTCCGCTCCACGCCCAGAGAGCCCCATGTGAGCTGGGTGAAAGTGTCTTTTAACGTCACAGTTCCCAGTGCCGAACTGTTTGCGCCGGGGGATGTCTCCATATACATGGCCAGGCTCTGGGCATCGCTGTACTTGTATGTCTTTGAGGAAAACTCCTCCGCCAGTGCCAGCATCTCGTTCACATGGCCCTGGTCCTGCTCCACGATCCGCATGTAATACCAGGCCTCGGATCCGTCGGGAAGACTCGCGCAGACGCCGAGAAGATACTCTTTTCCTGTCTCAAGAAGATTCTGGATCAGAAGCTCTGCACTTACGGCATTTTCGCTGTCTCCATTTATGGCTGCATCAAGAGATGTGACCTGGGTGCGCTCGATCAGATTTTCTGTGTCGAGGCTGCGGATCTCATAGCGCAGTCCCTGGATCTTTGTCGTACCGGCAAACCGTACCTTGAGTTTCCGGTCTTCCGGAAGTACGATCAGGCTGCCGCGGTCTGCGGTCACACCGCGCTCCTCCGTCTGGCCGAACACCGGCGCCATCTCCCGCTCTCCCATCGTCGCATAGAGTACCGGAAATTTCGCTTTCTCCATCGCCGTGTACTCCGTGATTCCATGCTCTTCTTTCTTCCCAACTGGGTGTATAAAATAAACGATCACTGCCGCCACAAAAATAAGCAGCAGGATCATGACTTTCTTGCCGGTCTTCATCTTACTGTTCCTCGCTCTGTCTATCTGTCACTGCTCTGATTTTCCATTCTGTTTAAGATCCGTCTCCTGTAGATCTCATTTATAAACAGTACCTGTAAAAGATCCTGTCCTTCTTTACCACCTGCGGTCTCCTCCGGATGACGCTGTCTCACTTTTGAAAGCTCCCGGTATAAGAATTCCCGGTCCGGGTATTCGTCATACATGGGACTTCCAGGGTATTCCAGAAGATCGCATGCCTCCTCCGCCAGGATCTGGTTCTGCTTTGCCGATGCCGGATAGAGACCTCGAAGATAATCTATCTCTGACCGGGATTCATTTCCGGTCAGCTCCGTTTTTCCGCTCTGCTCCTCTCTACGGTAAAGCATCCAGGGGACTTTCTTTGGCCCTTCGGACGAACAGGTCCTTTCTGGGTTAAAAATTCCGTAACCCCTTTTTACTTCCAGGGGATATCCCCGGTAAATCTTCTCCATAAAAACGTTCCCGCTCCTTTGCTGATCCCTATACAGGATTATCATATGCAAAAAGAGCGGGAAAGCTACCATTTCACTTTACTATGATCGTACCATGATCGGCTGATCAGGCTGTTCTTATCTGTTTGCAGACAATATTGTAAACGTACATCCTCTCAGCGCAATGCTCTTAGAACAGTTTCTTCGGGTAAACGCCTGCATCTACCAGCTTCTGGATTGATGCGACAACTGCCGGTTTGTCTTCCTTATAAGTAACTCCAAACCATTTATCCTTTGTCTCAAGCACACGGACAGTTCCTTTTCCACTGTGGATGCACTCGTCGATCACTGCCGGAAGAAGATACTCCGCCTTCAGATCTCCCTCTTTCACATTAGAAAGGAACTCCGGGAATCCCTTTTCCAGTTCCTTTACGAAGGATGCCGGGAGACCGAACATGTTCATGGAGACATGCTGATCTTCTGACACGATAACCGGATTCCCGTCGTGGTCTGCCGCGTGCATGCCGTCCTCGGCCTTATATACATCATATGTCTCTGTGACCTTGGAGAGGTATCCATTATTGTCCACAGTGCACACGCCGCGGGTTACAGGACCGTTTTCGCTTAAGGTGTTGGAGAGGATAAATCCTGCCATACACATATCGAAGGTGTCCTTCGTATCATCCATCTCATTTACCATGTAATCATGGACGATCCTGAAACCTTCTTTTCCGTAATAGTCATCTGCATTGATGACAAGGACCGGCTCCTTAATTAAATTTCTCGCCGCAAGGATCGCCTGACCGGTTCCCCACGGCTTCTTTCTTCCTTCCGGAACAGAAAATCCCTCTGGGAGATCGTCCATCTCCTGGTACGCATACTCTACCGGAGCGATCCTCGCGATACGGTTTCCGATGATCTCCTTGAAATCCTTTTCCAAATCTTTTCTTATAATAAAGATAATTTTATCAAATCCTGCTTCCAGGGCGTCATGGATCGAATAGTCCATAATGATCTCACCGCTCGGTCCAACCGGGGCAAGCTGCTTGATCCCGCCGCCAAAACGGCTTCCAATTCCTGCTGCCATGATGACAAGAGATGTCTTTTTCATGTAACAGTCCTCCTTTATCTGATGATTCTTCTCACACTCACTTGAAGACATCATAACACAAACCCCGTGGGTTTTCAATCAGACAAGTGCTTCCCCGCGTTTTTTAAGAAAATCGTAACTGTTATTTTACTTATATATTCTCGAATTTTTATTCATAATCTGCGAACTTCTTCTTTGTAATACCGGATTCCGTAAAACAGCTTTTTCTGTGTGGCAGGAAGCTTGAAAGCTGCGCTTTAAAGTTCGATCATGTCGATCAGTTTCTGAAGTTCGTTGATAAACATGGATGTGTGATATCCGTCAGCGGCTGCGTGGGCGATGTTGACGCAGAATGGCATTGTAAGTATCCCGTCATGCTCTGTGAACTTACCGCAGGTAATAATTGGAAACAGCATCGGGGTTCCGCTCTCTGTGTAGGCGGAATAACCAGTAAAGTTTAACCACGGCACCATGGAGATACAGTAAAAGTTCTGTGGCTGTCCCGGTTTTGCCTTTACGGCTTTTACGTCTTTGTAGGTCTCCATGTCATCTCTCATATTTTTATAGAAGGTTTTAAAGTCTTCCGTGTATCCGGTCCAGACATCGGAGAAGGTATGGTCATCCTCATGGAAGATCGTATAATTCGGATGAAGGATATCGTAGTATCCCGGATTTCCTTCCTTGTCCCGTCCCATGCGGAATTCTTTTGTCACTGCGATCTGTTTTGAGACACAGTAGACAAAGGCAGGATAAAACTTCAGTCCTTTTTCTTTTACCTGCTGGTGCAGCTTCGTGATATCTAAGGACACAGTCACACTGTAGCCGCATTTTAACAGGTTTGTATAATAATCATAATGGGAGTTTCTCTCCCAGGTGGTTCGGTCGATCGGTGTAAATTTCATATGAATCTCCTTTAAAAGTACCCGGATTTTCTTTTCTATAAAACTGGTAATTAACTTATATAAAAACAGAATCTTGCGTTTACAACGAATATTTAACTCCTAATACCAAACATTCTGCTGCCTGCAAGATCCTTTTACATTTTATACAATTCTTACCTTTCCAGTACTTCTGCCATGCATGTTTTTTTATTGCATACGACTCCATAATACAGGATTCTTTTCATCCCTTCCTGTCGAAACTCATATCCATAGTCTTTATCCTGTATCTGCTTTAACGCTTTTTGAACCATTTCTTTCTCATGGCCTGCTTCCGCATATTTCACTTCAATAACAATTCCTGTGCCAGAATTTGAGATCCGGATCGTAATATCACTGAATCCGTCCCCTGACTCCCGGTTGGATCTGACGATCCAGTCACTCTTATAACTCAGAATTCCAAGCAGGATTCCCTGATAAAAGTTTTCTTTCCGCGAGTGCTGTACAAAAGTGTCTCTGATACTGATCGTCTGTCTCATATATTCTGTAAATAGAGCTTCTACCTGTTCAGCATTTCCCGCTTCCAATGCGCTGCAGAATGAATCGGCCATAGTTCCATCGTTCTTTACATTTTTCTGGAACATTTGCAAAATATGTTCTGTGATGATGTTACGGATCTCCTGATTTGGAATTGCCAGATCATATCGGTTTCCATCCGGTTCCCCTCTCTGCGTTAAATACCCTGTCATAAACAAAGTACTCCAGAGATTGTCCATAGATGAATACAATTCCTTATAGGTAAGTTCCTGATTAATATTTTTTTGAACCGAACCACCATTGACAAGAAGTTCCAGTTCTTCTTTCGTTACTCCCGTCTGATCTTCCAGTCCATCAATAAAGTGGTAGATCATTTCATTTCCGCTTGTGTTCAGCCAATAATTCTGAGGCGGAAGATATGGATCTTCAATATGGTCACTGCAATAATTGATCACATCCCACGGACAATAAACATCCGCTTTTCCGAATCGGTATCCATCATACCAGTTCTTTACTGTTTCATAATCCGAATCCAATTCGTAATAGTGAAGCATATCTCTCACTTCATCGTCTGTAAAACCGAAATATTCATCAAATGCAACTTTTGTGATTGGAAATATCTTAAAATTATTAAGTCCTGTAAATATACTCTCCTTGGCGACACGCAGACACCCAGTCAGGACCGCAAATTTCAAACTATCATTTGTTTTCAGAACATTCTCAAATAAGTTCCGAATCAGCAATGCCATCTCGTCATAATATCCATTCTCATTTGCCTTTGCCAACGGAACATCATACGCATCAATAAGGACAATGACTTTTCTGCCATAGCTTCGTTCGAGCAATTCCGAAAGTTCCTTTAAGCTGTATGCAAGTGTATCCTGTGTCATACCGCGGTCCATTAATTCTTCAAACAGCTTTTTGTCAACATCACTGAGTTTCTGACTATCCAGGGAAATAAATGCCCGCCTCGTCTCTGCATTCATGATTTTTACAAGGCTGCTGCAGGCACCTGAAAAATCACTGGCATTTACACCTTTCAGGTTAATGGAGATCACAGGAAACTGACCCATATATTTTTCACATAGTGCTGACTTCTGCGAAATATACAATCCCCGGAAAAGTTCAGGGTCCGCCCCAATTTCAAAGAAGCTGCGGAGCATACTCATATTCAGTGACTTTCCGAAACGCCGCGGGCGTGTAAATAGGTTAGCCTTTCCCCACTGGCTCAAAAGCTGTTCGATCAATTTTGTTTTATCTACATAATAGAAATTATCTCTTCTTATTTCTTCGAAATTTTCGATTCCTACCGGAAGTTTCAAAAGCTCTGTCATATGTGTCTCCTCCTTTCCCTGTGCTGTTTTCTTCATTTTACCATCTGGCATTTGCACATGCAAGTTGAATCATTTCACTCCACTCGTATTCTGCCGGAATTTCCTGTTACAAAAAAGCACTCTCAGCACAGACCAATTTACGGTCTGTTCCAAGAGTGTCTCTGATGCATATTCCATATTTTATTTTATACGATCTTACTTCCGTTCGCCGTCATCTTGAATTTCGCTCCGAGCATTTCACACGCACGGCGGCACATGAGCATCCTCTGTAAGAAGATCTCGAAGTACTCCAGCATGGAGCAGATGTTTTCGTCGATCTTCAGGTTCAGGGTGATCACTTTCTTTTCCTCGTTTACCTTTAATTTTGCCTCTGTAACCGCATAGTTTACACGGTCGTGGATATCAAAGGAGGCCATCTCCTTCTGGCGGACGCGATTTCTGCGTACATCCGTCTTGTCGGCGATGATAAGCGCCGCGGAGATCGGATCTACGGCTCCGCCCGTTGACTCATCATGGTTTCCGATCGCGGAGACGATGATCGCGCGGTCTGTGATCGGAAGATCCGTCTTTTCCAGGATCTGGGATGCCAGAAGGGCACCATACTCCGCATGGGCATGCCGGTTGATCGCATTTCCCATATCATGCATGAAACCGGCGATCTTCACCAGCTCGATATCGTGATCTGAGTAACCGAATTTCTTTAAGATCATTGCTGCCCGCTCCGCAACCATCGCGCAGTGCGCGTCCGAATGATCTGTAAATCCCATAGTCCCCAGATTGTCGTTTCCTTTTTTCAGGTAAGCTAAAACTCCCTCGTTTTTCTTGATTTCCTTATATGTCATATTCTTTTTCCTCTGCCGCAGTCGACCCAGCTCGTGACTGCTCTTTCTTTTTTCTCTCATTTTCACTTCTATATCATATAGCAGAAAAAAGAAACGAACAATCACGCTCCGGTAAAAGAATGTAAAATCTGTGTAAAGTGTTGCTGTACATGAGTAGGAATTTTCTAAACTGAAAATTCCGTACAATACAGTGATAGCAGTGGATTTTGGTGATTTGGAGTGCGAAGCATCGGCAAAATCACGATGCAAAAGAAACAGGGAAATGATCTTCATACCCGTCCTGCAGACCATTTCCCCGCTGTCCTGTCTTTCCGGCTCTTTCTGCCGTGTTGAGTTTCATTCCCCGGCAGTCCTGGATTCCGGTCCGGATATTTAGTTTGCCTTGGTGGTCTCCCCAGCAGTGCCGTTCGCTCCCGCCGCAGTAGTTCCTGACATGCCGGTGACATCGTCCGTCAGGTTGTGGATGCCGTCACCCACGTCATCCACCATATCCCGGAGCACACCGCCACTCTCCCCGGCTGTCTGGGACGGCACGTTCGTGCTCTGGTTTGTGCCGTTTGTCTGTCTCTCCATTGTGGTTCCCGCTCCCGCGCTCCCCGTATCCGGGGCTGTGGTCATATTATTTCCGTTCCCTCTTCCGCAGGCCGTGATGATTGCCGCGGTCATAATGAGAAGCGCGCATGCTCTGATCCATCTGATTTTTCCCATAAAAATAATCTCCTTTCTACGGCTATTATGTGCCATAGAAAGGAGAAGTATTTTGGAAAAAAATGTATAAAACTTTAACCTCTATCAACCGACCACATCAGCCATATCGTAAAGTCCTGCCGGCTTTCCTGCGAGGAATTTTGCAGCCTCCACAGCTCCCTTTGCGAAGATCTCGCGGGAATAAGCGGTGTGTGTGAAGGTGATGACCTCGTCGCGGCCCGCGAACATAATATCATGCTCACCGACGATGGTGCCGCCGCGCATTGCCTGGATTCCGATCTCCTTTGGATCTCTTGCGACACGCTCGGAGGAACGGTCATATTTATAATGATAGCTGTTGTCGAGGCTCTCATTGATGGCATCAGCAAGGGCGATGGCGGTTCCACTCGGGGCGTCGATCTTGCGGTTGTGGTGCTTCTCTAAGATCTCGATGTCAAATCCTGCTGCCGCAAGGACCGGAGCGACCTCTTTCAATGTCTTCATGAGAAGGTTGATTCCGATGGACATATTTGCGGAGCGAAGGACTGCGTCCACCTTGCTCGCCTCTTTCACATGGTTTAACTGGTCCTCGGAAAGTCCTGTGGTGCATAAAACCACAGGAACTTTCTTCGTCTCGCAGTAGTCCAACAGTCCGTCAACCGCCTTTGCGGTGGAAAAATCGATGATGACATCTGCCTCCGGGCATTCGTCGAGGGACTTAAATACCGGGTATCCGGCATAGTTTTCTGTGTTCATATCCACGCCTGCAACGATCTCGATCGCGTCATCCTTGGAAATAATGTCCGTGATCACATGACCCATCACGCCGTGGCAGCCATTCATAATTGCTCTGATCATGTTTTTCTCCTCGTATTTTATTACAGGATACCGAAATCCTGCATTGCTTTCTTTAATACTTCCTGGTGCTGCGGCTCCATCACTGTAAGCGGAAGTCTCGGCTCGCCTACGTTCTTGCCCATTAAGTTAAGCGCAGCTTTTACCGGAATCGGATTTACTTCGGAGAACAGGGCCTCGATCAGCGGCATTGCCTTTAACTGAATGCGTCTGCTGGCCTCGATATTGCCCTTGAAGAACTCTGCGCACATGTCATGTGTCTGCTTCGGAGCCACGTTGGAGAGAACGGAGATCACGCCCTTTCCGCCGAGAGCCAACATCGGAACGACCTGGTCATCGTTTCCGGAGTATACATCCACATAGCCGCCGGAGAGCTGAAGGATCTTCGCTGCTGCGGAGAAGTTTCCACTCGCTTCCTTGACACCCACAATATTCTCCACATGCCTGCAGAGATCAACGATGGTCTCCGGTGCGATATTCACGCCTGTACGGCTCGGTACGTTGTAGAGGATCGCCGGGATTTTGATGGAGTTGGCGATCTTTGTGAAGTGGGCCTTTAAACCGTTCTGGGTCGCTTTATTATAGTACGGGGAAACTAAGAGAACGCCGTCTGCTCCTGCCTCTTCGGCCTCAACAGAAAGCTCAACTGCTGTCTGTGTGCAGTTGGAACCTGTTCCTGCAATGACCGGAATCCGTCCGTTAACCACATCACAGGTGAATTTAATCTCCTTGATATGTTCGTCATGAGTCAGCGTCGCCGACTCTCCTGTCGTTCCGCAGATAATAATACTGTCCGTTCCTCCTGCTATCTGCTCTTCCACGAGTTCTTCCAGCTTGGAATAATTAATTTCCCCGCTCTCTTTAAATGGCGTTACCAACGCTACTCCTGCACCTTCAAAAATTGACATTGTGATATCCTCCTTCAATCTGTAGTCAGACTTCCTGGTTTATCCGGGATTCACAGGCATTCTCTCTTATTCCTGCGAATAAATAAAGCTGGCACGTCGGCCAGCTCAAAATGTACAACAAATGATCCCGTAGCTCCCCATCGTTTCTGATGACAGTCATATGATTATTCATCATATGCCCAGAACAGCACTTGCAGATACACTGTTCTTCGGCGTCTTTCCCTTTCCACGGTCATCTACTGTTC
>OGRB01001605.1_pt1 | contig 13085 bp, 9 predicted proteins | sample 1553371 | NCBI WGS metagenome assembly OGRB01 (sample SAMEA2580027, study PRJEB22360) | human gut metagenome | reverse complement strand
CTTGAGTATTTTAGCATAAACATAGATAATATTGCAAGTGAAAAGGAAAGAAAAAAGCGGAGGCGATCATATGATCCGAAGAAGAGAAGTACGAAGAATGGCAGCGATCCTCTGCATGATCACGGGAATGACAGCAGTTCCCGCATATGCGGCAGCTCTGGAGACATTCGGAGCGGTACCGGGATGGAATCAGATCTCGGGAAAGTGGTACTACCTTATGGAAAACGGTGTCTGGAGCACAGATTTTATAGAAGATGAGAATACATGCTACACGTTTACAAAGGACGGGACGCTGTCCTATGCGCGGAAAACCCCGAATACGCAGGGCGGCGCGTATCCTGTATACGTGCTGGATCAGAAGGAACAGGAACTCTTTGATGATATGAATGATGAGAAGAGCGACCTGTTTTTTGACACTTATCCGGAGGCGGAGGATGATTACGACAACGGGGATGTGGAGTTTTACGATGGACGCGCCACATTTGTCCTCGACATGGATCTCTGCGATATCGCAAAGGCAAGACTTTCTTCCGCTATGGAAAAGGGATATTCCAAGAGCAAAAATACGATCCCGGGAGAGGGAACCGTAAGCGATTACGTAAAGACAGCATTTCCGGAGCGAAAGAGTGCCACATTTTTTGAGATGTACCTCTGGGGCCCTGAGGAGACATACGATCCGTATGATTCTGTTATGATCCGGATGCAGGAAAAATTCGACCGGAAGGACGATAAAAAATATTCCCTGGAATACTACCGTAGAATGGGAATTGCCCATGAAAACCAGAATGGAAAGGACTATTACATGGTGGTTCTGGAACGGTAGGAATGTGGACGGTGACGGAAAATGACCTGTGTGGGTACTGAACAGTTACGGACAGGGAATATAAGGAGAGAAGACATGGGAGAGAAAATAAAAAACATGTTCCGCGGGCATAAAGAAAAGAAAAAGAACCAGAACGGCGGCTTTTCCTACATGCTCGCGTCATTTATCATCCATAAACGCGGCTGGATCGAGTCGGTCTTCGTGATCGGCTGCCTGCTCTCGCTTTTGACGATGAACTTTGTAAATGTAAACTATGACCTGACGAAATATCTTCCGGAAACGGCGGAATCCGCTATCGGACTTGACGTTATGCGTGATAAGTTCGGTTATCCCGGAACGGCGCGGGTCATGGTGAAGGACGTCTCGCTGTACGAGGCGAAGCAATATAAAGATGAGATCGCCGATATCGATGGCGTGGACCAGGTCTTATGGTGCGACAGCACGGTAAATATCTATGCCGGTGAAGACTTCATTGATGAGAGTGAGATCAAGGATTATTACAAAGACCGGAATGCGGTCTACGATATCACATTTGTGGAGGAGAGTGATTCCACCCGAACCTCCACTGCCATCGACGAGATCAAGGATCTCTTAGGGGACAAAGGATGCTACGTCGGCATGGCGGTCCAGAACAAATCCATGACAGAGTCCATGGCAAGCGAGATGAGCAAGATCCTCGTTGTGGCGGTGATCATGATCTTCGCTGTGCTTTCCGTGACGACAACGGCATGGACGGAACCGATATTATTCCTGTTGGTTATGGGCGTCGCTGTCCTGCTTAATAAGGGGACGAACATCTTTATCGGAACCGTCTCGTTCCTGACGGAAAACGTGTCGATCATCCTGCAGCTGGCAACATCCATGGACTACTCGATCTTCCTGCTTGACGCGTTCATGAACTACAGAAAGCAGGGAATGAACGAGGAGGACGCGATCATCAACGCCGTTCAGGAGGCGATCAATTCCATCTTCGCCAGCAGCCTGACGACAGTCGTCGGCTTCTTGGCCCTTGTGACGATGAAGTTCTCCATCGGATTTGACTTGGGTCTTGTCCTGGCGAAAGGTATCGTATTCAGCTTGCTGACAGTCGTCTTCTTCATGCCGGCGATGATCCTGAAGTTCGCGAAGCTCAATGAGAAGACAAAGCACCGTTCCTTTATGCCGGATTTCCACGGACTTGGAAAAGCGATCTACCGGATCCGTCCCATCGTGTTCGCGGTGATCGTCCTCGTGACACCGCTTGCATACACGGCCCAGGGCCTGAACGATTTCCTTTACGGAAACGACTCCATGGGTGCCTCGGAGGGAACACAGGTTTATGAAGATGACCAGCAGATCACGAAGATCTTCGGCCGAAGCAACATGCTGCTCGCCCTCTATCCGAACACATCGGAGGTCAATGAGCGGGCCATGGCGAAGGAGATCAAGGATCTATCCTATGTAAAGAACGTTACAGCTTTAGCGGATACGTTGCCGGAGGGGATCCCGGAAGAGTTTCTCCCGAAGTCCACGGTGGAGCTCTTACATAAAGACGGCTATTGCCGGATGCTGATCTACACGAGAACGAAGACCGAGAGTGCCGAGGCATTCAAGGACTCCGACGCGATCCAGGAGATCGTAAAGAAGTATTACCCGGAAGGAAGCTATCTCGTCGGTGAGACTCCGTCCACCCAGGATATCAAGTCCTTCATCGTAAAGGACTATGAGAATGTAAATGTTCTGTCCCTGGCGGGCGTATTCCTCGTCGTCATGATGAGCTTCAAGTCGGCTGTCATGCCGATCCTCGTCATCATTCCCATCGAGGTGGCGATCTTCATCAACATGGCGATGCCGTATTTCCAGGGTGTCGAGATGGTGTACATGGGTTATATCATCGTCAGCAGTATCCAGCTGGGTGCCACGGTCGATTACTCGATCCTGCTTGCAAACAACTACCTGGCGAAGAGAAAGACGCTGCCGAAGAAAAAGGCATGTGTGGAGGCCATCGCAGCGTCCTGTTCCTCGATTTTTACTTCCGGATCCATCATCACGCTGGCCGGATATATCGTGTATATGATCTCGTCCACAACGGCCATCGCGGACCTGGGACACCTGATCGGACGAGGCGGACTGTTCAGCCTTGTGCTGGTACTGACGGTGCTTCCGCTGCTGTTAACACTATTTGACAATTTTATCGTCGGCGAGAAACCGGCGGCAGCTCTTGCGAGACGCCTGCACCGCCGTGTGAAGAACCAGAGAGAGAAGAGACGTTCCGGAAAGAACGGGGACGAGACAGAAGAGAGTACAGATGAAGGCGGAGATCCCTACGAGGTCGATGAGAACGAGGCGGCGGCCAGCAGGGAATCGGAGCCGGAATTGACAGATAGAGAAGAAATGGAGGAGAACGGTGATGAGACAGAAAAATAGAAGGATCATGGCAGCGGGCATGGCGGCTGTCACACTCTGCACCAGCCTTGTTTCTGCGCCGGTCTATGCGGCAGAGGCGTCTGTGAGCGTCGATGAAGCGATGTACGTGAACCTGGATTACTATGGTTCCGTTGATAAGGTGAATGTCGTGAAGGGTGTGAGCTTAAATGGTCTCACAAGCTTTACGGATTATGGAAATTATCTTGATGTGACAAATATGACCAACAACACAGCTCCGGAGATCAGTGACGGAAAGGTCACATGGAATCTCCCGGCGGACACCAAGGGATATTTCTACTATAAGGGAGCGATCGATAAGGACGCGGTGACACTTCCGTGGACCATGGATGTGTCCTACAAATTAAACGGCGTCCCGACGGACGCTGAGAAGCTTGCGGGTGCTTCCGGTCTGGTGGAGGTACATGTGACAGCGACACCGAATGAGGCGGCGAGAGATTACTATAAGAACAATATGATGTTAGTGGTAGCGATGCTTGTTGATATGAGCAAGTGCTACAGTGTGGAAGCGGAAGATTCCCAGACCCAGAGCCTCGGTTCCCAGACCGCGATCATGTACACGGCGCTTCCGGGCGAGGAGGGCGATTACACGATCCGCATTGGCAGCGACAAGTTTGAGACCTCCGGTGTCATCATGGCGATGGTTCCGGGAACGGTGAAAGACTTAGAGCACATCGTTGACCTGAAGGACGCCAAGGACACCTGGAAGGATGCCGGTGACCAGTTATACGACAGCATGGACCAGATGGCGGCTTCCGTCGAGGCCATGAGAAGCGGCGTCAACGAGCTGCGCCAGGGCTTAAATGAGGCGGAGAGCGCGAGAGGCGTCATCAGCGGTTCCAAGGACGAGATCCTGGACAGCAATGACCAGACACTGGCTTCCCTGACGGCGCTCTCCGAGCAGCTTGGAACCATCGTTCCGTATATCCAGACTGCAAAGGATGCCTCCGAGGTTGCCCACAACAGCATGACAGACGTTGTCAACACACTCGGAAACATGCAGGAGCCGATCCGCAGACTGGACACGAGCTTACGGGGCTTAAGGGATAGCTCTGAGGGCGCGTCCGGCAGTATTGGAAACGTAGTCGCTTCCGTTCAGCTGATCAAAAAGCTTGACACACAGCTTCAGCAGAGCGTTCTGGAGTTTATCAAAAACCTGGCTTCTGCCCAGGAGTCCATGCAGGACGCGATCGCAGATTACTGCAACGGTGAGGCAGGGGATGAAGATACCCAGGCACTGGCAGCGGCAGCAGCGGGAGCAGACACCTCCGCCGGACATGCGGGAATGCTGAATGCCCAGGAACTTATCGGAATCTTAAAGCAGAAGGAGAAAGCGCTCCGCCAGGTGGCTTCCTCCAGCAATGCCCTTGTGGCAGATACAGCAGATATGCTCGACGATGTATCCAATACATCAAAATACCTGGCACAGACCACAGACCAGATGGACTATCTGATCGAGGATGTGAAGGCGTTAAAGGACTCCCTGGATGTGTATTACCCGGATCTCCAGTCAGCCCTGGATGATTCCGGGGAGCTCGTAAACCGAACCACGGATGCCCTTAATAAGAGCACGGATTCCCTGACTCTGGTACAGAATACCGTCCGTGCCAGCGCGGACAGCCTTGACGCGGCGGCGAAGGACTCCATCAAGGGAAGTTTGAATGTCCTCGACAAGAGTTTAAGCGTCCTCGACAGCACCAGCTCCATGAGAAAGGCCGGCCGGACTATGAAGGACACCATGGACAATGAGTGGAACGACATGGAGGACGACAACAATTTCTTAAATATGGATCCAAACGCGGAGAAGGTTTCCTTCACTTCCGATGAGAACGCGGAGCCGAACACCCTGCAGATCATCATGAGAACCGAGGAGATCAGCGTGGACGATGACGCGGAGCTTCTCGATGCGGAGACAGCGAAGGCGGATGTGAACCCGCTTGAGAGAATGTGGAACATGCTGGTCCAGATGGTCAGGGCGATCATTGAGATCTTTAAGAACAGATAATGAAAGAATATCTGACGGATTTGTGCAGGAGGATGTACGGCAGAATTGTTCTGCATGGACGTTTTTCTGCACAAACTGGTATATGAGGGGATAAAGAGAAGCGAGTGGAAGAACTTCTTACGGGAAGGAGAAGACATGAAAAAATTTGGAAAGAAGATTGCGGGATTTCTGCTGGCAGCGGTTCTGGCAGTGACTGCGGCGTTTCCGGCTTTTGCAGCCAGCAAGACAGCGGTCGGAAAGATATACCTGACCATCGACAGCACTGTGGGACTTAAAAATGACTCTGAGGACGTCACAGTGACGCCCTACGGGGATAATACAGATCTTTACTATGTAGATAACATTTATATCGAAAATAACGACGGAAACGGCTATACGGAGTCCAATCCACCGAAGATCACGGTGACGCTGGAGGTAGCGGACGAGGATAATTATTATTTCTCCGGGACAGCCTCAAAGGACTTTCGCCTGACACTGTCCGATTCCGCAAAAAACGGATACGGAAAAGCGGAGTACGTGAAGGCGGTAAAGAAAAATGACAGAAGTACCGTCGAGTTGACGTTCCGCCTGACATTCGATAAGAAAACCACCGCATCCACCACAAGTACCGTCAAGGCGCCCACAGGTGTGGCCTGGTCTCCGAATACCTACGGAACGGGAATATGGTCAGCGGTCAGCGGGGCGAAATATTACCAGCTCCGCCTCTTAAAGGACGGCAGTCTCACGGGGGACGAGTTTACGATCTACGGAACGAAGTACGATTTTTCGAGACTGATGGGAACCTCTGGATCCTACAGCTTTGAGGTCCGCTCCGTGAAGTCCACAAACAACACGAAGAGCACCTGGGTCCGCTCAGGGGAGATCGGATCCTACGCCGCAGGCTCCTGGAAGCAGAGCGCTGACGGCAGATGGTGGTGGGACTACGGTGATGGCACATGGGCGGCGGCAGAGTGGCTCTACATCAGCGGAAAGTGGTACTATTTCCGGGAGGACGGATATATGGCCACAGGATGGATCACCCTGTACAACAAGTCCTACTATCTGGATCCGGTGAGCGGGGCCATGTATAAGAGCGGGAGGACGCCGGACGGGCTCTATGTGAATGAGAGCGGCGTGTATGTGCCGGGGATGTAAGACCAAAATCGGGATGATCCGTTCAGGGCATATAAAAGCTGAAGGTACTGATATGAAATTGTCATCAGGAGATAACAGAGGTCGAAAATCCGGTCTCAGCGGTCAAACCTGCGGATTTAACATCACAGACGCGTAGAATATTCCGTCTTTCCACCTAAATCTCGCGTCCCCGCTGTACCGCTCTGCGATCATGCGGATAGACTCCGTTCCAATGCCGTAGCCGGAGTGCTTTGTGGAAAGCAGCTTATCTCCGGACCAGTTCGGACTTCCGGAGCTGGTGTTGTCGGCGGTGATGGAGAGCATGGAGGAGCCGGTCTGGACTACATGGAGTCGGATGAAAGACTGGATCTCCGCATCGGTATCCGCGCAGGCGTCCACTGCGTTTTCCAGTAAATTTCCGACTAGAACACAGAATTCCGTTTCCGGGATCACCGGCGGGTCAGCCATCTGGATGGTGACCTGCATGGAGATCCCGTTTTTTTCTGCCTTTTCCGCGTAGAAGGAGAGGATCGCGTTGACTGCGTAGTTTTTGCAGTAGGTGCGGACCTCCTGGATCGGGAACATGTTTTCGTAATCGTTCAGATAATTTTTCAGGGAGGCGAGATCCCCGCGGTCGGCGCAGTCCCTGATGACGGCCAGATGCTGGCGGAAATCGTGCCTTGCCCGGCGGTTGTCCTGGATCCTGGCGGTGAGAAGGCTGTATTGGTCTGACTGGATCTCCAGGAGCTTTTCCATGGTCTCCGATTTTGCCGCGGCTTCTGCCTGGTCCTTAAAGAAGCGCAGGAGCATGATCAGCGTGTGGCTGATGAGGAACATGCAGACGAGCAGCAGGACTCTGGCGAAAAGGTCTGCCTGATCAAAATTCCCATCCCGGATATTGCCGGTGAGAAGGAAGATGATCATCGTGGCGGAAAATGGAAGAAGCCATGCGGTTTTCCAGATTGCAGGCGCCTGGATCGCGGAGAGACTGTCGATGATCTCTGTGAGCCGCTTTATCATAAACCGGGTGGTGAGGAGCACCAGGAGTAACGTAGTGACGCCGGACTGCCAGGTGTAGAATCCGCAGTGCAGAAACTGTCTGCAGATAAAAAAGGAGGAGGCGCGGATCACCATGAGGTAGTCAAGGACAAAGGTGTACTGGAACGTGACGATTCCGATGTTTGCCTGAACCAGATGGTAGTGAAAAAATCCCAGAATGGGAATCGCAAGATACTGTACAGATACGGCTGGAAACCCCGCATGGACCAGTATCGCGAAGACTGCCAGATATATGATCTCCGCAAGGGCAGAGAGCAGGATCGTTATTTTTCCCGGATAACGCAGATTCGTGTGAAACGGAAGATACGCGAACATGTGGAACGGATAAGTGCTGAAAAATTCATTAATAAGCAGTTCCGCCATACTGACCTCCCCGGACTTTCGAATAGGAATACTCAAGAAATTGCTCCCGCACATTCCGGTATTTCAGACGGCTGATAGGGATCTGGATCCCGCTTTTTAAGAGAAAACGGTCTTCTAAAAGCTTATCCACGTCCTCAAAGTTTACGAGGATCCCCTTGATGCAGTCGCAGAACCACGGATACTGGAGCAGAAGGGCGGAGAAATCCTTCTGGCTCATGGAGACTTCCATATCCTGCCCGTTCTTAAGGTGTATGAGAACCTGCCGTCTGACATACTCGGTGTAGGAGATATCGTGGACCGGGAGAACTGTCTTTCCAAAATGTGTTGCAACCTCCACCGCCCTGGTGCGTTCAGCATCCTGGAGCCCGCACCGGTCGAGGGCAGCGAACACACCGTTCTTTTCAATAGGTTTCAGGAGATAGAAGGATGCGCTCACGTCGTAGCTCTCCACGGCAAATTCAGGGGAGGTGGTGATAAAGATGATCCTGCAGCCATGATCCGCCCGCCGGATCCGATTCGCCGTCTCCATCCCGGTGATGCCATCCATGTAGATATCAAGGAAGATGAGATCATACTTTCCGGCCGTAAACGCGCCCAAAAACTCTTCCCCGCTGGAAAAACGGTCCATTGCCCCCCACTGAAGCCTGTGCTGTTCCGCATATGTATCAATAAATCCAACAAGCCGGTCAGAATCCGTCTTTCGGTCATCGACGATTGCTATGTTCATGTTCGGTCGCTCCTTTGATGTTAAACTGTTAAAGCTATTTTAACATGTTTTTGGGGAAATGTGTGGAAGAATGAAACTTTTCTTCCATTTTCCGCCAAATAATGATATGATGGATACCGGCAGCATAAAGCGCAAAGGAAAAATGCCGCTGTTTTGGCATTTTATGGCGGCGGAAAAGACAGAAAATTGGATGCTGCATAGAAAGGTGAGCACGACAATGAATTTTATTGTACCAGCCGGTTATACTCCGGATATTGACTTAAAAGAGACCCAGATCGCCATCAAGGTCGTGAAGGATTTCTTCCAGAAGGAACTTACAAAACAGTTAAATCTGACCCGAGTTTCCGCTCCGTTATTTGTAACGCCGGAATCCGGATTAAATGATAACTTGAACGGTGTGGAGCGCCCGGTTGCCTTCGATATCAAGGAAGGCGGAAGAAAGGCAGAGATTGTCCACTCCCTGGCAAAATGGAAACGTTACGCGTTGAAACAGTACGGCTTCCAGCCGGGTGAAGGTTTATACACCGATATGAACGCCATCCGCCGCGACGAGGACACCGACAACATCCACTCCATCTATGTGGACCAGTGGGACTGGGAAAAGGTGATCACGAAGGAGGAGAGGACCCGCGGGACACTGGAAGAGACTGTCCGCGCCGTATATAAGGCATTAAAGATCACAGAGGACTATATGGCATACGAGTACGACTATATCGGCCGTGTTCTCCCGGAGCACATCGAGTTTATCACTTCCCAGGAGCTTGAGGACCGCTATCCGGATCTCACTCCGAAGCAGAGAGAGTATGAGATCGTGAAGATTCACGGCGCTGTATTTATCGAGCAGATCGGCGGAAAGTTAAAATCCGGAGAGCCTCACGATGGACGTGCACCGGACTATGATGACTGGAAATTAAACGGCGATATTATCGTCTACTATCCGGTTCTCGACATTGCCCTTGAGTTAAGCTCCATGGGTATCCGCGTGGACGAGATCTCCCTGCACGAGCAGTTAAAGGCGGCAGGCTGTGAGGAGCGCGAGAAGCTTGCATTCCAGAAGGCATTGTTACACGGAGAGCTTCCATACACCATCGGCGGAGGTATCGGACAGTCCCGTATCTGTATGTTCTTCTTAAGGAAAGCCCATATCGGTGAGATCCAGTCTTCCTTGTGGCCGGATGAGGTCCGCGAGGAGGCGAAGAAGGCGGGAATTCCGCTGCTGTAAGCAGCAGGCGGATGCGGATCTGCACAGACTTATTATGAGAACGACCCGGCGGCGCAAGCCTGACCGGTATTAAATATTCAGGAAAACAGTTACGGTCCACAAAGATGTGTGCGGTAACTTTTCCTGCTTATGGAGGTAAAAAAATGGCAAATGAACGTTTGAGGGAACTCAGGACCCTGATGAAAGTGAGAAATGTGGACGCGTACTATGTTCCGTCTTCCGATTTCCACGATTCTGAGTATGTGGAGGATTATTTCAAATGCCGCGCATTCCTGTCCGGATTCACAGGTTCCGCGGGGACCATGGTGATCACCCAGGCTTTTTCCGGCATGTGGACAGACGGAAGATATTTTGTCCAGGCGAAGAAAGAGCTGGAAGGCCAGGACACACGTCTGATGGCGATGGGCGAGGAGGGCGTCCCGACCATTGAGGAATACCTGATGGACCATATGCCGGAAGGCGGCGTTTTAGGCTTTGACGGCCGCGTGGTAAATGCTGCCCAAGGAAGAAAATTTGAGACCATGATGGCAGAGAAACATGCCACACTTTCCGTCGGCGATGACCTTGCGGGTGAGGTCTGGGAAGAACGCCCGATCCTTCCGGCACCGGAGGTGTGGGTCCTCGACGTGAAGTACGCAGGCGAGACCGTTGCGGAGAAGCTTGCCCGCCTCAGAACCGCGATGAAGAAGGAACACGCGACCGTGCACATCCTGTCAAGCCTTGACGATGTGGCATGGCTCTTTAATATCCGCAAAAATTCCGACGACGGAAATGTACTGGCACCGGCATTCACCCTGATCACAGAGAATGAGGCGAGACTTTTTATTAACAGTCGCAAATTCTCCCCGGAGCTCCGCGCTTATTTTGAGGAGAATCATGTCGCCATCGAAAAATACGACGCGATCTACGACACGGTGGCAGGGATCAGAAACGAGACGGTCCTCTTAGAGCCGGGTAAGGTAAACTTTGCCCTCTATAAGAAAATCGATGCCTCCAACCGCATTGTGGAGGCTATGAACCCGACTTCCCGGATGAAGGCAGTGAAGAACCCGGTGGAGATGGAAAACCTTCGCAAAGCTCATTTAAAGGACGGCGTGGCGTTGACGAAATTCCTGTGCTGGATGAAGAAGAACGCGGGAAAAGTGGAACTCACAGAGACAGAGGCCGCAGAGCGCCTGGAGGATTACCGCAAGGCCCAGGAAGGTTACCTCGGACCGAGCTTCACGACGATCTCCGCATTCGGCTCCAACGCGGCGATGTGCCACTACCATGCGACAAAGGAGCAGGAGAGCCCGGTGGGAACAGAGGGCTTCTATCTGGTAGACTCTGGCGGACAGTACTATGAGGGAACCACGGACGTCACAAGAACCATCGCGGTCGGTCATGTGACAGACGAGATGAAGGAACACTTTACACTTGTCATGATGGGAATGCTCCGCCTGATGAACGCGAAATTCTTATACGGCTGTCGGGGTCTCAATGTGGATTACCTTGCGAGAGGACCGCTCTGGGAGCGAGGTTTCGACTTCAACCACGGTACCGGACATGGCGTTGGCTTCTTATCCGCTGTCCATGAGCGACCGAACGGCATCCGCTGGCGCATCGTTCCGGAGCGTCAGGATTCCTGCGTTCTGGAGGAGGGCATGCTCACATCCGACGAGCCGGGTCTTTACATCGAGGGCAGCCACGGAATCCGTACTGAGAACCTGTCCCTCTGCAGAAAGGCAGAGAAGAATGAGTACGGTCAGTTCATGTGCTTCGAGAATATGACATTTGCGCCCATCGATCTCGATGCGGTGGATATTTCCGTTATGGAGCCGTCTGATGTGAGAATGCTGAACGCGTACCATAAAGAAGTCTGCGAGAAGCTTTCCCCGTATATGACTGAGGAAGAGAACGAGTGGTTAAAAGAAGCGACAAGACCGATTGGAGAGGATTACACATGGCGGATTTAGAGAAAAACATTCTGGTGGTGATCCCGGTAAACGAGGATCACAAGAAGTTCCTTGAAGAAAAAGCCGCCTCAGGTGACAAGAACTGCTGCATCCGATATGTGAACGGCGAGGAAGTCACAAAGGAGGACGTGGAACAGGCAAATGTTATCGTCGGAAACGTGGATCCATCCCTGATCTCCGGCGCGAAGGACCTGGAGCTGCTCCAGTTAAACTCTGCTGGGGCAGATCTCTATATCAAGGCCGGTGTGATGCCGGAGGGAGCAGTGCTCGCAAACGCCACAGGCGCTTACGGACTCGCGGTCTCCGAGCATATGCTGGGTCTTACGTTCGACCTGATCAGACGTTTAAACCAGTACCACGCGAACCAGGCAGAGCATGTATGGAAAGCCATGGGAAACATCATTTCCGTGGAAGGTTCCACGATCCTTGTCCTGGGTCTGGGCGATATCGGCGGGGATTACGCGAGAAAGGTCCACGCGTTGGGCGCCCATGTGATCGGTGTCCGCCGCACGAACCGGAATAAGCCGGATTACCTGGATGAGCAGCACACGATGGATGATCTGGATATGCTCTTAGGCCGGGCAGATATTGTTGCCATGGTCCTTCCGGGCGGAAGCGCTACAAACCACATCATGGACGAGAGAAGACTCCGCCTGATGAAAAAGGGCGCGTACCTCATCAATGTGGGCCGCGGAAATGCCATCGATCCGGATGGACTCTATAAAGTCTTAAAAGATGGACATCTAGGCGGCTGTGGCCTCGATGTGACGGAGCCTGAACCGCTTCCGGCGGACAGCCCGTTGTGGGATCTTGAGAACCTTGTGATCACGCCTCATGTGGCAGGAAATTTTTTCCTTCCGGAGACCTTTGAACGGATCGTCCGGATCGCGGGAGAAAACCTTGCGGCCTGGGCGAACGGGACGCCGTACCGGAATGTGGTGGATTTTACGACAGGATATAGAAAGTGACAGTAAGATAAACAAGTAAAGACAGTTGTTCTTTTGCATGCTTATATGGCAGGTAAAGAGGGCGGCTGTTTTTGCTGTCGCACATTCAAAAAAGGCAGGCGGTGAAGGGCTCCTGTGAATATAGAAATTAGAGAAAACAGCAAAAAACAGGACGGTCGTAAAAACCGTCCTGCATAGGCTTGAAGTTATTATATTTAGAAGCTCGTCTCGTACTTTTTCTTCTTTTCCGCCTCCGGCGCATAAGCGATCGGGTAAATAACGGATGCCATGAGAAGCGCGCCGACCACATCGATCACGGAGTGCTGCTTTAAGAACATTGTTGCCAGGCAGATCAGAACCATCAGAATGCCGGATGCCCGGACGATCATCGGATGTTTCTTTAACTCCTCACTGCGGCAGACCGCGATGTGGACACCGACGGAGTTG
>OGRB01001602.1_pt1 | contig 13117 bp, 13 predicted proteins | sample 1553371 | NCBI WGS metagenome assembly OGRB01 (sample SAMEA2580027, study PRJEB22360) | human gut metagenome | reverse complement strand
TATTTTAATATTTGATTCTTCTTCTTCAGAAGCTGCAAATATAAATGGTTCATCTGTTGAGGGAAGATTGGGGCAATTAATTGCAACTATATTTTTAATAAATTTAAATGTAAAGACATTTTTGTTTGGACATGGCTATGGCTATGTTGCTTATTTTTTGGAAAATGGAGAAAAGAATGCTTTGACAGGAGAGTTTGAAGGGGAACTATTAAGTTCATTATTAAGCTATGGGATAATAGGGACAATTATTATCATGCTATTATCATATTATTTTTGTTTTTATTTAGTCTTCTATTTATATAGAAAACAGCAAATAACAATGGAAGCTAAAACTTTTTTGGTTTTGTATATTATTTCAAAGTTTTTATTTAGCTTTCTTGTAGGTGCGGCTAGTGAGCATTTGTGGTATATCTGTTTTTTATTCTTTTGTGCACAGTCAATATTTATAAATAAAAAAAATGTATAAGAAAGCAAGAGTTATAGCGTTTTATTTACCCCAATATCATCCGATACCAGAAAATGATATGTTTTGGGGAAAAGGATTTACAGAATGGACAAATGTTGGAAAAGCAAAACCTTTATTCAAAGGGCATTATCAGCCTAAAGTCCCAGCTGATTTAGGATACTATGATTTAAGGTTACCTGAAGTAAGGGAAGAACAAGTAAATTTAGCTAAGTATGCAGGTATTGAAGGTTTCTGTTATTGGCATTATTGGTTTGGATCCGGCAAGGAATTATTAGAGAGGCCTTTTAATGAAGTTGTTAACTCTGGACATCCTAATTTCCCTTTCTGTTTAGGTTGGGCAAATCATACATGGTCCACTAAAACGTGGTCTGCGTCTAATTCTCAATTTAAAGAAACTGTAATAATGGAACAAACATATCCAGGAGAAGAAGATTATAAATTGCATTTTAATACATACTTAAAAGCATTTAAAGATTCCCGATATATAAGGGTTGATGGGAAATTGTTATTTGTCATTTTTTCTCCTTTATCAATACCCAATTTTGTAGAAATGAAAAGGATTTGGAATAATTTAGCAATGGAGAATGGGTTGAAAGGTTTCTATTTTATTGGTATTGCTGAAAATTATACAGTAACCAATAATACCACGAGTCATTCTATAAAAAAACGATATACATATTCTTCTTTGGCTAAAAGGCAGAGAGTGTATATAATAATTTATTTGAGAAAGGATTTGATGCTGTAAATTCTAGGGGTAGTAATAGAGCACAAGTATTATCTGATTCTCCTTTGGTATATTATTTTAAGAGGTTTATGATGAAAGTATTTAATCTTAAAATTATAGTTAAGTATAATTATAAGGATATTATAAATAATTATTATGTCAAAGAGGATAAATGGGATAATGTATATCCCACTATTATACCTAATTTTGATAGAAGTCCTAGGGCTGGTAAAAATACGACGAATATATGGTATAATTCAACTCCTGAACTTTTTCGTAAACAAATAATTAAAGCTATGGATTTGATAAAAGATAGAGATGAGGAACATAAAATATTATTTTTACAATCTTGGAATGAATGGGGAGAAGGTAATTATGTTGAACCTGATTTAAAATATGGGAGAAAATTTTTAGATGTCCTGAGGGAACTTTTAATATCTAAATAGAAAATGGGGTACAAATTTATTGGTATGAATTTTGATAAAACTCTTATGGATGTTTTGAGAGGTACCGAAATTTTGGTGGTCATTTTCGTTGCTAACAATTTACCTTAGTAATAGTATTGCTGTTAGCACACCAATATGAGTAATTGAAATAGAAAAACTTGTATTTATAGTCATAAAATATGTCCAAAAGTGAAGCAATAATAATTGGATGGATCAATAAGGGGAAACCAGCCGATTGTGGAGAAACTATGAAGAACCAACTAATGATTCGAAAATTAGAGGAATTGGGAATCCGTTGTCGGCAGATAGATTTTAAAAATTGGAAACGACATCCATGGGTCTTTTTTCAGTTGGTTTGGGATATAGTTGTGCATCGAGACAATACATTGGTTCTTTCCACATCGGCAAGTAACATATATTTAATGATAGAGATATTGAAGAAGCTGAATTGGCAAATGAATTGCATACATTGGGTCATTGATGGTAACTTGCAGGAATGTATAAATTATGGAAAATATCAAGTGGGAATTCTTGATTATACAACTTGGACTTTAGTTGAAAGTTCGCTAATGGTTGATAAACTTAGGCAACAAGGCTTACATAATGTGATGCAAGTTCCTAATTTTAAGTCTATTAAAAATTATCCGAATATCACAACTAGAATTTAAAAAAAGGGGCGATTGTTTTTCTTGGTCGTATTATACTAGAAAAAGGAACTGATTATATATTGGAAGCGGTATGTCAATTGAATAAAATGGGATTACAAAATAAGTTTCTAATCGATTTCTATGGAAAGGTTAATGATAGTTATGAGAGTTTTTTCAGGAACAAATAATTAAAGCTATGGATTTAATAAAAGATAGAAATGAGGAACATAAAATATTATTTTTACAATCTTGGAATGAATGGGGAGAAAGTAATTATGTTGAACCTGATTTAAAATATGGGAGAATATTTTTAGATGTTCTGAGGGAACTTTTGGTAACTAAAAAATAGATTTAGCTTAGTATGGATTAGAGTTGTATCAGCTTTAATATTCTTCTTGTATAAGAGCTTATTTTTTTGATAAGAATATAGGAAAAGGATAAGCCACTCTAATAAGAGTTTAGAAGTTCAAATGAAAGAATATCCGTATTTTTGTTTCAATAAAAAGTTTTGTTGTTTTATTAAAACATCGATAGATATTATATGAAAATAAAAAAAAACAGTGGCAAAATTAATTTTTCATTAGCTTCCCAAATATTGTTTCTTGGTATAGATTATAAAAAAGCTAAAGGAGGAGTAGCTTCAGTAGAAAAAGTATATTCTACTATTTTTTCTCCTTTTCATTTTGTACGAACTGTAGTTGATGGAAATAGTATTCAAAAGATAGGAATATTTATAGAAGCATTCATTCATTTCATGTTTGTAATGATATGCTGTCCGGAAATTAAAATAGTTCATATCCATGGTGCTTCTTATGCCAGCTTCTGGCGAAAACGAATCTTTATTTTTTTATCAAAATTGTTTAGAAAGAAAGTAGTGTATCATATGCATGGTGGTGCATTTAAGGAATTTGCATTGAAGCATCGCACGATTGTAAATAATACATTAAGAAAATGTGATATCGTAATTGTATTATCAGATAGTTGGAAGGAATTTTTCATAAATGAATTAGGGTGTAAAAATGTTATTGTAATTAAAAATCCAATAGAACATCCTATATATAAATCTGGTCCTAAAAAAAACGCTTGTGTCTTGCTATTTTTAGGCCTTTTATGTAAAGAAAAAGGGATTTATGACTTATTGGAAGTTATTTCAGAAAATAAAAAAGCTTATTGGGGTAATCTAATATTTCGATTTGCTGGCAATGGCAATGTTGTAGATGTCTTAAATACTATAAAGCGATTAAAAATAGATGACATTGCTTTTTATGAAGGTTGGGTTTCAGGAAAAGAAAAAATAAAGTTGCTAAACGAAGCAGATGTTTATATCTTACCTTCTTATTATGAAGGACTTCCCATATCAATTTTAGAATCAATGTCTTATCATTTGCCAATTATTTCTACAAATGTAGGTGGAATACCAGAAATAGTAAAGGATGGAGTAAATGGTTTTATCATAGAACCTGGTAATAAGAAAGGATTGAAGGAGGCCATAGACCATTTGCTATTTAATAGGGAATTGAGGGAGAAAATGGGAGTTGCATCAGCAGATATGGTAAAAGACCATCTTCCTGACTCTGTGAAAAAGCAATTGGAGAATCTGTATCTTAAATTATTAAATGATAAATGAATAAATATTTAAAGGAGTCAATAAAATATTTGCTAAGATCTTATCCTGTTATTTACCCTTATGTAAAAGAGGTTGAGCGGATGTATAATATGTCACATGATGAATTACAGGGAAGAAATGAAAGGGTATTCTTAAAAATTTTCCGCAAAGCATATACAAAGTCTTCTTTTTATCATAAACTTTATACTGAAGCAGGTATAAAATTAGAAGATATAAAATGCTTAGGTGATATAAGCAAGTTGCCAGTTGTTACTAAAGATATGATTCTTCATCAGTCTGATGCTCTGCTTACCACATCTAAGTGGAAATTATTAAAAAATAGGACAAGTGGGACTACAGGAACCCCTTTGACCGTTTTTGAGGACTGGAAGTCAATCTGGAAGGAGCAAGCTTATTTCTATTGCTATAGGAAACGTTGTGGATATATTTATGGACAACCATTAGTGTCTTTACGTGGAAATCTAGGGAAGAAAGATACTATGATGTATGTACATATATCAAATACTCTCTATCTTTCAAGCTATAATATAAATGAACAAACAGTGGGGGCGTATTATAAAGGGATTGAAAAGAGGAGTCCTCAGGCAATTGAAGGATATCCAAGTTCCTTGTATAATTTAGCCTTATTGCTAAAGGATAAAGGATTATATTGTAATATTCCTGTGTGTTTTACATCTTCGGAGAACTTGTTGGATTTTCAAAGACAATTGATAGAGGAACGGTTTCAGACTAAAATATTTGACCATTATGGAACTACAGAAAGGACAATAAGAATTAGCGAATCAATAAAACATGATGGCTATTTTGAAGATCCAGGTTATTCTATCAATGAATATCTGAAAGATCGGGTTGTATCAACATCGTTAATAAATTCAGTTTTTCCTTTGATACGTTACCAATCGAGTGATGTTGTAATATTGAAAGAGAATACGAAGGATGAACGTGTTTCTATTGATAGGATACAAGGGAGAAGTGGTAATTGCATAAAAGGTAAGGACGGTTCGATATATAATAATGCTGCTTTGACTTTTATTTTAACCTATAGCCATAATATTCGTTATGCACAATTCATTCAAAAGAAAAATGGAAAGGTTTTGCTTAATATTGTTCCAGAAGCTGTTTTTTCTTCTCAAAATTTGGATGAGTTAAAGCAAATGATTGATTTAAAGATTGGTTTGTCTAATCTGGAACTTGAGATTAACTTGATTAAAGAACAGGATTTAATTTATACTACCCGTAACAAATACAGTTATATCATATCGGAATAAAAGTGTAACTGCAAGAAATAATTTTTATCATGAATATTAGTATTTTCGGTCTCGGCTACGTAGGATGCGTAGGCGCAGCTTGTTGTGCAAAATTGGGTCACCATGTAATAGGAGTGGATGTGTCAGAAAACAAAGTGAACCTGATAAAATCCGGTCATCCTACCATCATAGAGAAAGACATTGAAGAACTGTGCGCAGAAGGGCATAAAAACGGGCGTTTGACAGCCACTCTAGATGTCCATGAGGCGGTTCATCATTCGGAAATCTCTTTTATAGCGGTGGGAACTCCCAGTTCCAAGGAAGGGCATCTAAACCTTAGCTATATTTACGGAGTAGCAAGACAAATAGGAGAAGCTATAAAAACGAAGGAAACCTATCATATCATTGCCATTCGTAGTACAGTATTGCCCGGAACCAATAAAAAAGTAGGTGAGATCATAGAAGAGGCATCCGGCAAGCAGCGTGGCAAGGCATTTACTGTGGTATCCAATCCGGAATTCCTTCGTGAAGGAACCTCTGTACATGATTATTTGAACCCTCCTTTGACTTTGATTGGTACAGATTGCGAGTATGCCGAGCAAAAATTCCGTGAACTGTATAAAGATATAAATGCGGAATTCGTATGTACTGATATCAAAGTTGCGGAAATGATGAAATATGTCAATAATACATATCATGCCTTGAAGATTGTTTTCGGTAATGAAGTGGGCAATATCTGCAAGGGACTGGATATTGATAGCCATAAGGTGATGGAAATCTTTTGTAAGGATCGTGAACTGAACATATCACCCTATTATTTTAAACCCGGGTTTGCATATGGTGGCTCTTGTTTGCCTAAGGATTCCAAGGCTCTCCGCACCTTGGCACGTGATTTATATATTGATGTTCCAGTCATTAACAGCATAGAAAATTCCAATGAGATTCAAAAAAAGAATGCTGTTTCTGTCATAATGGGGAAAGGAAAGCGGAATGTGGGTGTTCTAGGCTTGAGCTTTAAAGCGGGAACGGATGATTTACGTTGCAGTCCGATAGTGGATGTCGTGGAAACTCTGCTGGGCAAAGGGTTCAATATCCGCATTTATGACAAAAATGTGAAAATTTCGGAACTGACAGGAACGAATAAGGATTTCATAATGGCGAAGATTCCTCATTTACAACATTTTGTTACAGATAACCTTCAGTCCGTGATTGAGGGGAGCGATGTGCTGGTGGTTACTAATAAAGAAAAAGAGTTTGCAGATATTTTGCAAAACTATCCGGGTAAAATCATCATTGATCTGGTACGGGCTTGGAAAGACGTGGATTATGCCGGTGTTTATGAAGGATTGTCCTGGGGAAATATTAATGCGAATACCGCAGCGCAGTATCAGAAAATAGAGAAAGACATCAAAGGAACGGAATTTTAACAACTCATGGAACAGAGGAAAGTACTGATTATAGTGGAGAATCTACCTGTACCGTTTGACACACGGGTATGGCAAGAAGCTACCACATTAGTGGAGAATGGATACGGTGTGAGTGTCATTTGCCCTAAAGGCAAAGGTTATGACAAGGATTATGAATATCTGCAAGGCGTGCATATCTATCGCCATCAATTACCACGGGAAGGAAATGGCGCATGGGGATATGCCCGTGAGTATTATTGTGCCTTGCGCGATGAATATCACCTGGCCAAGAAAATATTTAAGGAACGGGGCTTCCATGTGATTCACGGATGCAATCCGCCAGATGATATTTATTTGGTGGCCAAGCCTTTTAAAAAGCATGGAGTGGATTATGTTTTTGACCATCATGATATTTGTCCGGAGTTGTATGAGGCTAAGTTTGGTAAGAAAAGCGGCCTGCTTTATAAGAGCCAGTTGTGGTTGGAACGTAATACCTATAAACACTGTACTTTTGCTTTTGTCACCAATGAGAGTTATAAGAAGATAGCCATAGAACGTGGAGGGATGAAAGCGGAAGACGTATATGTTTTACGCAGTGGTCCCAAACTGGAACGTTTGAAGATAACTCCGGTAAAACCGGAAATCAAGCGTGGCCGCAAATATATGGTAGGCTATTTGGGAGTTATCGGTCAGCAGGAAGGAATTGAATATTTACTGAAAGCGGCTTCCCATATAAAGAATGAGTGGGGGCGTGATGATGTATTTTGGGGCATTGTGGGCGGCGGTCCGCATCTGGAGCAGTTGAAACAGCTTTGTCATGATATGGGTTTGGATGATATTGTAGAATTTACAGGCCGAGTGAGTGATGAAAAGCTGCTTGATTATCTGAATACGGCAGATGTTTGTGTCAATTCGGATGAATACAATGAAATGAACGATAAGAGCACCATGAATAAGATCTTGGAATATATGGCACTCGGAAAGCCCATTGTCCAATTCGATCTTACCGAAGGACGTCACTCCGCCCAGGCGGCTTCACTTTATGCGGAACCTAACAATGCGGCAGATATGGCAAAGAAGATTATAGAGTTACTGGAAGACCCCGACAAACGTAAACGGATGTCTGAGTATGGTCGTAGCCGCATAATCAATGAACTGAGTTGGGAACATACTTCAAAAGCCCTGCTTGAAGGGTATGATAGATATTTCAAGAAAAGAGGTTTATAGGAACTGCCTCAATTATAGTCTTCATGAAAAAAATCTCCTGGTATTATAATCGTCTGCGGGCAATGAATGCCAAAGAAATACTTTGGCGGTTGGAACAAAAGAAAAGCCAGCATCGGGAAAAGGTACGTTTCGCCAATAGCGATATGGATATAACTTCAAGCCTGTTCTATGAAGAAATATCGCATCTGTCATTTGACGCCGGTCGTCTGGGACTGAATTTTAAAAACAAGAAGTTCGGTGTACGGACGGATATTCACCTGTTGGGGGGATATGATTATGGAATTTATAAACAGGACTGGCATGCCGGATTCCAGACAGGCAATAAATGGTCAAGGAAATTCAGTTATAGTTTGCCATATAAACAATGTGATCATATCGGGGACGCGCGTACTAATTGGGAGTTGAACCGTCATTTTCAGTTTGCTTTACTGGCAAAGAATTTTTATGCTACAAGCGATTTGAAGTATTATAGGGAATTGCAAGCTCTTTTTGACAGTTGGAGAAGGGAGAACCCTTTTTTAAAAGGTATATCCTGGACCAGTGTGATGGAAGTGGCCATACGGGCGATAAACTGGATGTACACGCTTGCTTTTCTTTCCCAAAGTAAGAATGTGGATAAGGACTTTAAAATCAGACTTTCCGTTGGAATCCGTAATATGATAGGCTATGTTTCACAACATTACTCCCGTTTTTCATCGGCCAACAACCATTTGTTGGTGGAAGCGACAGCTATCGGGCTTGCAGGACTGGCTTTCCATTGTGAGAAATGGAAAACATTGGGAATTTCCATCCTTACGGAAGAATTATTGAAACAGAATTACACGGATGGAGTGAACAAAGAGTTATCATTGCATTACCAGATGTTCGGTATGGAAGCTTATGCGCTGATGATACACTCCATGCAGACCTGTAATTGCAATGTACCGGAAATTTGGCTTCAGATGCTTGAGAAAATGACAGAATATGTAGGATGTTCATCATGGAGAGGGAATGTTGCAATGGAATTTGGTGATGATGATGAAGGCAAAATTCTGGATTTGCAGGGAGGAGAAATCAATCATCTGCAATATATAATGCAATTATGTTCTTTGGTATTGAAAACTCCTTATCAATATATTTTCCAACATCCGGTTAATGAAACGGTCTGCTGGCTGTTTACCGATGAAGAGATAGGTGACATGAGGAGAATGGAACCTTTGCCGATATCAGATGCTTGTTGTTTTAAAGAAGGTGGAAATACATTCCTTCGTGACGGACAGGATCGTGTATTAATCGGTATTGATCATGCTGCTTTGGGTTTTGGAAGTATAGCGGCCCATGGACATGCGGATGCCTTAAGTTTTCAGATGATGATGGATGGAAAGATGTTGTTTGCTGATCCCGGGACGTATATTTATCATTGTGATTTACCTTTCCGGAATTTATTTCGCAAAACGGAGATGCATAATACATTATGTATAGATGGCAGAAACCAGAGTGAGATGCTGGGTGCTTTCCTTTGGGGAAGAAAGGCAAAGTGTACATTGGAAAACTATTCTGTTGATAATAATATTGTAAGACTTGAAGCGTTCCATGATGGATATGCACCTGTCCGGCATCAGCGTGTGTTTGAATGGGAACATTCCAATTTAAAATTGCGGATAAAGGATGGGATAACTAAAGCGGTACCTTGGTGTGCTACTTTGCTGTTGGGACCAGACTGTGAGGCATATATAGATAGGAATACGATACAAATACGTATGGGAGAAAACAGTTGTTGTGTAAATATAAACACACCGATCGGCTTAGTCGGGATAGAAGATGTCTGGCTTTCGCCTTGTTATGGAAAAAAGATGAAAACAAAAGCTATCAAAATAAGGGGGAATTCAAAGACGTTAGAAGTGGAACTGCATTTATTCCTGAAGGATTTGTAATGATGTTTATTCTTGAATTTGAAAATGTGGTAGTTACAATGAAAAGTTGTAATAGTACTAAGAAAAGACGATGGAAATGTAATGCACTCCTGATTCTATTTCTATTGTGCGGATGTTTACATATACATGCACAGGCTTTAAGGGGAACCACAGGATTATTGCATGCACCGACAGCTGATATGGAGAAGGATAAAACATTCAAATTTGGTGGTAATGTACTTGATATAACTCCACTTCGGTATGAGGATTTTGATGTGAGATATACATTTAATTATTATCTGAATATCACAATCTTCCCATGGCTGGAGGTGGGATATACCTGTACATTGAATTATGCCAATGAAGGGTCTACTTATTTCCCGGAAAAAGTTTGGGGGAAATATTCAAATCAAGACCGTTCCTTTTATGGGCGGTTACGGGTATGGAAAGAAGGGTGGTGGAAAGGCTGGACACCGCAGATCGTTGTAGGGTTGGATGATCCAGGAACACATGAAGCATCGGGAGGGGGAGGGATAGCCTCACGGAATGAATCAGGCGGTAATGCTTTTTTTATGCGTTATTATATAGCGATGACAAAGCATATTGATTTTGCAGGTATTGGAAATTTGGGGACTCATGTATCTTATGTTATTGACCGGCCGGCTAATTATCCTCAGGCAAAGGGTATAGCCATAGGTGCAAATTTTAAGATACATACATTAGGAGAATCTTGGGGAAACAAATTGTTGAACGGTTTCAATCTGATGGCCGAATATGACGCCCGCACAGTGAATATCGGGGCACATTACCAGCTTTGGAAAGACCACATCAACCTGATTGCCGAATTGAACAATGGGAAATACTTCTCCGGAGGCATTTATTTCAAGATTCATCTGAAATGATAAAAAAGAGGCTCCTATTAGAAATTTCCGGTTAGATTTTGTTCCTTTGTAGTACAATCAAAAAAACGATGAATCATGGAACAGCAGCAGTTGAAGAGATGCTCGATAGGGGTACAGACTTTTGAGAAAGTCATAGAGGGGAACTACCTTTATATAGATAAGACGGAATACATTTACCGTATGGCACACGGTGCTTCCAATTATTATTTCCTGAGCCGTCCCCGCCGGTTCGGTAAGTCGTTGCTGGTTTCCACGCTGCATAGTTATTTTGCCGGGAAGAAGGAACTCTTCAAAGGGTTTGCCATCGAAAAGCTGGAAACCGAATGGACGGAATATCCGGTGCTGCACTTTGACATGAGTCTGGCCAAGTATGTGGACAAGGAAACATTGGAAAGCATGCTGGATGTGCAGCTCTTTGAACATGAGAAATATACGGAAAGCCGGAAAGGGCGGTTACTCTTAATGACAGGATGAAGACACTCATCATGCGTGCCTGCGAACAGACCGGCCGCCAGGTGGTAGTCCTCATCGACGAGTATGATGCGCCCTTGCTGGATGTGATGCACGAGGAGGAGAATCTCCCCGTACTTCGTAATGTGATACGTAATTTTTACAGTCCGCTGAAGGCATGCGACCCTTATCTGCGCTTTGTGTTCCTGACCGGCATCACCAAGTTTTCCCAGCTCAGCATCTTCAGCGAGTTGAACAATATCTCGAATGTCAGTATGGACGAGCCTTACGCTGCCGTTTGCGGCATTACGGAGGAGGAGATGCTGGAACGGATGTTAGGACACATTGAATGTCTGGCAGGTGCGCTGGAGATGACGTGTGAGGAAACCAGACTGAAATTGAAAGAGAAATATGACGGTTATCATTTCACTTGGCCTTCGCCTGATATTTATAATCCGTTCAGCCTGCTGAATGCCTTGGAAAGAAAGAAGATAGACAACTATTGGTTTGGCAGTGGTACGCCCACTTATCTGGTAGAGATGCTGCGTAAGTTCCACGTCCTTCCCTCCGAGGTGGGGCACAGCATGCAAGCCATGGCTTCTGATTTTGATGCGCCTACGGAGAAAATGGAGAGCATCGTGCCTCTGCTCTATCAGAGCGGATACCTCACTATAAAGGGATATGATAAAGAATTTGGAATGTACCGTTTAGGTTTTCCGAACCGGGAAGTGGAAGAGGGGTTTGTACGTTTCCTGCTCCCTTTTTACGCGAACGTAAATAAGGTGGAATCTCCCTTTGAGATTCAGAAATTTGTCCGTGAGGTGCGTTTCGGTGATTATGACTCCTTCTTCCGCCGTCTGCAAAGTTTCTTTGCGGATACTACCTACGAAGTGATCCGCGAACAGGAACTGCATTACGAGAATGTGTTTTTCATCGTATTCAAGCTTGTCGGCTTCTATACCCAAGTGGAATATCATACGAGCAAAGGACGCATTGACCTTGTCCTGCAGACTGACAAGCTTATCTATGTGATGGAATTCAAGCTGGACGGCACGGCCGAGGAGGCTTTGCAACAGATTCATGACAAGCATTACGCGCTTCCCTTTGCTTCGGACGGACGGAAGCTCTTTTAAATAGGGGTGAACTTCAGTGCTGAAACCCGCAATATCGAAAAGTGAATAGTAGAAGAATGAAATGTAGAAAGGAAACAGAGTCCGAAGAAAAGAGGTGCACACTGCTGCAATATCCGGTGAAACTTGGTACAAGATCCGCGGAATCTTGTACCAAAGTTTTTGTAATCTTGTGACGGGTGACGGCTAGTTCCTTTGAACATTGCAAAGATAACTTCACGTCCGTGCGGCGTGATCTCTTCTGACCCCTTGGCGGATTGCAGGGAGTTTACGGGGACACGGGGACAGTGGGGACACCCCCTTTTTTCCTCACACACGCATGCGTGTACCTATAAAGGGAGGATAAGTGGGGTGATATATTCCCTTGCCGTCCACACTTACCGATACTTCTTATTTGGTGAAACGTTTGAGTCTGATGAGGACGGTGCTTTCGGTTATTCTCCCTGTCGTGCGTTTTTTTTCAGAAGTTCCGGCCGGATATAATCCTGTGGGAAGGCAGGGGAAAGATGATTTTCCCACCTAGTTATATCGCGCGTGCGTGTGTGAGAAATTGGGGTCTGTCCCTGCTGTCCCCACTGTCCCTGCTTGGGAGAGCCGGTATGAACTGCCATCTTTAAATTCTCAATTTTTAATCTCCCTCCGTATCAACGTTTCCTCGTCCTACGAGAGGAAACAAGCTCGTACCGGCTTCTTGCCGGAACGTTCCACGCCTTTGCCGGGATGATTTTTCTTATTATCCGCACTGTTGCTGTGGAAATCATAGACCGCTTGTACGTAGTTTATCGCCCCATGGGGATTTTATTGCCGGTGGTGTTTTCCTACGGCGGTGTGGAATTGCTGAGGGTAGGGGAGACTTTCCATAGCCGTACAAAAAAAGCATACGCTTCCATGAACGGGCTGCATAAAGACAGCATCTGCTTTTATGAATATTACTTGAAGATACCGGATTATCG
>OGRB01001579.1_pt1 | contig 13306 bp, 10 predicted proteins | sample 1553371 | NCBI WGS metagenome assembly OGRB01 (sample SAMEA2580027, study PRJEB22360) | human gut metagenome | reverse complement strand
AGGGCTTCGGCTTTATCGGGCCTGCGTCATGGCTGTATGGGAAAGTACCGCCGAAGTGCGGATTTGAGGAATCTTCGACGCGCCTCAAAGACTCCGACATCTCCCCAAAGATATTCGGGTCTGTAAACCGGCCGATTGGTGATCCTCACTGTCGGCCGTTTCTCTATTCATCAACTGCTGGCCGAAAAGCCTCAGCAAAGCTCCCGTGATCCAGGCTGAGAAGTTCCGTAAGAAATGACAAGAAAATCATAGCTAAGACTTTTGAGCATTGGAAATGCTTTTCCTCCGAAGAAGCAAAGCATTTGCCGCTTCTTCGCGCGCAGCTCTCAAACTGCCGGCTTCCGGTACTCCTCGCTTTCAAGCCAGACTTGCAGGAACGTCGCCGGAGCAACCGTTCGAATCGGACAATCCGGATAGGCTTTATGGAAATCGGGACCAGGCTTTGCTTTTGCGGTGGGTGAGGTTCTGCATTCAAAGGTTTCCATTTTCCCATCCACGACCTCAATGAAGTCCAGTTCGTTGGATTTTTTCTTCGATGTTCGCCAGAAGTACATTCGTCCGAAATCCTGTCTGTATGAATGATATTTCACGCGTTCCATGAAAAAGAAGTTTTCCCATAGAGCACCTTTGTCCTGACGCGTCGACAATGGATCCAAATTATTAATCTGTAACGCTCGGATTTAGCCTGAATATTTCGCCCAAAAATAGACCTTGGGCGTAGGCTCATCTGCAATCGGCAGGTGGGCCTAAATTTTCAGGCGGCGTACACGGATCAAATAATGATCTAAATCAGTGTTTATGCTTGTTGCACGAATGAAAAGAGGCGATCGCGGCATAATTTAATTAGCAGGAAAAAACCAACCGGACGCCTCGCCATGCAGTATAGCAACCACACGGACAATCTCAATCGCGCAATTGCATTCGAAGTCAATCAAAAAGATGTAACACGCTTCGGAGGGCTCGCTCCGCTCATGAATCGAGCCCGGCGGTCCAAGGTTCCGGCGGCGCTTGCCCGGGTCATCGACAAGTACACGCCCCGGGATCACTTCAACTTCGTCTACGACACGGAAGACCTGATCAATCAGGTGCTCGCATCACTGGCGGCCGGCATGCCCGACTTCAATGACGTCGAACAGCTCAGCATGGACAAGAGCTTTGTCAGCGCTCTGCGCATCTCGAACGCAGCCAGCGCACCGACGCTCTCCCGCTTCTTCGCCCGGTTCGAAGAGAAGTGCAAACACGATCGGATGATGGCGCTTGCCGAGGTCAAGGGGGAGCTCTCCAAGCTCACAAAGACTGATCCCCTCAGAATCACAACGCCGGCAATCATGGATCTGATTGACTTCACAGAGAATGAAGCCATAAGAATCCTTAAAAAACGCGGAGATACGGAGTACTTCATCATTGATGTGGACTCTACCCCGGTAGAGCTTTTCGGCAATCAGAATGAGGCCAGCTACGACGGGCACTACCGGTGCATCTCATACCTGCCGATCTTTGTGGCGATCAACGGCGTTCCTGCGTTTGTGCAGAATGCCCCGGGCGCAGCGAATGGCGCAGCGCTCTGCCTCATTCACATCCGCCGGCTGATTCAAAAGCTCAGGGAAAGCTTCCCCGGCGCAAAAATTCTTGTGCGCGGCGATACCGGCTACAACAACGCCGAGCTCATCAGAATCATTGTCGAGGAAGGGGTGAGCTACATCCTGGGCTACAACGTGCGCCCGAAAGACCTGAAGGCAAAACTCTTCGAGCATATTGCTCAGGAATACGCCGCAGACCCAACGAGCAGGATTTGCATGGCGAAGGAAATTCTCAAGGAGATCCCGCTGACCGGACTATTTGATGAAGTGAAGCCTCCAAAGCGCCGCCGCAAACTTACCAGCACGACGGCGGGCAACAAGTTCCGCTGCTGCAGCTTTTTCCATAACTATCAGGCCAAGACATGGAAAACACCCCGGACGGTGGTGTACCGCCTGCAGTTCAGCGACCAGTACCAGGAGGTAGATGCCCGCTTCATCCAAACCAACCTTTCGATTGAAGAAGCCCGGACCTTCGCCAAAGGCCGCGGACTGAGAAAGTACCGCGCACTTCCCGATGAAAGCTTCGAGCGGGACAAGGTGAATGCCGAAGCATCCATTGAAATTTATGAAGAAATTTTCTGCTCCCGAGGCGAGGATGAGCGGCTCAACTGCGAATGGAAGTCTTCCTGCTGCGCCGCTCGCTGCAGCCTGAACGGCTTCTTCGCCAACTCGCTGCGCATGACAATCACGCTCGTCGTCATGCAGATCATGGAGGAGCTTCGGCACGCTCTGCTCAGGCGCGAGCAGCCGCATAAGCCCTTGAAGAAGCGGCGCAGTCGAAAGCGGAATACGACGCGCGCGCACTAACACGAGCTTCACGCACACTCAACTGTCCAAAGTTTTTTGATAGAGCAGATGCCTTACTCTCAAGGCATCCGCTCTATTTTTTTGCTTGCAAAACTCATTGAAATATTGTACAATCATTAGTTAGCTAAGGCTAACGTTTCTAGATAGTTTTCATGTCGCATATTTACCGTGAACTAAAGCCCATTCCGATTCCTGACTTCTGCCTCATCAATCGAGGCAACGGTCGTGTCTTCATCTCTACGCGCACCAAAGACAACCGCCGCAATCAGCTCGTTCTTGGACGTGCCGTCAAGGACCCTGTGACGGGGACTCTCTCGCTCATGTACCCCAACGACACCTTCCGCATGCGCTACCCCGCCGAATGGGCGAAGGTTTATGGAGAACCGCGTCTGCCGTTCGAATTTCACATCGGGCTCTACTGCGCAACGCTCGCCATCGGCCGGAGCACGGGCCTCTACGACATTCTCCAAGAGGCCATGGGCCCCAAGAACGGCAATGCGGTGATGGACTACGCAATGTTCCTGCTCCGCTCCCGAAGCAACACCACGCAGCTCTTCGCCGAAACCATGCGCACTCAAGCACTCTTTTCGGAACGGGCGTATGAAGACACTTGGTACTCGGAGCTGTTCGGTAGCATCTCCAGCGAAGAAATCAATGCATTGCGATCCGGTTGGCTAGACCGGTGTAAAGCAAATGGCACCAGGCTTGTATGGCTTTGCATTGACGGCTCCAACAACGATTGCGCCGTTTCTGAAAGTCGCCTTGCTGCCAAGGGAGCCGCCAAATCTCACAAGAACGTCAATATCGTCAGCTACATATGGGCTGTTGATGAAGCCAGAGGTGTTCCGGTCACGTGGTTTGTCAACCACGGAGGGATGGTTGATGCCAAGGCAATCAAGCGCCTGGTCAAGACTCTGACGGACAAAGACATTGATGTCGCAGGCATCATTCTCGATCGCGGCTTCTGCTCTCAAGAAGTCATGTCGCTGATTGAGGAGTGCGGCTATGCCTGGGTCATCATGCTCAAGGAGTCAACGGCAGGCTTCAAGGAGATGTACAAGCGGCATTCGGCGGAGATCCGCTGTCAGGTCCGCCACATCGTCGATCAGAAGTTCCTCTTCGGCATTACTGACAAAGTCAAGCTCTTCAAGGAGAGCACTCACGAGGACTGCGTGGCGCTCTTCTACGACCACGTCAACGGCGGCGCTCGAGCGGAGCACTTGTCGTTAAAGATCCTCTGCGAGAAGGCAAAGCTCACCAAGAAGCTTGCCAAACCGCAGAAGGCCAACGGCAAGGAGACAATCAGCGTTTCTGCCGAGTTGCGCCCCTACCTTGAGATCGTTGAGGAGGAAGGCGTCAAGAAAGTAGTCGTTAAAGAACAGAAGTGGCAGGAAGCCTTGGAGGCGAAGGGCTTTTATGCCATTGCTTCGTCCGAAGACATGACTGCCGACGAAATCGACGAACGTTACGATCGCCGCGATGCTTCAGAGAAACAGTTCATGATCCTGAAGAAGCAGCTGGGCTTCCATACCACGCGCGTCCACAGCGACAAGAGCATTGAAAGCAAATTCGCCGCTGCCTTTGTCGCAGCCATCATTCGCTCGCAAATGCTCAATCTCTGCAAGCGGCTCGGTTTTGACGTAAACAAGATGATCCTGGAGACGGATCGATGCCGGATTTTCAAAACCACAAGCGACACGTATGACTTTACCAATGACATGCTGAGTTCAACGAGCAGCTTTCTGGCCGGGCTTGGATTGTCGCAGAGGCATTTCGAGGCGGTTGCACTGGACATCTCCAATAGAGCGGCGGATCAGCACTTCGAGAGCATGACTCGCACGCTGCCGCCTCTCGATGAAACGAAGTGGAATCCACAGAATGAGGAAGAGCCGGCAAGCGGCAATGAACCAAAGCAAGAGTCGCAGGCAGCTGCGGCCGAAGACGTCTCCGTTGCAGATGAAGCACCGCCAAAAGCTGAGCCGGAGCGTCGTGGTCCGGGGCGTCCCCGGGGCTCCCTGAACCAAAAGACCCTCGAAAAACAGGCTCAAGCCGAAGAAGAACGCCGCAAAGCCGAAGCGTTGGGTTTGAAGGTCGAAGAGCCCGTGAAGCGCAAGCCAGGCCGCCCGAAAGGCTCAAAGAACAAGAGTACGCCGACACAGGCGGATCTCTCGCAGGAGACGAAGGAGAAGCGCAAAGCTGGACGTCCCAAGGGAGCTTGGAATCAGAAGCGCATCGACCGGGAAGTCGCCAAGTTGGTCGAAGCAGCCAAGCGCGAGGCGGCTCAGAAGTCTGGGGAGCGAACGGTCGGACGCCCCAAAGGGCGCAAGAACGACAAGACGCTTGAGAAAGAGGCTAGAGAGAAGGTGATGGCGTTAATGCGGGCAGAGCAGGAGCGGCTTCAGAGGGACGAGAACGGCGTGTGAAAAAGCCGGTTAAACGGTTTCGCTGAGGGGGAATATTTTTGCCTTCTCGCGAGGTCCGTGTTAGCCGGCTAGCGGAAATTCACGGATGGAATAGCCCCTGACGGAGCGTCCCCGACTCGTTGTCAACTCGGGGGTAAGGGGGTGTTGTACCCGCTGCGCGGATTTATGGCGACTAGATGAGATCGATTCTCAATTCAGCCTCAGAGATCGGAGCTCCGAGGCCGGATGAAATATCAAGGCTAAGTGATAAAAGATTCTCCTCAGGCCGCAGCATCATGGCTCAAACGAAAGATGGTGCACGTCTCCCCTGCACCCGCAGAGACGCCGCGTGCTCTGAAATAGAAAAGGACCGGCAAAGCTTCTTCAAGCTCCCGGTCCTTTGTCCTAAGAATGACCACAGATTACTTCTGGAGGATCTTGATGTTCCTCAGGCGATTGATCGCGTCCTCGAGCACCCGGTCGTCGCCCTTCGCGAAATGCAGACGAATGTAGTCGTGCACGGGCTCGCGGAAGAAGCTCGATCCCGGAACGGCGCCGAGCTTCACCTTTTCGGCGAGGTCGAGGCAGAACTGATAGTCGTCGTCATAGCCGAAGTCACTGATGTCGACGAGCACGAAGTACGTGCCCTGCGGACGGAAGTACCTGAGGCCCAAGGAATCGAGTCCTGAAAGGAAGAGATCGCGCCGGTGCGTGTATTCGGCCTGAAGCTCCTCATAGTAGTCGTCGCCGAACTTGAGGCCCGTAACGGCCGCTTCCTGGAGGGGCGCCGCAGCGCCGACCGTCAGGAAGTCGTGAACCTTGCGGACGCGGTCGAGCGCTTCCGCGGGCCCGAGGACGTAGCCCAGGCGCCAGCCCGTGATCGAATAGGTCTTCGAGAGCGAGTTGCAGACAATCGTGCGCTCGCGCATGCCGGGGAGCGCCGCAAAGTACGTATGGACCGCGGGCTTGTAGATGATGTGCTCGTAGACCTCGTCCGTAATCACGAAGGCGTCGAATTCCTTCACGATTTTCGCGATCGCAAGGAGCTCGTCCCTCGTGAAGACCTTGCCGGACGGATTGGACGGGTTGCAGAGAATGAGGGCCTTCGCGCCCTGACGGAAGGCATTTCTGAGCTCCTCCTCGTCAAACGAGAAGGAAGGGGGCTTCAGCGGCACGAAAATGGGTTCTGCGCCCGAAAGGATCGCGTCGGCGCCGTAGTTCTCGTAGAAGGGCGAGAAGATCGCCACCTTGTCGCCGGGGTTCACCGTTGCGAGAACGGAGGCCATCATGGCTTCCGTGCCGCCGCAGGTGACGGCGACCTCGGAATTCGGATCGTATTCGAGTCCGCTGAAGTGCTTCACCTTTTCGCAGAGCGCTTCGCGGAAATTCTGCGCGCCCCAGGTGGTTGCATACTGGTGCGGTCCCTGGTAGGCGACTTCCGCAAGGCGCTTCAGCATCGGTTCGGGCGGGTTGTAGTCGGGGAACCCCTGCGCGAGGTTGAGGGCGCCGTATTTGGCGCAGACGCGGCTCATGCGGCGGATGACGGAATCGGTAAAGGTGCTGCTGCGTTGGCTCAGCGTGATCATGAATATCTCCCCTGCTCGAACGAAAAGCTTCGATGGCGTTTGTCTCATGATTCTGCGCTCATCCGCAGAGAGATCAGGGATTGATTGAAGTAATACCTGCGCCATCTCAATGCGTCCTATACCAACGACCTACCCCAAACGAACTATCAAAAATGGGAAGAACTTTTCTCTGAAGTGATCGGAGACGCGAGGAAAGATCCGATAGGCGCATCCAATCGATTCCAATAGATTGTTTTCAAGGGGCCCGCACGAAGCCGACCACTTCAGGCGATCCCCAAGGCCCCGCATCAAGAATCGGGCGCACCCGCAAAAATCAACCGCAAAAAGGAATCCGACCAAATGCCTCTCTCCAGAATTACGCTCGCCGCCGCAGCCGCTGCGCTCTCCCTCACAGCAGCCGCTGCCGCCTCCGCCGCCGAGGTTCAGATCTCCGGCATCATTGCCGAAGGCTTCTACTACACGAACCCCAAGAACGGCGACGATTCGTTCAAGATGGCCGGCTACAAGGAAACGCCGTGGGATTCCGCCATCAACCTGAAAGGCACGGAAAAGCTCTGGGACGACTGGTACGCGGGCTTTCATGTCGGCTCCACCATCGCGCTCGACACGGGGTCTCTCGCCAACCAGGATCACCTTTTCGGCTCCACGCGCCTCTTCGTCGGCAACAACGACATTGAGTTCTCCTTCGGCCGAATCGCGAACTTCTCCTGCGCGACGCAGCCCTATTCCATGTACATGCGCCTTCGCGCCAACATGACGAACGCGAGCTTCGTGGGCATCGCCCCGGCAAACGTCACCTTCAATGCGCCGGAAAACCTCGACAACGCCGTCGCCTTCTCGACCAAGGGCACGAAAGGCTTCTTCCTTCAGGGTCTTTATTCCAACGGCTCGGAAACCCAGGAAAAGAACTACGGCTGGTCGGACCGCAACATCGTCGCTCAGCTCGCAGGCGGCTGGACGGGCGAAAAGCTCCGCTTCGGCACCATCCTCTCCTGGGAGAAGCCTGATCATCTCAATCCCGAGGCCCCGAAGAAGCATGACACCTTCGGCACGCACCTGATCGCGAGCTACGACTTCGGGCCCGTTGTCTCTGCCGTCACCTACTACCACGGCGAAAACGACTGGCGCATCGGCGCTGCTGCCGACCTCAGAAACCAGATGGTCGGAGCTTCACGCTACGACCAGTCCGCAAAAGGCCTGAGAAGCAACGCCGTTGTGGTGACGGCCGCCTATCCCGTGGGACGCCACACCTTCACGGGGTCCCTCACCTACGGGAAGTTTGAATGGCAGGGGAATAAAGAAGGCCTCAGCGAAACCGAAGGCACCGTCATTTCGGGCGGCAGCGTCTACTACTACGCGCTTTCAAAGCGCACGCGCCTTTATCTCGCCGCCTCCTACGCTGACGGCGACAAGCTGTTGTCCAAACCTGCCCGCTTCAACCAGTTCATGGGTGCGGCCGGCATGATGCACAACTTCTGATTTTTAGCAGAGAAACACTCCTCTTTTCTTCATATTCTTTCTCGGAAGTCTGCCCGGAAGAGGCCCCGAAAGCCTCTCCGGGATTTTTTTGCTGTTGAACTTCACTCCAGACATCGGGAAGGCTCCCAGAAGAGCTTCTTGCCGCCTATCTCGCGATGGAAAATTGATGAGGCCGAGCTCTATCCGGAAGCGTCGAAGCATTGCTCCCCGGTTTCGACAAGCCGCTTTCGGGCTCTGATTCTGAATACTGCGCTGCGGCCGGCAATCCGGCAGCAAGCCCCATCTTTCACCCATCAAACCTCATTGGCGCGCCTTCCTGCGCATCCCGCCGAAACCCTGATCCAAATCAAAGCGTCCCCGGGCATAAACCGAATTGACTAAGCAGATTCTTTCTTCATCGCGCTCATAGAATCGAAAGACCCCAAGCCGGACAAGGCCCGGCAGCGATTTTTCTGTTTACCGATACTTTTTCCGGAGACACTCAACATGGCGCTTCAACTTCGTCTCAAGGTTCGCGACTGGGATTTCTGGACGCCGCTTCTTCTGGGCGACGTCAAATCCGAGAAGCTCGACATTCAGACCACCCGCGTTTCGTCCCTCATCGACAACGTTGCCGAGGACCCGGAAGCGGATGCCGCCGAGATGAGTCTTTCGCGCTACAACCTGCGCATCGACCAGAATAAGGCCCAGGGCATCGTCGCCGTTCCCTTCTTCATCATGCGGGGCTTCCGCACCCGCAACATCGTGACGACGAACGGGAGTCCCCTCGAGCGCATTGAAGACCTCGAAGGAAAGACCATCGGGCTTTCGGGCTGGCAGGATTCCGGCAACACCTGGACCCGGGCGCTTCTGCGCCGCGCGGGCGTCGACTGCGACAAGATCAACTGGGTGCTCTCGCGCTGCACTGCCAAGGACAAGGTCGAGCCCAACCGCGGCAAGGCCTTCTGGAACGGCGCCAACATCACGCACGAGGAAAACGAGGTTCCGCTCGTCGACATGCTCCATAGCGGCCGCATCGATGCGATGTTCCAGGCCTTCATGCCGCAGGGCTACTGCGAAGGGAAGCTTGGCCTGCGCCCCGTCGTGCGCGACTTCAAGGCTCACGAAATCGCCTACTTCAGGGAAACGGGCTACGTCCCGGGGATCCACATCCTCGCCCTCAAGGAATCCTTCGTGCGCGCCAATCCCTGGGCCGTGAAGGAGCTCTGCGAAACGCTCGACGCCTCGAGAAAGCTCTGGCGCGAAAAGCGCCGCCGCTACGCCGAAACGACGCCCTGGGTGCTTCAGGACCTGATCGACGAGGGAACGCAGCTCTCCCCCGACTACGACGCCTGGGGGTTCGAGGCGAATGAAAGGATGGTCGACGACTTCTGCCGCGAGGCCTATGAGCAGCACTTGACGGAGCACCTCAATACCGCAAGGAAGCTCTTTCCGGAGGACTTTGCAAAATGATTGAAGAAAAGAATTTCCGCGTGGCGCTCGGCCAGTTCTTCGTGAAGGAAACGAGCGAAGAGAATCAGGCGATCACCCGCGACTTCATCGAGCGCGCCGAAAAGAAGGGCGCCGACCTCCTCGTCCTTCCCGAAGGCATCATCGCGAGAAAGCCGGGCGACAAGGACTGGCCGCGCCTTCACAGCGAACCGCTGGACGGCCCCTTCGTGACGGCGCTCCTTGCCGCTACCAAAGGAAAGCGCGTCACCGTCGTCTGCACCGTGCAGGCGAAGATCCCGGGCGAGGAACGCTACGCCAACGACCTTCTCGTCGTGAAGGACGGGGAACTGAAGCTCGTCTACCAGAAGCTCCATCTCTACGACGCCTTCAGCGCGAAGGAAAGCGACAACGCCGTTCCGGGCGATGAAGTCCCCGCGCTCGTTGATGTCGGCCCCTTCAAATGCGGCTTCATCACGTGCTACGACGCGCGCTTCCCCGAAATCACGCGCGCGCTTGCGCTCGCGGGCGCCAACCTCCTCGTGGTGTCGGCCGCCTGGGTGAAGGGCCCCCTGAAGGAAATGCACTGGGATCTGTCGCTGAGAGCCCGTGCGCTTGAAAACACCTGCTTCGTCGCGGGCGTAAGCGAATGCGGACCGGTCAACATCGGCTCCTCGAAGCTCGTTGACCCCTTCGGCGTCGTCGTTGCCCAGTGCGGCACGACGGACGAGCTCCTCGTCGCCGACATCGATCCCGCCCGGGTTGAAAAGTGCAGGAAGGCGCTCCCCGTTCTCGAAAACCGCCGCTTTGCCGCGCCCAGACTCCGCGAAGCGGGCGAACTCTGATACGACCGAACCATTTGAGGAAAAATCATGAAGCACGCATTCACTGCCGCAGCCGCTGCCGCCGCTCTTCTCTTCGGCGCAGGTTCCGCCTTCGCCGCCGACATTCCCGTTCAGAAGCTTGATCCCGCGCTCAACGCTCAGCTCCCGCAGGCCATTAAGGATGCGGGCGTCATCCGCAACTGCGTGATCGGAAGCTTCTCGCCCTACACGATCACGCGCGCCGACAAGACGATTGAAGGCGCCGCGATGGACCTCACCAAGGCGCTCGGCGAAGTGCTCGGCGTCAAAATCGAAACGACGAAGATCGCCGGCCATTCCGCCACGATGCTCGGCCTCAAGTCCGGGCGCTACGACGTCTCGCTTGAACCCGTGGGCGACTATCCCGACCGCGAGGTCAATTACGACTTCGTCGACTACGTGCAGGAATTCGTGGTCTTCGCCGTCAAGAAGGGGAATCCCCACAACATCAGAAGCATTGCCGACACCTGCGGCCTTCGCGTTTCCGTGATGGCGGCGGGAAGCGCCGAACGCGTCATCAAGAAGCAGTCGGAAGTGTGCGTGAAGGAAGGAAAGAAGCCCGTCACGGTGCTCTCCTTTGAAGGTCAGGCGGCGCCCACGATGGCGCTCTCCTCTGGCCGCGCCGACGCCTTCTTCTCGAGCCAGGCGCCGCTCACCTACTTCGTGAGCCAGTCGGGCGGAAAGCTTGAGCTCGCCGCCGTGGGCGAAAAGAACGGCTTCAGCGACATCTTCCAGGGGGCGGTGCTCCCGAAGGGCAGCGCTTTGACGCCCGTCATTCTTGAAGGCATGAAGGTGCTCTTCAAGAACGGCACCTATCAGGCGGTCCTCGACAAGTGGAACCTCACCTACAACAAGCTTGAAGCCCCCGGCATCAACCTCGCCACCCAGAAGAAGTAATTTCCGCACGCTTCTCGCCCGGACGGAGCGGATTCCCCAAGCCCCCGTCCGGGCGGCATCACGCATTTCCCCTTTCAATAGAACAAATCAGAGCCTCCCCACATGACGACCACCAGCACTACGGGCGCGGCAGAGAAGCCGCGGAAATGGACATCCGAAGAGCTTGCCAGAACGGCAATCGACGTGAGCACCGCCGTTCCGCGCCGTCATCCCGTGCGGCTCGCCGTTACCCTCCTCATCGCGCTTCTCCTCGTCGCCGCGGTTGCCGCCTGCGCGGTCAACCCCAACTTCGGCTGGCAGACCGTGGGCGAATACCTTTTTGCGCCGAGCGTTCTCACGGGCATCAAGATGACGCTCTCCCTCACGGTGGTCTCGATGATTCTCGGCACCGTGCTCGGGCTCCTCTGCGCGATGTTCAAGATGAGCAATATGCGCTTCTTTGCGTGGCTCGCGGACCTCTACCTCTGGTTCTTCCGCTCGACTCCGCTTCTCGTGCAGCTCCTCTTCTGGTACAACTTCGCGGCGCTCTTCCCCACGCTCGGAATCCCCGGCGTCTGGACGGTCGCGACGAACGACGTGATCACGCCGCTCACCGCCGCGATCGTGGGGCTTTCGCTCAATGAAGGCGCCTACATGGGCGAAATCATCCGCGCGGGCCTCCAGTCCGTGGATCCGGCGCAGCGTGAAACCGCGGAAGCCTTCGGCATGAGCAAGCGCCAGATTCTCTTTCGCGTGCTCCTTCCCCAGGCCATGCGCTCCATCATCCCGCCGACCGGGAACCAGGTCATTTCAATGGTGAAGGCGACGGCCATGGTTTCCGTGATCGCCATGGACGACCTCCTTTATTCCGTCCAGACGATCTACAACGAAAACTTCCAGATCATCCCGCTCCTTCTCGTCGCCGTCATCTGGTACCTCGTCATCACCTCGGTGCTTACCGTCGTGCAGGCGAAGATCGAGCGCTACTACGGCAGAAGCGAGCGCAATTCGGGCTACGTGCCTGAAGCGCCCCAGGCCTGAGGCATCGTTGGGAATCACAGGAGAAGAAAAACATGGCAGCAGATCAGATCCTTGACGAAGCAACGGAAGTTCACCCGATCAAGACGGGCCCGGCGATCGTCGTTCGCGCGAGCAACGTAAAGAAGTCCTTTGGTCAGAACGAAGTTCTGAAAGGAATCAACCTCGAAGTCCACCGCGGCAAGGTGGTCGTCATCCTCGGCCCCTCGGGCTCGGGGAAGTCGACGCTCCTGAGAACCATCAATCATCTCGAATCCATCGATTCGGGCTCGATTCAGGTGGACGGCGTTCAGATCGGCTACGTCGAGAAGAACGGCCGCCTCGAGGAAGCGCCCTACCCGGTTCTAGCGCAGCAGCGCCGCCGGATCGGCATGGTCTTTCAGAGCTTCAACCTCTTCCCGCACATGACGGTCCTTGAAAACGTCATGGAAGCCCCCGTGCACGTGCACGGCGAAGACTCGGAAATTGTGAGAAAGCGCGCCCTGAAGCTCCTGAAGCGCGTGGGGCTCCTTGAGAAGGCCGGGGAATACCCCCGCCGTCTCTCGGGCGGCCAGCAGCAGCGCGTCGCCATTGCCCGCGCGCTCTGCATCCAGCCCGACCTGCTGCTTTTTGACGAACCCACGTCCGCGCTCGACCCGGAACTTGTGGGCGAAGTCCTCAACACCATCCGCGACCTCGCGAAGGAAGGCTTCACCATGGTCGTCGTCACGCACGAAATTCCCTTCTCGCGCGAAGTGGCCGACTGGGTGGTCTTCATGGCGGACGGCCGCGTCGTTGAGGAGGGAAAGCCCCGCGACGTCCTCGTCAATCCGCAGCAGCCGCGCACGCGCGAGTTCCTGAAGCGCTACATCTGAAAGGTTCAGAGCCGGCTCTCCGTCCGGACCCTGATCTGAGAAAAGCTCCGCCGGCAGCAGCACGGACGGAGCTTTTCTTTTGAGGGACTTCACTCCGCAAGTCCCATTCGGGAAGCCTTCGGTACGCGAGGAAGCGCGACAACGGTCGGCCTAATGCCCGATGCGGCGGAGAACGCCCCGCGGCTAACATGACGCCAAAAGTACGGAGCCCCTGGCTCTCAACATGGGTTTGCAGTTTTTCATGACGCTTCTATCTCTTCTCATCGTCTGCTACCTCGCGCTCCTTCTCTGGTTCGGAATCCGGGGGAACACGAAGGACCGCACGCTCTCCGGCCTTCTCACGACGGGCGGCACCACAAGCGCGGCCCTCTGCGCGCTCTCGCTTGTGAGCAC
>OGRB01001540.1_pt1 | contig 13717 bp, 12 predicted proteins | sample 1553371 | NCBI WGS metagenome assembly OGRB01 (sample SAMEA2580027, study PRJEB22360) | human gut metagenome | reverse complement strand
GTCGTAGCTGCCGTTGTCTCCGCCGTTCCGTCCTTCTTCGTTCCGCTGGTCTTGGAGCTCTCCGTGCCGTCTAAATGGTAGCACAGGACCGGATCTCCCGCGGAGATGTTCTCGTAGATGGTCTTCGCCACTGCCGGCGGCAGGTTGACGCAGCCGTGGGATCCGCCATTCTTGTAGATCGTTCCGCCAAATGTCTTTCTCCAATTCGCGTCATGCAGACCGATTCCGCCGTTAAACGGCATCCAGTAGGAAACAGGAGTCGCGTATCCCTGGCCTTTCAGGGTCGCATTTCTCTGCTTATACGTGATGGAATAAGCACCCGCCGGGGTACTCCAGCCCTTCGCAGCATTTCCGGACACGAAATCCGACTCCACAAGAAGCTTTCCATTCGCATAGAAGTAAAGATGCTGCGCCGTCAGGTTGATTTCCACGTATGTATTTCCATAATCATTTCCCGAATGGCTCGCGGCCTTCTGGGAATATTCCGGCTCTCTGGATGTCTGCTCCCCATTTTTGATGAGGCTCACGAGAGCTGCCGTCTCCTTCGCCTGGTCGATCTTCCATCCGTAATTTCCGGTGGTAATGGTCACCGTCTTTCCGTAGGATGTCTTCAATGTCTTCGGCTTATACGCGGTGTTACAGGTGGATGCCAGGTTCTTGACATACTCCGCCGCCTTCGACTCGCTGACACTGACGCTCGTCCCGTTGACCGTGAGCCAGTTATGGATCTCATTTCCGTTCAGCGTCTCCGCTTTATCTCCAAACTTATATGTGATCTTCGCCCCCACATACTTGTTCATGGTCTCGCAGGCCGTCTTAAGTGCCTCGTCCTCGGAGGTCACCGAAGGAGCCAGATAACATCCCTGCTCCTCGAGGTCCACGCTCTCCGCCAGGGACATGATCGCAGTGGCGACCGCCTCTTTCACCTTGTCCTCCTGGAGCTCCGTTCCCTCATCCTCTTTTATGATCGAGTAAGAGCCTGTTGCGGAATCATAATCAGAGATCTTCGCGTCCTCCGGCTCTCTCATATTTTCCTCGTCCATGCAGGAGAGACCTTCTAATGCCTCATTCAGCATATCGTCGCTGTAGCGGAGCAGGGCATCCGTATTTACCTCATTCACCGCTTTTCCAAACCGGTATTTTCCCCAGTCCATCGGCTTCTGGGAGGCGATGGCCTTATCTAACGTATCATCAAACTCCGCGTAAAGTCCCACACTCTCCCCGGTGATGGACTCAGAGAGATCCTCGCGCCCATTGATGGTCAGCGTATATCCCTTTAACTGCTCCATGATGGCGTCTTCCACTTCCGATGCCGTCTTTCCCGTCACATCCATGCCGTCAACGATGGTTCCGGGCAGAAAACATGTCTTGTATTTTGAGGATTCATGCCAGTAGAGGCCGCCGCCAACGGCACCAACGAGAACGACCACGCCGCCGCACACAGCCGCGATCTTTACCGCCAGGTCCTTATTCATTCCGGTCCCACGGTTTTTCCCCCGTTTTCTCCCTTTCTGGGCCTTAAATTCCGCATATGTCATCGCCGGCTTCTGTTCCGGCGCCTGCTTTTCTTTTCCCACGCCTTCCGGCTTATTTTCTAACTCCAATTCTTCCTTCTCCATGTATAACTGTCCGTCAGATCCGCACTGCATGGGCAAAGCTTTTCCAGACAGTTACCTTCTCTTTTTAGATACGCCCGTCTCCCATCCTTTTGCGGGAAACGGATGATGTTCTTTTTTATGATACTTTTCTGAAATTTATGAATATTTACGCAAACTCCAGATACCGTCTCTGGCACTCCTTGATATCATGGTCCAGCTGCGCCTTCAGCGCGTCGATGGACTCAAACTTCATCTCCGGTCTCACAAAATCGAGAAGCTCCACTTTCATGTCTTTTCCGTAGAGATCTCCCTCAAAATTATAGAGATAAGTCTCCACTCCCACAGGATTTTCCCCGGAGATCGTAGGTTTTGCCCCCACATTTGTCAGTCCACCGTAAGTTTTTCCGTCCACGGTCACCCTCGTCACATAGACGCCGAACTTCGGCAGGTGTTTCACCGCCGGCGGGATCAGGTTCGCCGTCGGATATAATTTTGTGTGTCCGATGGCGTTTCCATGCTGCACCGTTCCGGTGACAAAGTAATAATACCCCAAAAGCTTGTTTGCCTTTATGATATTTCCGTCCGCCAGCATCTCACGGATGTAGGTGCTGCTGATGATCTTTCCTTCCTCGTCCCGCTCCTTGTCAACAACAAAATAGCGGTATCCGTACTCAGACGACAGGCGCTCCAGCATCGCGCAGTCCCCGGCTGCCTTGTATCCAAAGTGGCAGTCCGGACCGGAAACGATGACCCCGGCGTTCATGTGTCCCACCAGGATGTCGGAGACGAACTTCTCCGGTGCCATATGGCATACTTCCTCATCAAACGGGTATTCTACGATGTAGTCCACACCGGCTCTCTCCAAAAGCATCTCACGCTCCGGGTTCGTCATGATCATGGTCTGCATCTTTCCCTTTACCAGGGTTCCCGGAGGCGTCGCGAAGGTGAACACGGCGATCTTAAAGCCTTGTTCCTTCCATTTTAACATCTCATGCATCAGCTTCTGGTGTCCCCTGTGGAGACCGTCAAATTTACCGATGCTGACGACTGTTTTCTCTTTGATCTGAAACTCTCTGGTTTCCGCGATGTACTGCATGTCAATTTCCTCCCAGAAAGATTTTTTCCGGATAGTACATGTGTTTCTCTTCGTCGTACCTAAACACCCCGATAAAGGTTCCATCCGAATGATAAACGCGGAACATGTCCCCGCCCTTTACATCTTTTACTGCGCGGCTGCGGAACGGATTTCCATTCTTTAAGAGCTTATCGAGCTCCTCCGTATCCGAGCGGATCTCCGGAAGCTCCTTGAAGACTTCCTCCACCGGAAGTACGGCCTCCGCCAGCCGGTCTTCCTCTTTTAACTTCTGAAGTTCGTCCAGTGTCAGGCTCTCTGAGAGCTCAAACCGGCCCACCTTTGTCCGAAGAAGCTCCTTCATGCAGCCGCCGACGGAAAGCTTCGCGCCGATATCATGGCACAGGGTGCGGATATAAGTTCCCTTTGAGCAGGACACGGTCATCGTGACCTCCGGGAGCTCCATCTTCTCGATCTGGATATCGAAGATCTTAACCGGGCGCGCTTTCCGCTCCACAGTCTTTCCCTCTCGCGCAAGCTCATAGAGCTTCTTTCCATCGACCTTGAGTGCCGAGTACATCGGCGGAACCTGGGCGTAATCCCCGATAAAGGAGAGGACCACATCCTGCACTTCGTCTTCTGTGAGGCCCGATGTATCTTTCGTCTCCAGCACCGTACCCGTCGTGTCCTCCGTGTCCGTCTCGGTTCCCAGAAGAAGAACAGCCCTGTATGTCTTGTCGTGATCGGTCAGCATATCGCAGAGCTTTGTGCCTTTTCCGGCGCACACCGGAAGAACGCCTTCCGCCGCCGGATCGAGAGTCCCCGTATGACCGATCTTTCTCTGACCCAGGATCCCCCGCATTTTCGCCACGACATCGTGGGAGGTGAATCCTTTTTCTTTATATACGTTAATAATTCCGTCGTACATTCTTTCCTCCGGTGTTCGTTACTTGAGCTCTTCCCACTGCTCGCGGATCTTTCCGCTGATCTTCTCCACGATCTCCTGCGGCTCCCCCGTCATCGTGCAGCCTGCGGCCTTCACATGTCCGCCGCCGCCGAAGCTCAGGGCGATCCGGCTCACATCCACTGCGGAGTTCGTTCTGAGGCTCACCTTGTACTCGTCAGGATTTCCCGTCTGGTAGAGCAGAAACGCGATCTCGATGCCTTCAATGATCCGAAGCTGGTCCACGATTCCGTCCGTGGCCTTTACGGTGCAGCCATATTCCCTTAACTCATCCGTCGTGACAACCGTGTATACACAACGGTTATCCAGAATCCGGACACTTTCGAGAACAGCCCGGCCGTGAATCTTCGCCTGACCATATGTCTTCGCAAAAAAGCTGTCGTCGATGATCTTTGGGAAATCGATGCCCTTTTCCATTAAAAAACCGGCAATCTCCATGGTCTGTCTCGATGTGTTTGAGAACTTGAAGATACCGGTGTCATGGGCGATCCCCGTGTACAGGCACTCTGCGACCGCTTTGCTGATCTTTCCCTTATCGAGAAGGCGGAACAGCACCTCGCTTGCGGAGCTTGCCCAGCTCTCGATCACGTTGACCCTGCACATTCCCTTGTTCGTGATGTGGTGGTCAACGCAGAATGTATCTTTTGCTGTCTCCCGGTACGGGGCGAAGACGCCCAGGCGTGGAACGTCGCTGGCATCCGATGTGATGCAAAGGTCAAATGTTTTTGTGTCGTCGTATTCTGTGTGTACATCCTCAAAACCGGAAAGAAAGGAAAATTTCACTCCCATTTTCTCCAGATACACCGAGACCTCAAGCCCCTCATAATTTTCCTTCAGATAATTATAGAGTCCCAGACAGGAACCGATACAGTCCCCGTCAGGATTTACATGGCCCAGGATCACGATAGTCTTCTTTCCTTCCAGCATCTCATCAAGAATTCCCAAAAGTTCCGCCTCCCTTAATGTGTATTGTAATATAAAAAACAGAAAAATCCGGCAGAATCCGCGTTACGCGTGTCCGACCGGATTCCTCTATATGATTTCAGTACGCTCCTGTCCGCATATTTTCCACGCAGACCGGTTCTTTCGTTTAATTTTCGCTCTCAGTTCCGTCGTCTTCCTGCTCCTCCGGCATATCCTTTGTCACCTCATCGATGAGCTTGGACATGCGGACGCCGTACTCGATAGACTGGTCCAGCACAAAGAAGATCTGCGGAGTGTTCCGAAGATTTACTTTTTTTGCCAGCTGGGTTCTGATAAAGCCCTCCGCACTCTTTAAGCCGCGGATCGTATCTTTCTCCTGCTCCTCGTCCGCAAGGACGCTGATGTAGGCCTTACAGATCTTAAGGTCCGGTGTGACCGAGACCTGGACCACGCTTGTCATCGGATGAACACGCGGGTCCTTGAGCTCGGAGCGGATGATTTCGCTCAGGGCTTTCTGGACTTCGCCGTTGATCCGGATATTTTTTACACTGTTTTTTCTCATGATATTACCTCTTTTTTTACGACTATCCCGGACATAGCCGCGAAACGAAACTCTCCGCGGCTATGCACAGACCTGACAGACAACTATCTCGGCACCTCTACCATGATATAAACTTCGATCATATCGTCTTCCTGAAGATCGTTGAAGCCCTCGAATACAAGACCGCACTCGTAGCCTGCGTTGACTTCCTTCACATCGTCCTTGAAACGCTTTAAGGATGCAAGCGGTCCCTCGAAGATCTGCTCGCCGTCTCTCGTGATGCGGGCCTTGCTTCCACGGGTGATCTTACCGTCAAGCACATAGGAACCGGCGATGGTGCCGACTCCGGATGCCTTGAACGTCTGGCGGACAACCGCATGACCGGTTACCTGCTCCTCGTATACCGGATCCAGCATACCCTTCATGGCAGCCTCTACATCCTCGATCGCCTGATAGATGACGCGGTACAGACGCATGTCGACTTTCTCGCGGTCCGCGATGGACTTCGCCTGTGCGTCCGGACGAACGTTGAAACCGATAATGATCGCATTGGAAGCGGATGCAAGTGTAACGTCGGACTCGTTGATCGCGCCAACGCCGCCGTGGATGACTTTGACAACAACTTCCTCGTTGGAAAGTTTTACGAGACTCTGTTTTACAGCCTCTACAGAACCCTGTACATCGGCTTTTACGATGATCGGAAGTTCCTTGACATTTCCGGCCTTGATCTGTGAGAACAGGTCGTCTAAGGAGAGTTTTGCCTTTGTATCTTCGATAAGCTTATTCTTGCTCTCTGCGATGAATGTCTCTGCGAAGCTTCTAGCCTCTTTCTCGTTCTGGTGCGCGATGAATACCTCACCTGCGTTCGGAACATCGTTGAGTCCGAGGATCTCAACCGGAGTGGACGGGCCAGCCTCTTTGACACGGTTGCCCTTATCGTCCATCATGGCGCGGACTTTACCGTAGCAGCAGCCAGCGGCGATAGCGTCACCGACCTTTAAGGTACCTTTCTGTACAAGTACCGTTGCCACCGGTCCTCTTCCCTTATCAAGCTGCGCCTCGATCACGAGACCTCTTGCGCGGCGGTTCGGGTTTGCCTTTAACTCTTTTACCTCTGCTGTTAAGAGGATCATCTCGAGAAGTTCCGGGATTCCCTCTTTTGTATGTGCGGAAACCGGTACGAATACGGTGCTTCCGCCCCAGTCCTCAGGAATCAGCTCATACTCGGATAACTCCTGTTTTACTCTCTCTACGTTTGCGCTCGGCTTATCGATCTTGTTGACAGCAACGATGATCTCTACGCCTGCTGCCTTCGCGTGGTTGATGGCCTCAACGGTCTGCGGCATAACACCGTCGTCCGCTGCGACAACGAGGATCGCGATATCTGTTGCCTGGGCACCGCGCATACGCATTGCCGTGAACGCTTCGTGACCAGGTGTATCCAGGAATGTGATCTTCTGTCCGTTGTATTCAACAACATAGGCACCGATGTGCTGTGTGATACCGCCTGCCTCTCTGGAGGTCACGTTTGTCTGGCGGATCGCGTCAAGAAGGGAAGTTTTACCGTGGTCAACATGACCCATTACGCAGATGACCGGCGGTCTCGGAACCATGTCCTTCTCGTCCTCTTCTTCCTCTTTTAAGAGTTCCTCGATGACGTTGACCTTCTTCTCCTTCTCGCAGAGAACATCATACTCCATAGCGATCTCTTCGGCTTTCTCGAAGTCGATCTCCTGGTTGATCGTAACGATGGTGCCCTGTAAGAAGAGCTTCTTAACGATTGCGGACGGCTGTAATTTCATCTTGTCCGCGAGTTCTTTGATCGTGATAACCTCCGGGATTACGATGGTCTTGATCTCCTCGACCTTCGCCTCCTCCTTCTTCGGCTGCGGCGGCATAACCGGAGCTTTTACGCCCTTCTGGCCCTTTCCTGCCTTGCCTTTCATCTCGATATCGCGGTCTTTCTTTGCGTCATGTTCTTTCTTGTAAGCGTTCTTGCTCTGCTTTGTGTTCTGCTGCTTCTGTGCAAGCGGTGTATCGAAGGACGGCTTCGGAATGCCCATGCCGCTTCTGTTTCCGCCCTGACGGTTGTCGTTTCTGCCCTGATAACCGCCTTGACGATTGTTGTCACGGTTGCCCTGGTAGCCACCCTGGCGGTTTCCGTCTCTGTTGCCCTGGTAGCCGCCCTGGCGATTGTTATCTCTGTTACCCTGATAACCACCTTGGCGGTTTCCGTCTCTGTTGCCCTGGTAGCCGCCCTGACGGTTGTTATCGCGGTTGCCCTGGTAGCCACCCTGGCGGTTTCCGTCTCTGTTGCCCTGATAGCCGCCCTGGCGGTTTCCGTCTCTGTTGCCCTGGTAGCCACCCTGGCGGTTTCCGTCTCGGTTACCCTGGTAGCCGCCCTGACGATTATTATCTCTGTTGCCCTGATAGCCGCCCTGGCGGTTATCTCTTCCGCTCTCACGGTTTCCGTCGCGTCCCGGGAACGGACGGCTCTCTCTGGACTGGAAGCCCTGGCGTCCTTCCGGACGGCTCTGGTTCGGAAGCGGACGGACATTCTCACGAAGATCCTGTGCCGGTGCCTCTGTCTTAACTGTCTCCGCCTTTTTCTCCGGTGCCGGTGCTGCTGAAGTCTCAGCTGCCTTTGCCGGTTCTGCCGGCGCGCTGTTTGTCGTTGGTCTCACCTGCATGCCGGAACCGTTGTTCGGTCTTGCCGGTCTCTGACCGCCCTGCTGGCGGTTTCCTGCCGGACGTTTCTGTGTGCTGTTCTGCGGACGGTAAACTGCCGCAATACGCTTCTTTGCCGGTGCTGCCGGCGCATTATTTTCTCCTTCAGCCGGAACTGCCGGCTTTGTGGAATTCTCCTGATTCTGATTCAATGTATCTGTTCCCTCTTTTTTCTTTCTTAAATCCTTTTCAAACTCACTCACGCTCGCCACCTCCAAAATAGTCCCTGCAAACCATCGCCAATGTACATGACCCGCCGCATGCAGGCATGCGCTCCTCATGTCCGCAGGACTACGCTTTTGCAGTAAAATGCTTCAACAACGCATTGGAAAAATTCTCGTCGATCACGGCCAGGGACGCTCTCATCTGCTTTCCCAGGATGTGTCCGAGCTCTTCCTTGCTTCCGAACTCAAAGTACGGGACCTTATAGTAAGTACACATGTTCCGGAACATTTTCTTTGTGTTGTCCGAAGATTCCTCCGATACGATCACCAGTCCGGCTTTTCCGGACTTTACCGCCTTCTCTGTGGAGAACTCGCCACTTCTTACCTTGCCGGCTTTCTCCGCCAGGCCCAGCAGGCCCAGGACCTTATTTCTGTTCATCGATCTGTTCCATCTCCTTTTTCAGACTTTCGTAAACCTCTTTTGGAATTGCCATTTTAAAGGAGCGTTCCAGTCCCCGGCTCTTCACTGCCTTTTCAAAGCATGCCATGGATGGGCAGATATATGCGCCGCGTCCGTTTTTTCTTCCGGTCGCGTCAATGGAAATCACGTCGTCAGTACCTTTTAAGACACGGATCAGCTCCCGCTTGTTTTTCATTTCACCGCAGCCAATGCACTGTCTCTGCGGAACCTTCTTTACTGTACTCACTGTGGTCGTTCCCTTCTCTCCTATTCTTCTGTCTCAGCCTGTGCTTCGGAAGTTTCCTCTGCCGGAGCTTCGTCCTCTGCCGGCTCTACATCTTTCTCGTACTCGCCCTCAAAGCCTTCCTCGCCGAAATCCATATCGTCGAAGAGGCCAAGCTCTCTCGCCTGTGTCTCACTCTTGATATCGATCTTGTAGGTGGTAAGTCTTGCGGCAAGTCTTGCATTCTGTCCTTCTTTACCGATCGCTAAGGATAACTGGTAGTCCGGAACGATGACCTGTGCCTCTTTCTCGTCCTCATCCGCAACGACGGAGATGACCTTCGCCGGACTCAACGCGTTTTCAATTAAGAACGCCGGGTTGTCGTCCCAGTTGATGATATCGATCTTCTCACCGCGGAGCTCGTTGACGATCGCGTTGACTCTCGCGCCGTTTAAACCTACACATGCACCTACCGGATCAACGTTCGGGTCTGTGGAGCTTACAGCGATCTTTGTTCTGGAACCTGCCTCACGGGCGATGGCGCGAATCTCAACGGTACCGTCGCGGACCTCTGCGATCTCAGCCTCAAACAGACGTCTTACGAGGTCCGGATGCGTTCTGGATACGGAGATTCTCGGTCCCTTCGGGCTGTCCTTAACTTCCAGGATATAAACCTTGATGCGCTCGGTTCTCTGGAATACTTCGCCCTTTACCTGCTCAGCTTCCGGAAGGATCGCATCGATCTTTCCGAGATCTACGCTGACATTGCGGCCGATATAACGCTGGACAATACCCGTAACGACCTCTTTCTCCTTGCACTGCCACTCGCTTAACTGGGACTTACGGCTCTCCTCGCGGATCTTCTGTAAGATCACGTTCTTCGCGTTCTGCGTCGCGATTCTGCCGAAATCATGGGAATCAATGGGGATCTGGACGATATCACCAAGGACATGTCTCGGAGCGATCATTCTTGCGTCAGCGAGGCTGATCTGTGTGATCGGGTCCTCCACAGTCTCAACGACCTCTTTTTCCATATATACAGAATAGTCGCAGCCATCCGGATCAATGATGACTTTCACATTGTCAGCTTTGCCGAAATGGTTCTTGCAGGCTGTGAGAAGTGAATTCTCAATTGCCTCCAGCAATGTGTCCTTACTGATGTTGTACTCTTTTTCGAGTATATTCATCGATTCCATCAGTTCCTTGTTCATTTTTTATCCTCCTTATTAAAAATCGAATGCCAGACGGATTAAGGCAATGTCTTTTCTATTAAATGTGCTCTCGGAACCGTCCTCATAGCGGATCGTTACGGTGTCCGCGTCATATGCCGTGAGAATTCCGGAGAAATCTTTCTGTCTCTCGATGGCGCGGTACAGCTTGATATCGACTGCTTCGCCGAGACTTCTCTTAAAGTCCTTCTCTTTCTTTAACGGTCTGCCGAGTCCCGGGGAGCTTACTTCCAGGATATAGCTGTCATCGATAAAGTCTTCTTTATCGAGCCAGTCGCTTAAGCGTCTCGATACCATCTCACAGTCATCCACTGTAAAGCCGCCCTCTTTGTCGATATAAGCTCTCAGATACCAGGTGCCCGCTTCCTTCACGTACTCCACGTCCACCAGTTCAAAATTATTCTCTTCCATGATCGGAATTAAAAATTTCTCGACCCTGGATTCATATTCATCTCTTCTTGCCATAGGTTTCCACCGCCTTTCTGCCGGAATATTCCGGTTATGCAAAACGAAAGAGTGGACTTTTTCGTCCACTCTTTTGACCGGTTACTTATGTTATCATCAAAATCATAGCATAGAACATCTGAAAAATCAAGGGGTTTGCTGGGAAAAGTGCCTGTTTGCGGGATTTCTGTGCAGTTTTCCGGGTGTTTTCTATGATTTTGGGGCAGTGACCAGCCCGACAGACCTGTCCATTTACGCAAATCATGCTGATCCTGGTGAATCCTGTGCCGGTGCCTCGTTGCATGGGATTCTGTTTTCTGATATACTATGTTTACGCTGCCGCCTTTTATTTTCTTTCAGGCGGCAGGTCACTTATTATATCTATATTACAGAAAGCAGACCTTATTGTATATGAAACGATTTGTTATCGGTATCCTCGCGCATGTCGACGCTGGAAAGACGACCATGTCCGAGGCAATTTTATATGAGACAGGAAAATTAAAGAAAATGGGGCGCGTAGACAACCGGGACGCGTTTCTCGATACGTTTGCACTGGAGCGCGCCCGCGGCATCACGATCTTTTCGAAACAGGCGGTCTTTCCGTTAGGCGATGCTTCCGTGACGCTCCTCGACACGCCGGGTCATGTGGACTTTTCGGCGGAGATGGAGCGGACACTGCAGGTGCTGGACTACGCGGTGCTCATCGTCAGCGGGGCTGATGGGGTGCAGGGACATACGGAGACGCTCTGGAGACTTTTAAGACGATACCGGATCCCGGTGTTTATCTTTGTGAATAAGATGGATCAGAAAGGGACGGATCGAGATGCGGTGCTGGCATCGCTGAAGGAGCGGCTGGATCATGGAGTCGTGGACTTCAGCGGGGTGATCGGGAATGAGGATGTGTTGACATTTTCAGTCTCTGCTGAACCGTTTTCGGCGGTCTGCAGAGATCCAGAAGAGGCAGCTGAGGAGATCGCCACCTGCGATGAAGTGCTTCTGGAAGCTTACCTCGCAGACGGTACTTTAAAGACAGACGATGTGCGGAAAGTCATCCATGACCGGAAACTCTTCCCGTGCTTTTTCGGCTCTGCGTTAAAACTTTCCGGCGTCCGGGAATTTCTGACCGCCCTCGGGGAGTTTGCGTCATGTCCGGACTACACGAAGGACTTCGGCGCGAAGGTGTTCAAGATCTCCCGCGATGAGGCAGGCGTCCGGATGACGCATCTGAAGGTCACGGGCGGAAGTTTGAAGATCCGCGATTCGCTGTCCCCTGATTCTGAGGAGAAGATCAACCAGATTCGGCTCTACTCCGGCTCAAAGTTTGAGGCATTGAAGGAAGCGGAACCTGGCATGGTGGTGGCCGTCACCGGAATCTCCGACACGAGGCCTGGACAGGTCTTCGGAACTGCCTCCGAGAGTGCTCTTCCGCTTTTAGAGCCGGTCCTCACCTACCGGATCCTGCTGCCCTTTGGAACAGACTCCCACACCATGCTCAAAAACATGCGCATGCTCGAGGAGGAAGACCCGCAGCTCCATATCGTCTGGAACGAGGCGCTTGGCGAAATCCAGGCACAGGTCATGGGCGATGTACAGATGGAGATCCTGAAAAGTCAGGTACAGGAACGATTCGGCGTGGAGATCGAATTTGGCGAAGGAAATATTGTATATAAGGAAACGATCGCTAAGATCGTTGAGGGCGTCGGTCATTTCGAACCGCTGCGCCACTACGCGGAAGTCCATCTTTTGATGGAACCGGGTGAGCCGGGAACCGGACTCGTCTTTGATACCAGCTGCAGCGAAGATATGCTGGATAAAAACTGGCAGAGACTGATCCTGACACATCTGGAGGAAAAGCGGTTCCGGGGAATCCTCACCGGTTCCGAGATCACCGATATGAAGATCACTCTGATTGCCGGGCGTGCCCACCAGAAGCACACAGAGGGCGGCGATTTCCGCCAGGCAACCTACCGCGCTGTCCGTCAGGGACTCTGCGAGGCGGGGTGTGTGCTCTTAGAACCCTACTACGCGTTCCGTCTGGAAGTCCCATCGGAAAACCTTGGGCGCGCCATGGCGGATCTTGACCGGATGCAGGGTGAATTTTCCTCACCGGAACAGGATGGCTCCATGGCTCTTCTTACGGGAACCGCCCCGGTTTCCACCATGAGAAATTACCAGCGCGACGTGATCTCCTACACGAAAGGCCGTGGACGGCTGACCTTGAGTCTTTCCGGCTATGAGCCATGCCACAACGCCGAGGAAGTCATTGCAGCCTCCGGCTATGATTTCAATTCCGACCTTCAGGATCCTGCCGGATCCGTCTTCTGCTCCCACGGGGCAGGCTTCGTGGTGCCGTGGAATGAGGTGAAGCAGTATATGCATGTGGAGAGTCCGCTGGCAAAGCAGCTTGCGAAGGAACAGCAGGAACGGGAGCTTAAGGAAGCAGATGAACGGCTGCAGGCGATGGCGGCGGATGTAGCCGCCGGGAAAGTTCCGAGTGGAGCGGCTGGCGGCAGCGCTGCTGGCTCTGGTTTTTCTGGCAGTAAAAATTCTGGCTCTGGAGCTGGACCTGGTTCGAGCGGCTCTGGTAACGGTATCAACTCTGGAACTTCCGCGAATGGCACCGCCGATTCTTCCTCTGACAGCCGCGGAAATGGAGGTTCTTCGCTTTCCTTCTATGATGACAAGGAGCTTCAGGCGATCTTCACCCGTACATACGGCGAAACGGAAGCTCGCCTCCGACTACGACTCCCGCACCGTGATCCGTGCGAAGAACGCCAGCCCGGTGAAGCCGGTGAAGGAAAAAGAGGAGCCGGAGGACGAATACCTTCTCGTTGACGGCTACAATATTATCTTTGCCTGGGAGGAACTGAGCGATCTGGCGGCCGTGAGCATCGATGCCGCCCGCTATAAGCTTATGGACATCCTAAGCAACTACCAGGGATTCCGGAAAATATGTGTCATCGTCGTCTTCGATGCCTACAAGGTCCCCGGCGGTGTAGAGAAGGTCCAGAAATACCACAACATCAACGTCGTGTATACAAAAGAGGCGGAGACCGCCGACCAGTACATCGAAAAAGTCGCGATCCGCATCGGCAGACGCTACCGCACCACAGTCGCTACCTCCGACGGCGTGATCCAGCTCATTATCCGCAGTCAGGGGTGCATCCTCTGGTCCGCGAGGGATTTCCGCGAAGAGATCGAGCGTGTCGGAAAGCTGATCTCCGAAGAAAAGGGAAAGCACACCGGCAATGCAAAAAATTATCTGTTCGCGCATGCAGACGCGGAGACACAGAAGTATTTAGAGGCAGTACGACTGGGAAAAAATCCTGAAATGCCATAAAAGAATGTGCCTTGGCACATTCTCGCGCCGA
>OGRB01001520.1_pt1 | contig 13883 bp, 12 predicted proteins | sample 1553371 | NCBI WGS metagenome assembly OGRB01 (sample SAMEA2580027, study PRJEB22360) | human gut metagenome | reverse complement strand
GTGGAACTCGAAGCGTCTCCACCAGTCGTTGGGCTACAGGACACTGGAACAGATCGAAACCGAGTATTATGCAGACCAAGCGGTACAAGCCGCCTCATTATGAAGGCGGAAAAAATCAGTTCATATCAGTCCGAATCCGTCAACAGTACATACGAGACTGAGTTCGTCTGGCGCGGCATAAGACAGTCTTACTATATGGGTGAGAATCAGCCCGTTTTACATGTCGCTGAGGTAATATACGCAAATTAGCGATTAAGCTTTTCAGTGTCTTTAGTGACTTTGCTGGGAGGAAGGATGGTTCTCTCGTCGAAGTAGGCAATGGGGTTCTTGGAGTCGTTGCGTTCGAGGGTTTTGCCGATCCAATTGTCGTAGTCGCCGTGAATCGGCTTGCCGATAAAGCCCATGCGCATATCATCTCGCTTGATGATGCCGTTGATCTTGGCGACGCATGCCACCACGTTGTCGGGGGTCAGGATGATGCCTATATCACAGCGGACCGCCCGGCCGGGTTCGAGCCGCCACCAGCTGCTGCCGGAGCGCCAGATTTCCTCGAAGTTGCCTTCCATCTTGGGATCCCATCCCACCAGATGCCGAGTGCCGCCCTCTGGCAGGTCCTCGACCCAGCCAAGTTCCCTGCGGGGGCCAAGTTTCATCGTCACAATTTCAGTCATGCCTTATATCTTACAACCTTGTGATTCTGCCATCTTGGAAAAAAGATGGCAGAATCACAGAGCAACAATTCTCTGCTGCCGTGATACTCGTCGTGTGGGAATCCGAGTCGGACCGGGATATGCCGAATCACTTACCCCATGTCCAAGGTATCTTATATAAAAGATAACATGCATACAAGATAAAATGCACTGAACAAGGAAAGCATCCGGATCGAGACGAAAGGACTGGTCATGGTCGCTATGAAGCAGGAGAAGATCGGCGCTCGGAATGGTGCTTCCACGGTTCACGATGTGATGTCCTTCGCGATGGATTTGACTGATGTGCGTTCAAGTGTACGAGGTCGGGGCCGGTATGTTCCTACGGGATATGTCGGGTATGACCAGCGAGCCAAAGGGCTTGCACTGGGGAAACTCTCCATTATCGGAAGCAGGGCTGGAGAAGGATATGACGTGTTATCGCTCGACATTGCTCGACATGCTGCCGCGGCCGATGTGCCTTCCTGTTTTTTCTGCCCCGACAAGTCCGCGATCGAAATAGGCAGGCGAATCATGTCGGCAGAGTCGGGTGTGCCAATGGAGACTTTGTTTTCCGGTAACGATTTGGACGAGGAAGAATCCGTTCTATGTGACGCGGCCTATTCGCTATGTGAACGCATGCCTTTGTATATCAAGGCGGGGCGGTCCATGGATGCCGATTGTATCGCGGAGACCTGCCGTGGATTAAAACAGACCTCAGGACTGAAGCTCGTGGTGGTCGATGGGCTCCCCTCCATCGTTGATCACGTGGACGACGAACCTAGGGTCTTGGAACAGTTCTCCGAGCTGGCCCGGGACCTTGACGTGGCCGTGGTGCTCACGGATCTTGCGACGCGGGGACCGCTCAGAAAGCCGGGATTAGGCAATCTGATAAATGGCGAAGCGGAATGCCGATATGCGGATGCCATACTTTTCGTATACCGTCCGGAATTCAAGTGTGCCTGTGGAGGAGACGCCAACAAGGCTGAGCTCATGGTTCTCAAGCATCCATGGATTCAGCCATGTACATTTGAACTCCGTTTCCAGCCCGAATACTCGAGATTCACGAATCACTGACCTTCTCCGGCCCGATGCCCAATTTTGGTAAGTATAAGTGAGTGTCTTTCATAGGAATACGAAACACGTAGCCGAAACAGTGACTATCAATATCGACCCGATTCGATATTTTGTGAGCATTTGATTTTCTGAACAGGAAGTCCCCATTCCGTATAGGTTGTGGAAAGACATGGGCAGCCAGTGAGACGATACTCTATGAATTCGCTGCCATAGCAGCGGCTGGTGAAAATCGGAACTTGACTGCGGAACGTGCCGCGATCAGGACATTGGTTTCATCCAGACGAAAATGACCGGTGCGATCAACGAGAGGCACGGCATCCTCAAGCGCAAGGATGCCGTGCCTCTCGTGCCTTAATGAATTGGATTCGGATGCTAGATATTCCAACAGGTTTTTAGAGTTCTCTCAACTGCCGCCTCCACGGCGTTCTTGATGTCCTCATTGGACTTCGTTAACTTTGCATCGAGTGTTTGGTTATATGGATTGGTGATTCGAACTTCAGGCTTTTGGTTCGTGTTACGTCCGCCCCAATACGCTTTATACCAAATTGTGTTGAAGGATCCGGATTCCGGATCGGAAACTACATATCCGTCATCAAATTTAATGTTGAAGAAGAACTCACAAGTGATGATGCGATCCACATCACCGCTTCCCGGATTTTCCAGCTTAAATGATTGGGCATAATACTGGTTGTCGAACGGCTTGTGTCGTTTTGGCGGCCACTCCCAATGGTCCGCAAGCGTTACACTCTTTCCATTTACAGATCTTTCCTCTGACCACTGTGAAATAAGATCCGAGTGGACTGTCTGCAGCTTGCTGCGGACTGCTTCCGTGTACTTTTCGAATGATTGGCGAGCGTTGACAAGTTGCTGCTCAATGCCGTTGGCTTGAGAGACGAATTGTGTGATGTCGGCTGCCGTGTTATCCATTTTCTTCTGCTTTCGTTCCGGGGAATAATTATCAATAAACTGTTGAAGAAGATCAACGGCGCGAGGATCCGCGTCAAGTGAATACTTTCCCAACATTCCAAGCGCGTTACTGAAAAGCTCATCGTAATGGACATCGAAAAGATCCTGCCCAACTACAAGACCTCGCGCAGATGGATGATCTTTAAAGGCAAAGCCGAATTGGAATGGGTGAAGGACGATGACAATAGCCTTATCATTAACGGAATTTTCCCTCGCCCAACAATGATAGTCGGCCAAATCGTTATAGAGACCGGCGTCCACTTTATTTTCGATGGCGATGCTGAGCTCCGGCAAGTCCAAGAGAATGTCTATGCGATTATTCTTACCTGTAGACACTTCTGTGGACACGCTGACATCGCTGACATCCATGTCCTCCTTGTGAATTGTCCGCAGCAAAGCCTTGAGCATCATATCCTTAAGGCCATGGCCTTCGGCAGGGTCGAAAAAATAGGCAAGGACATTGCTGCTGACCGTCTCGCGTCGGGGGAAGCCGGCTACACGAAAGATGTTTGGACGCGTTGCCTCTGCGGAGGAAGCGGACACTTCCGTGAATCCTGCTATGGCATCATGCCATGTACCCGACTCGTCTATTCCATTCACCTCATTGATCATTGATATAGCCTCTTTTCTAATAGACAATAATGGACAATTCATTTGGCGGTTCAGTTTTCGTGCGCCGCCGTCTCTCCTTCTGGCTTTGCGAGGATGACGGTGATTTCTGTGTCTTTTTGTTGCGGGTCCAGTGCCAGACCACAGATGATTAAGGCGTCGTCCTGGACCGCTTCCTGCACGATTGTGACCAATGAGGTGAATTTGGCCAGACCAATATTGGCGGGAGCCCCAATGTTGATCAGCGCCCTATCGCAGCATGACGGGTTGATCCCTTGCGCGGCGAGCGCGTCCGAGAATGCCTTGCTCGGATCATCTCCGGCATTGAACCGTATGATGCGTATGGCCGCGGACGCGCAGATGGAAATGACGTCCGGGAAATCAATGTGAATGTAGCTGTTTGTGTTGGTAAGCGATGTGATGATCTCCGCGGTCTGTTTCAGCGCGGTTTCGGCCTTGGCGCCGGGAGGCGGGATGAGATGGGCGGCCGGAGTTGCCTCGACGGTGGAAAGGGGAGCTGTGGAAATAGTCAGCTCCGTCTTGCCGTCCTCATTGCGAAACGTGACGATTGAGCGGTCGACATCGATGTCAGAGGTAAGCATTGCTGGTCCTTTCTGTTTTGTCTATTTTCAGTATGTAGAGGGTGAAGTTATTCTCGATCGAAGCCGTCGTCCTGGGGATTCGTGCATGGCAGCTGTGTCGCATAGGCGTGCACGCGTTCATTGAGCCGGTCGCAGCCTTGTTCCATGGTCTTGAACCATGCGTCGTCTATGGTGAAGCCATCCTCTCCGAACAGCGTCAACCGGTATCCGGGGAAAGCTCCCAGTGATTCCCTCAGCCATAGCAAGGATCGTTTGGCGGTTAGGAGACGAATCGCCAGGTCAGGAGGTAATGGATTTTCATGGGAGGATTCCGACCGGTGGCAAAGAGAGTCGCAACGATTATTGGAATCGTCATTTTTCTCTCCGTTGTCAAAAATCAGCCATAGTAGATCGACGGCATCCCAGATCCTCTGATACGCCTCGCCTTCGAAGAAGTTGGCATCGACCTCGTCGCCGTCTTCATCAAACACTCGCGTTTTTCCGGAATCGGTGCGCTCAACGGAAAACCATGAGACCCGAAACCCCTGGCCGTCACGTTTCCCACGCTCCGGACGTAGTTCCAGCAGGTCCCGCACGTCAAATGCGGTGGAGTCGAACGGGCTGGCACCGGCATCCACACGCCATCCGTCCCAAGCCAGATCAGACAGCCAATCGCATACAATTTGCGTCAACTTATCGTTTTGGGTATCCAGCCACCTGTCGGACTGAGGAAGATGACTGGGCGTACGATTGCATGGGTCAATTACCAGATACCTGCAACAGAGCGATAATGTCACCATCGTCAGATTTCCTTCTTTGTATCAAAGTATCTTATATATAAGATACCACATAAGCATGTATGTTTGTAACATCGTTTCATAGAAAGAAACCGAAATGAACCACACTGTCACGCAACACAGGGGCGGCAATGCATCGGCTGACGTACATGGTGGGGAAGGCCCATGTGCCCCTGAAACCGATATATCCAGCGATGCTGCGGGTCATGGGGCTGGTGAGCAAGCGACACATTGATCCAGCAGACGGAAACTGCGCGCCCAGAGGATTCAAGGAATACGATAAACGCACCAATGGTTTCTGCCGAAGAACCTTTGCGGTCATCTCTGGTTGGGCATTGGCTGATTCGAGAAAACTGCAACTGGACATCGTGTACTACGCAGCCGTGAGTGGACTGCCATCCGCCATCTTCTGTCCTCGATTGTCCCGGCTACGAAAAGCAGTGAGCATCATGTTGGCGGAGGTCAACGTACCGAGAAAGCCTCCTCTCGGATGACAGTCTCGATGAGGGCTAAAGGGGATTATGCGATGCATTCTGCCCGCTTTTGCGATCATATGCCGTTGTATGTCAATTCAGAACGATTACTCTGGTATCCATTATGGATGACTGCCGTAGGCTGAAAAGAACCGAAGAATCAAGGTTTGCGGCCAGCGGTGAAAATATATGACGTGCTCCATATCCGACACCGCTCAAGGGGGCAAACGTCTGGGGTAGCATTCGACGGTGTTCCTGGATTATTCTCGGGTGCCTGTGGGTGCCTCGTGGAAAACGAGCGTAACCGACAGGTTTCCCAAGGACAGAAAACCTTGGAATAAAGCCAAAAACAGTTGACTAGGATTAGCATGCGAGGTGCGCATGATAACTGTAGTCATGGCTCCAAGTGTCTCATGGGCTTGAGACCGGCGTGGATGCCGACGGCACGGATACAGGACGGCGGATTGGTAGACGCGTAGTATTAAGACGGTGTTCGAACGGTCAAGAAAAGAGGAACGAACATGTCGATGAAGGACACGCTGAAGAAAGCCAAGATCGCGGCGATGAAAGCCAAGGACAAGGCCAAGCTCAACCCGATCAACCTGACGTTGGCGGACATCCAGAACCTGGAGATCGCCAACGGTCACGAAGCGACCGACGAGGAAGTGCTCAAGGTCATCCAGAAGGGCGTCAAGACCCGTCGTGAGACCGCCAAACTGTACGAAGACAAGGGACTGGCGGACAAGGCCGCTCCCGAAACCGCCGAGGCCGATTTCCTGGAAACCTTCCTGCCGGCGGCCGCCAGCGACGAGGACTACGCCAAAGCCGTCGCCGACGCCGTGGCAGAAGTGAACCCGGCCGGCCCCAAGGACATGGGTCGCGTCGTCAAAGCCGCTCGTGCCGCGCTTGCCGGCAAAACCATCGATGGCGGCAAGCTGGCCGGTCTGGTCAAGGCCGAGCTCAACAAGTAATCGTCTACGAGCAGCGTCTCTTTCCGCGTACGAAAAGCGGGTCCAAACAACAAACGTTTGGACCCGCTTTTCATAAGGAACGCGAATGTGCTGGCTCAACGCTCGTGATGGTCGATATGGTCGGACACCACGTCGCCGATGGTCTGCACGATCTGCACGAGAACGACGCACAGGATCACGGCAACGGTCATCACGTCGTACTGGTAACGCTGGTAGCCGTAACGGATGGCGATATCGCCCAGGCCGCCCGCGCCGACGGTACCGGCCATGGCGGAGAAGCCGAACAGAGTGATGAACGTCAGTGCCGCACCGCGCACCAGCGATGGCAGGCTTTCGAACAGCAGCACCTTGAACACGATCTGCAGGTTGCTGGCACCGAAGCTTTGCGCGGCCTCCACCAGACTGCCGTCCACTTCGGCGAGCGACTGTTCCACCACGCGCGCCACGAACGGAGCCGCGGTGATGACCAGCGGCACGATGGCGCCCGGCACGCCGAGCGAGGTGCCGACAATCAGTCGGGTCAGCGGGATGATGGCCACCAGCAGAATGATGAACGGCACGGAACGCACGATGTTCACGATCCAGCCGAGCACGGTGTTGAGCGGTGCGTTCGGACGGATGCCCTTTTTCGCGGACGTGATGAGCAGCACGCCGACCGGCAGGCCGATCACATATGCCAGCAGCGTCGCCACAGCAGTCATGATGATCGTGTCACGCACGCCTTCGACCAGCAGTTCGCCATAATCGGCGATGAATTGCGAAACCACCTGTCCCATCTCACTTCACCTCTTTCTGGGCGGAATCATCGGCCGCCCCATTCTTCGCGCCATCCGCCGTTTCGTGCGTATGCCGATGGTTCGTCACCTTCGCGTCGGCGATCAAAGTCTTCAGAATGTCACTGTGCGGATCGGCGAACAGCGCTTCCGTATCGCCCATTTCCACAATGCGGCCTCCGTCTATCATGGCCACACGGTCGCAGATGTTGCGTGCCACGGACAGCGAATGCGTGATGACGACCAGCGTCACATTAAGTTCACGGTTGATGCGACGCAGCAGGTCGAGGATCTGCGCCGTCGTGGTGGAGTCGAGCGCGCTGGTGGCCTCATCGCACAGCATGATGGACGGATTGTTGGCCAACGCCCTTGCGATGGCCACGCGCTGCTGCTGGCCGCCGGACAGCTGGCTGGGGTAGCGGTCGGCCAGATCAGCCAGACCGACCAGATCGAGCAGATACCGCGCACGTTCCTCACGCTTGGCTTTCGGCGTGTGGTTGAGTTCCAGCGGGAAGGTCACGTTGCGTAGCACGGTGCGCTGTTGAAACAGGCTGAAGTTCTGGAAGATCATGCCGATTCCGGCGCGCACGTCCGCCAGCTCCTTGCCTTTCACGCCGGTGATGTCTCGTCCGTCGATGAGCACCTTGCCGGAAGTGGGGCGTTCCAGCAGGTTGATGCAACGCACCAATGTCGATTTGCCCGCGCCGGACGAGCCGAGAATGCCGAAGACCTCACCCGAATCGATGGTCAGGTTAATGTCGTGCAGCACCTCATGCGCTTCGGCGCCACTGCCGTAGCTTTTGTGCAGATGGTCGATCTGAATCGTCATAATGTCCTGTTCCTAATCGTGTTCCATAACAAGAATGCCGCAGGGTAGTATACCTGCGGCATTGAACTCCTACTGCCGAAACGGGTCTTAGAAGACCGGAACGACAGCGCCCTTGTAGTTCTTGTTGATGTAGTCACGCACCTCGTCGGACTTCAAAGCCTTCTTGAGCTCCTTGGTCTTGGCGGTGTTCTCATTGCCTTCCTTCACCACGAGGATGTTCTGGTAGGTCTTCGCGGCCAGGCCGCCGGCCTTCTCGGTGGCTAGCGTGTCCTTGGTCGGGTCGAAGCCGGCCTGGATGGCGTAGTTGCCGTTCAGGGCCGCGATGTTGACATCCTTGATGACGGTCGGCACGACGGCGGCCTCAAGCTCCTTGAACTTCAGGTTCTTCGGATTGGAGGTGATGTCCTTCGGCGTGGCGTTGATGTCCTTCGGATCCTTCAGCTTGATCAGGCCGGCATCCTGCAGCAGCAGAAGCGCGCGGGCCTCGTTGGTGGCATCATTCGGCACGGCCACGGTGGCGCCGTCCTGAAGATCCTTCAGCTCCTTGGTCTTGCCCGGGTACAGGCCGAACGGCTCGAAATGGATGCCCTCCACGGACACCAGATGCGTGCCCTTCTCCTTGTTGAAGTTGTCGAGGTACGGCTTGTGCTGGAAGTAGTTGGCGTCAACCTCGCCATCCTCGGTGGCGGTGTTCGGCTGCACGTAGTCGGTGAACTCCTTGACGACCAGCTTGTAGCCGTCCTTCTCGACGAGCGGTTTGACCGCCTTGTTCAGAATCTCCGCGTGCGGGGTCGGGGAGGCGGCCACGGTGATGGTCTTGTCGTCCTCCTTGGAGGCGGCACCGTTGGAACCGGAATTGCCGCAGCCTGCCAGGCCGAAGGTCGCGAGCGTGGTGACGGCGAGCAGTGCGCCGAGAATCTTCTTGTTACGCATGGTTGAGTTCCTCTCTCTCAATTTCGCTACACGGCCCGGACGCTTACTGCGGTTGCGGGCCAACGATTGACCAATATAGAGGAACCTGTGACGGCAACACGTCGCGCGCTTATCGGAATTATTTATAAAGGGCGCAAAAACCGCAGGAATATGCGAAAAACAGACTTGTGAATCGTAAATAATCTTGCGGAAACACCGTCATATAACGCCGAAATGCTTAAGCGCGTTGGCTATGCCGGCGTCGTCGACGCTGTCGGTGACGTAATCGGCCGCCGCTTTCGGCTCGTCGGTGGCGTTGCCCATTGCCACGCCGATTCCCGCGAATCGTAGCATGTCCACATCGTTGCCGCCGTCGCCGAATGCGATCGCGTTGTCTTTCGTCCAACCGAAATGCTCCAGCATCACCTGCATACCAACCGCCTTGCCTCCATCGGCGGGAATCAGATCGGTGAAAGCGGGATGCCATCTGACGCCGCGCACGTTGCTGCACATGCTGGCGATTTCGGCTTCCATCGTCTCGTCCACATACGGGCTGATTTGGAACGTGGAATGGTTTGCGATGCGTTCGCGCGGATCATGCACGTCGATTTTCGGCGCGGTCTTGCCGAGACTGTTCCACGTGCGTTCCAATGCGGCGTTCGTGCGATTGAAATACCCGTAGTCGCTTTCCGCATAGTTGGCGACCACGTCGGCATGCATTTCAAGCCAGTCGGTGATCAGCTTCACGTCGGCCTGGTCGATCGGATGCCGGTAGTCGAGACCGTCGCGCGTGGTGCAATACTGGCCGTTAAGTCCCACGATGCCGTCGAACGTGACGGGAATGGTATCAAGCACCACGCCCATGTAGGAGGGTGCGCGGCCCGAACAGATGAACACCTTCACGCCATTGCGCTGCAATGCATGCAACGCGTCGACGGTGGACTGCGGCACCACATGCGTGACGAAACTCGTCAACGTGCCGTCGATGTCGAAAAACGCCGTCTTGATGTCCTGAGCCATGCTGCCTCCATGAAAAACCATGTCAAACCCGGTATCCAGCTTACGAGGATATGTGCGAAAACGTCGTGCACGGCACGGAACACGACCACGAAAATAGGAAAAACGGCCGGATGTGCCTACAATCGTCAACCATGAGCGAACATATCGAAATCACGCCGGAGATCATCGAAATCAGGCACTATCTGCATGCGCACCCCGAACGCAGCTTCAAGGAATACGAGACCAGCGCCTACATTGAGAAGCTGCTGCGCGCACACGACATCGAAGTGCTCAACAATCCGCTCGAAACCGGCGTGGTCGGACTGATCCGCGGCGACCAGCCGGGACCACGCATCGCATTGCGCGCCGACATCGATGGTCTGCCCATCCAGGAAGACACCGGTCTGCCGTTCTCATCCGTCAACGACGGCGTGATGCACGGCTGCGGCCACGACCTGCACATGTCGTACATGCTCGGTGCCGCGTTCTGGCTCGCCAAGCGCCGCAAACACATCAAGGGCTCCATCAAACTGCTGTTCCAGCCCGCCGAGGAACTTGGCCTCGGGGCGAAGGCCATGGTCGACGCGGGACTGCTCGCCGACGTATCAGCCGCCATCGGCGCGCACAACAACCCGAACTACGCGCCCGGACAGATCGCCGTCGGCCCCGAACCGATGATGGCCGGCTGCGTGAAATTCCGCGTGACCCTCCACGCCCAAGGCACCCACGCCGGTTACCCGTACAAGGGCACCGGGCCCATCGAAGCGCTCGCCAGTATTATTCTGAGCCTGCAGACCATCGTGAGCCGCAACGTCACGCCCTTCCACCCGCTGGTGCTGTCCGTTACCGAAGTGCACGGCGGCCATGTGTGGAACGTGGTGCCCGCCGAAGCCGGATTCCAAGGGACTGTGCGCTATTTCCACAAGTCGGATGGCAATCTGGTCGGCCGCCGATTCAAGGAAGTGGTGGAACACACCGCCGAGGCATACGGCATCAGCGCCGACGTGGTCTGGGATGACTTTCAAGACCCGCTGGTCTCCGATCCAGGTCTCGCCAAGGCCGTGGCGGCGGATGTCAACGACTACGCGCAGCTCGAACCGATACGTCAGTCGATGGCGGGGGAGGACTTCTGCGAATTCGCCAAGGTGACGTTGCCGGTGTTCGCGTTCGTCGGGTCAAACGGCCAGGAAGGTTGCGCCGACTGGCATAGCCCGCATTTCGTGGGTCTCGACGAATCCATTCCCACCTTCGTCAACTTCTACGTCAACACCGCTCTGCGCGTGCTCAACGAGCTGAAGTAAATCCTTTTCTGGCTCGCCTCCGGAGGCTGAGGCGTTAGGCAGACAGCCCAGTGGGCTGTCTGTAGCCGAAGGTGAGGCGACAGCCGAACCAGATATGCGCGGGCCTCGCCCGTCCATAAGTGCAGGACGAGCTATCAGCGAAGCTGACTGAGGGGAGTGGCATTCGTTCATTAGGTCGATTCATCGTCCATTAGGTCGGTGAACGGCGATACTGGTTGTTGGAATCGCGCCATTGCAACGACTGATATCGCATTGCAGTGACCTAATGAACGCAAAAACGACCTAATGAATGACGCCAAGCCGGAAGAACAGGCAATCCGATGTCATACGCGGCTACACTAAGAATCTATGACACAGCTTCGCTTCGCACTCGCCCAGATCGACACCTGCGTCGGCGCGCTTGACGCCAACGCCGCCAAGGTGCTCGACTACTCCCGTAAAGCCGCCGCAGGAAACGCCCAAGTGGTTGTTTTCCCGGAAATGACCCTCACCGGATACCCCATCGAGGATCTGGCCCTGCGCCGCACCTTCCGCCAAGCCGCATGGGACAAGGCCAACGAACTCGCCACCCAGCTCAACGACGACGGCCTCGGCGATCTGTTCGTGGTGGTCGGCACCGTGGGCACCGACCGCAAGACCTCCAAGCCGCGCAACCGACTGGTGGTCTTGCACCAAGGCGTGGTCTGGGCTGGCTACGACAAGCACTTCCTGCCCAACTACGGCGTGTTCGACGAATTCCGCATCTTCTCCGCCGGCGACCGCTCCGTGACCCTCGACGTGGACGGCGCCACCATTGGCGTGGCCATCTGCGAGGACATCTGGCAGGACGGCGGCCCGGTGGCCGACCTGGCCACCAAGAACATCGACCTGCTGCTCACCATCAACGGCTCGCCGTATGAGGAAGGCAAGACCAACACCCGTTTCGAGCTCGCCCAGCGTCGTGCCGCCGAGGTTAACGCCCCGGTCATCTACCTGAATCAGGTCGGCGGTCAAGACGACCTCGTCTTCGACGGCGGCAGCTTCGTGGTCGACGCCGACGGCACGCTTATCGAACGCAGCCCGATGTTCATGGAAAACCTGACGTTCTGGGACTTCGATTCCGCCGCCGAACATCAGGCCAAGGCCGAGATCGTTCCGGAACTCGACCCGGACGAAGAGGTATACACCGCCTGCGTGCTCGGCCTCAAGGACTACATGGCCAAGAACCACTTCACCGGCGTGACGCTGGGCCTCTCAGGAGGCATCGACTCCGCACTGGTAGCCGCCATGGCGGCCGACGCATGCGGCGGCGAGAACGTCTGGGGCATCTCCATGCCCTCCATGTACTCCTCCGACGGTTCCAAAGACGACGCCGCCGATTTGGCCTCCAACATTGGCGCCCATTACGAGGTCCAGCCCATTGAGCCATTGTTCAACGCCTACCAACAGCAACTTGACCTTGATGGCGTCTCCGCCGAGAACCTGCAGGCCCGCATCCGCGGTGTGATCGTGATGGCCAGCTCCAATTCGCGCGGTCTGCTCGCCGTGGCCACCGGCAACAAGTCCGAACTGGCATGCGGCTATTCCACAATCTACGGCGATGCGGTCGGCGGCTATGCGCCGATCAAGGACCTGCTCAAGACCCGCGTGTGGGAGATCTCCCGCTGGCGCAACAAGGCTGCCGCCGCCGGCATGGGCATCGGCGGTCTGCATGTCGTCGGCAACGAGCAGGGGAGCGCGGGCACTCCGCTGCCGGATGGTGTGATGATCCCCGTCAACTCGATCGAGAAGGCGCCGTCCGCCGAATTGCGCCCAGGGCAGAAGGATTCCGATTCGCTGCCGGAATACGCGCTGCTCGATCAAGTATTGGCGATGCTCATGGCCGCGCCGACCTGCTGGCCGACGGCTTCGACGAGGCGACCGTCGACACGGTCATGCGATTGGTCGACCGCGCCGAATGGAAGCGTCGCCAGTATCCGCTGGGACCGAAGGTGACGGCGCTGGCGTTTGGACGTGATCGCCGTCTGCCGGTCACCAACGCATTCCGCGAATAATCGGCGATCGCAAGTAGAACATCGAGAGCCGAAGGAAGCCGATATGGAAAAGCAGTGGTATTTCAACACCGTCACCGAGCAGCCGGAATTGGGCATGATCTCTCCGGCAAGCCACCGCATGGGGCCGTACAGAACCCGTGAGGACGCGCTTGATGCGTGGAAGATCGTGCAGGAACGCAATCTCAAATGGGAGGAACAGGACCGCGAATGGAAACGCTGGTCAGCGGACGGCTCGGCATCTTCCGAAAAGTGAATTCCATATGAAAACCACGCCCGATTGTGATTTATGTCACTAATTTCGGGCGTGGTTTTCAGGCTTTTCGCAGATGATTGCCGTTACAATCGTGAAGTAGCGACGGCGTAACGATGCGTCGCCAACCGACACCCAGTAAGGAGTGGAAATGGCAGCAGTTGATGCAACGGCGGTCTCCCAGGAGGAACTTGAGGCTAAGGCTTGGGAAGGCTTCACCGAGGGCAACTGGCAGAAGGACATTGATGTCCGCGACTTCATCCAGAAGAACTACACGCCATATGAGGGCGACGAGTCCTTCCTGGCTGACGCCACCGACAAGACCAAGCACCTGTGGAAGTATCTGGACGACAACTATCTGTCCGTGGAGCGCAAGCAGCGCGTCTACGACGTGGACACCCACACCCCGGCGGGCATCGACGCCTTCCCGGCCGGCTACATCGATTCCCCGGAAGTCGACAATGTGATTGTCGGTCTGCAGACCGATGTGCCGTGCAAGCGCGCCATGATGCCGAACGGCGGCTGGCGCATGGTCGAGCAGGCCATCAAGGAAGCCGGCAAGGAACCGGATCCGGAGATCAAGAAGATCTTCACCAAGTACCGCAAGACCCACAACGACGGCGTCT
>OGRB01001488.1_pt1 | contig 14237 bp, 7 predicted proteins | sample 1553371 | NCBI WGS metagenome assembly OGRB01 (sample SAMEA2580027, study PRJEB22360) | human gut metagenome | reverse complement strand
CTTGGTCCCCGTGGCCTCATGCCGAACCCCAAGGTCGGCACGGTCACGCCGAACGTCGCTCAGGCTGTCAAGAACGCCAAGGCTGGTCAGGTCCAGTTCCGCGCCGACAAGGCCGGCATCATTCATGCGCCGATCGGCCGCGCTTCCTTCGAAGCCGAACGTCTGCGCACGAACCTCGCCGCGCTCGTCGATCAGCTCACGAAGCTCAAGCCCGCCTCCTCGAAGGGTCAGTATCTCTGCAAGATCTCTGTCTCCTCGACGATGGGCCCGGGCCTTCGCATTGATGCCGGCACCATCAACGCGTAATACAACTTTTCCAGGAGCGGCACTCCTGTAGTGCGCCAGGCGGCGCGGATTCCATCAGAATCTGGCGCCGCTCGAGCGAACCCCGTCAGCGGGGATGCCCGGAAGTCGAATGATTTCCGCTGAGGCTGTGAAGCCTCAAGGGCTTTGGGTGGTTCAGCCCGAACCCGGCCGGAAAGGCTGGTGAAGGCTGAACTGCTGTCAAAGACCGCTGGAGAGCGCCAGTTTCCGCCGGACACGGAAGAAACAGATGTCCGGGGAAGTCCCGCTTTTAATTCTCTTGAGCCGCTTTTCAAGCTTCTTCCGCTCGAAAATGCGGTTGCCGACAAGAGGTCCAGCGCAGACGGCACCGAAGAGAGACATTGCGTCGTGTTTGCAAAGTGATTGTCCTAATAAGGGATGCATCACTTCCGACAGAAGTCAAGCTCTCAGAAGGTTGCCGGTTAATCGCAACCGGCGTCGGCCGCAAGGCTGACGTCTCTGAGTGGAGCCAGACCATGGGTCTTAATCGTGAAGACAAGGCGGCAGTCATTGCGGAGATTTCGGAAGTTGTTTCGAATTCGTCCGCGATGGTCATCGCCGAATACCGTGGGCTGACCGTACAGGCCGTCACGAAGCTGCGCGCTGAAGCGCGCAAGAATGGCGTGACGCTGCGTGTTGTCAAGAACACTCTGGTTCGCCGCGCCGTGGAAGGCACGGGGTTTGCCGGACTTGCTGACCAGTTTGCTGGTCCGCTCGTCTACGGCTTCTCCGCCGACCCGGTCGCTGTGGCCAAGGTTCTCGTCAACTTCGCCAAGGACAACGAAAAGCTCGTCGTTAAGGGCGGTGCGATGGCCAACTACGTCATGGACGTGGAAGCCGTCAAGCAGCTCGCCTCGATGCCGAGCCGCGACGAACTCCTTGCCAAGTTGATGGCGACGATGAACGAGCCGATCGCGAAGTTCGTCCGCACCATCAACGAGGTTCCGGCGCGCTTCGTGCGCACCGTGGCCGCTGTGCGCGATGCCAAGGAACAGGCCGCTGCCTGATCCCAATCACCTTTCAAAATTTAAACACTACGTAATACGGAGCTAAAAATGGCCCTTACCAATGAAGAAATCCTTGACGCAATCGCGTCCAAGACCGTCCTCGAAATCTCTGAACTCATCAAGATGATGGAAGAGAAGTTCGGTGTTTCCGCTGCTGCCGCCGCTGTCGCTGTGGCCGCCCCGGGTGCTGCCGCTGGTGGCGCCGCTGCTGAAGAAAAGACCGAATTTGACGTCGTTCTCGAAGCCGCCGGCTCGAACAAGATCGCCTGCATTAAGGCTGTCCGTGAACTCACGGGCCTCGGCCTCAAGGAAGCCAAGGACCTCGTCGAAGGCGCTCCGAAGGCTGTTAAGGAAGGCCTCCCGAAGGCTGACGCCGAAGCCGCTGCCAAGAAGCTCGAAGAGGCTGGCGCCAAGGTCGTTCTCAAGTAATATTTACTTGGATACACCAGTGCGTGCGGATGCCTCCGGGCGTCCGCCGCAACTCAAAGCCTCCGCAAGGAGGCTTTGATCTGTTTTTCTTTTGTGATCCATGAGAAAATCAGATCAAAGTCTTTACCTTGATGAATCGTCTTTCCAGCAGACAATCTGTTATTGCGCGCCGCGCGGACTCAGACCAGTTGAAAGTCTGAAGTGCCGAGCGGCTTTTCGGCGTCTCCCCTTTTTTATCTCATCAAGAGCCGACTTCTCCCGGTTCATTCCTAATGTCGAACGGAGTCTACATGTCGTACTCGTTCACTGAAAAGAAGCGCATCCGCAAGAGCTTCGCCTCTCGCCCGAGCGTCCTTGAAGTGCCTTCCCTGCTTGATATTCAGCTTCGTTCGTACGAAGACTTCCTGCAGGCCAACGTGAAGCCCGCTGCGCGCAGCAGCAATCTCGGCCTTCAGGCCGCCTTCACTTCGATCTTCCCGATCACGAGCAACAATGGTTACGCCCGTCTGAGATTCGCTGGCTACAACCTCGCCGAACCTGAGTTCGACGTGGCTGAGTGCCAGCTGCGCGGCCTTACCTACTGCTCGCGTCTTCGCGCCAAGATCCGTCTTGAAATCTATGATCGCGAAGCCGCTCAGCCGGAAACGATCAAGGAAATCCGTGAGAACGACGTCTACATGGGCGAAATCCCCCTGATGACGGAAAAGGGTTCGTTCATTGTGAACGGCACGGAACGCGTCATCGTTTCCCAGCTGCACCGTTCTCCCGGCATCTTCTTCGAGCATGACAAGGGCAAGACCCATTCGTCGGGCAAGCTCCTCTTCTCGGCTCGCGTTATTCCCTACCGCGGTTCGTGGCTTGACTTCGAATTCGACGCCAAGGACATCCTTTACTTCCGCGTCGACCGCCGCCGCAAGATGCCCGGCACGATCCTCCTGAAGGCCATCGGCTATTCGGTCGAGGACATCCTCGCGCGCTTCTTCGCTTTCGACAGCTTCCAGCTTCTCAAGAGCGGAGCGAAGCTCCCTGTCGTCCCTGAACGACTTAAGGGCCAGACGATGTCGTTCGACATTACGGACGGCGAAGGCAAGGTCATCGTTCCGCATGACAAGCGCATTACTGCCAAGCATCTGCGCGACATTTCGAAGGCCGGCGTGACGACGATCGCCGTCCCCGACGACTACCTCCTCGGGCGCGTTCTTGCGAAGAACATTGTCGACGCGCAGACGGGCGAAGTCATTGCTCAGGCCAATGAGGAAATCACGGAAGCGACGCTCGAGCACCTGCGCGTCTCCCGCGTGCGCAAGATCGAGACGCTCTTTACGAATGAGCTCGATCACGGCGCTTATATTTCCAACACGCTGCGCCTTGACGACACGCCGGATCAGTTCTCCGCCCGTGTTGCCATCTACCGCATGATGCGTCCGGGCGAACCGCCCACGGAAGAAGCGGTTGAGACGCTCTTCGACCGCCTCTTCTTTGATGCTGATGCGTACGATCTGTCGCGCGTCGGCCGCATGAAGGTCAACGCCCGTTTCGGCCGTCCCTCTGCCGAAGGCGCCCGCACGCTTACGAAGGAAGACATCGTTGACACGATGGCGCTTCTCGTTGCGCTTCGCAACGGTCAGGACGACGTCGAGCTCGTCGACGAAAAGGGTGAAAAGCGCATTTGCCCGGTGAACGGCGTCGACGACATCGACCACCTCGGCAACCGCCGCGTCCGCTGCGTCGGCGAACTCGCCGAGAATCAGTTCCGCGCCGGCCTCGTGCGCGTTGAGCGTGCCGTCAAGGAACGCCTCAACCAGGCCGAAAGCGACGGCCTTACGCCGCAGGATCTGATCAATTCGAAGCCCATCTCGGCCGCGATCCGCGAGTTCTTCGGTTCGAGCCAGCTCTCGCAGTTCATGGACCAGACGAACCCGCTCTCGGAAATCACGCATAAGCGCCGTATTTCCGCTCTCGGTCCTGGCGGTCTGACGCGCGAGCGCGCCGGCTTTGAAGTGCGCGACGTGCACTCGACCCACTACGGTCGCGTCTGCCCGATTGAAACGCCTGAAGGTCCGAACATCGGCCTTATTAATTCGCTCGCTCTTTATGCGCGCCTCAACGAGTACGGCTTCCTTGAAACGCCGTACCGCAAGGTTGTCGACGGCGTGGCGACGAAGGAAATTCACTACCTTTCCGCCATTGAGGAAGGCAAGTACATCATCGCTCAGGCCAACGCCGAGATGGATGATCACGGCCGCCTTACGCAGGAACTCGTTTCCGCCCGCGACAACGGCGAAACGATTCTTGCCTCGCCCGAACGCATTCAGTACATGGACGTTGCGCCGGCGCAGATTGTTTCCTGCGCTGCCGCTCTGATTCCGTTCCTTGAACACGATGACGCGAACCGTGCTCTGATGGGCGCGAACATGCAGCGTCAGGGCGTGCCCTGCCTGCGTCCGGAAAAGCCTGTCGTCGGTACGGGCATCGAACGCACGGTGGCCGTCGACTCGAAGACGGCCGTCCAGGCGCGCCGCGGCGGCGTTGTCGACTATGTCGACGCCAACCGCGTGGTTATCCGCGTGAACGATGAGGAATCGGTTGCCGGTGAAACGGGCGTGGACATCTACAACCTGCAGAAGTTCACCCGTTCCAACCAGTCGACCAACATCAATCAGCGTCCGATCGTTGTGAAGGGCGATCGCGTGGCTGTGGGCGACGTGCTCGCCGACGGCGCTTCGACCGATACGGGCGAACTCGCCCTCGGCCAGAACATGCTGATCGCGTTCATGCCGTGGAACGGCTACAACTACGAAGACTCGGTGCTTATCAGCGAGCGCGTGGTTGCCGACGACCGCTACACCTCGATCCACATCGAGGAGCTTTCGGTTGTTTCGCGCGACACGAAGCTCGGGCCTGAGGAAATCACCCGCGACATTTCGAACCTCTCGGAAAACCAGCTCTCCCGTCTTGATGATTCCGGCATCGTCTTCATCGGCGCCGAAGTCAAGGCCGGCGACGTGCTCGTCGGCAAAGTGACGCCGAAGGGCGAAACCCAGCTCACGCCGGAAGAGAAGCTCCTGCGCGTGATCTTCGGCGAGAAGGCTTCGGATGTGAAGGATACGTCGCTGCGCGTTCCGTCCGGCATGACCGGCACGGTTATCGACGTGCAGGTCTTCACCCGCGACGGCGTGAAGCGCGACAAGCGTGCTGAAAGCATCATTGCCGAGGCGCTCAAGCGTTATCGCCGCGATCTTGACGACCAGCTGCGCATTGTGGAACGCGACTCCTTCGACCGTCTGCGTCGTCAGCTCGCCGGCCACAAGGTCGTGAGCACGATGAAGCTCGAGGGCCTCCCCGCCGACTGCGTGCTGACGCCCGAATTCCTCGCCACCATGCAGGGCTACGATCTCTTTGACCTGCGCATGGAAGAGGAATCCGCTCAGCACTACATCGATCTCACGAAGCAGGCGATCGAGCACACGCGCGAAGACAATTCCCGCAAGTACGACATCAAGAACGACAAGCTTACGCGCGGCGACGAACTGCCCCCGGGCGTGCTCAAGATGGTGAAGGTGTACATCGCCGAACGCCGTCGTCTGCAGCCCGGCGACAAGATGGCCGGCCGTCACGGCAACAAGGGCGTGGTCTCCAAGATCTGCCCGGTTGAAGATATGCCGTACATGGCCGACGGTCGTCCCGCCGACATCGTTCTTAATCCGCTCGGCGTGCCGTCGCGCATGAACATCGGTCAGGTGCTTGAAGTTCACCTCGGCTGGGCCGCCAAGGGCATCGGCTGGCGCATTGAGCAGATGCTCAAGACCGAGCAGATCCGTCAGATCCGTGCGTTCCTCAATGAGGTCTACAACCGTACCGGCAAGCACGAGGATCTCGACAGCCTTACGGATGAGGAACTCATGCGCATGGCCCGCAACCTGCAGAACGGCGTTCCGTTCGCCACGCCGGTCTTTGACGGTGCTACGGAAGAGCAGATCCGCATGATGCTCGACCTCGCTTTCCCGGATGAGGAAGCCGCTCGTCTGCAGCTCACGCCCTCGAAGACCCAGGCGACCCTCTATGACGGCCGTACGGGTGATGCTTTCGAGCGTCCTGTGACTGTGGGCTACATGCACTACCTCAAGCTGCACCACCTCGTCGACGACAAGATGCACGCGCGCTCCACTGGCCCGTACTCTCTCGTCACGCAGCAGCCTCTGGGCGGCAAGGCGCAGTTCGGCGGCCAGCGCTTCGGCGAAATGGAAGTCTGGGCGCTCGAAGCCTACGGTGCGGCTTACGTGCTGCAGGAAATGCTTACCGTCAAGTCCGACGATGTCAACGGCCGCACGAAGGTCTATGAAAACATCGTCAAGGGCGAGCACAAGATTGAAGCGGGCATGCCCGAATCCTTCAACGTGCTCGTGAAGGAAATCCGGTCGCTCGGCATCGACATCGACCTCGTCAAGAACTAAGAGAGGATTTAAGCGAAATGAATTCTGCGCTTAATGACATTTTCAACCAGGTCCACAAGGACGAGCATTTCGATGCCATCCGCATCGGTCTTGCCAGCCCTGAAAAGATCCACTCCTGGTCCTACGGCGAAGTCAAGAAGCCGGAGACGATCAACTACCGCACTCAGAAGCCTGAGCGCGACGGTCTTTTCTGCGCGAAGATCTTCGGGCCGGTGAAGGACTACGAATGCCTTTGCGGCAAGTACAAGCGCCTTAAGAACCGCGGCGTCATCTGCGAAAAGTGCGGCGTTGAAGTGACGCTCGCCAAGGTGCGCCGTGAACGCATGGGCCACATTGACCTTGCGAGCCCGGTGGCGCACATCTGGTTCCTCAAGAGCCTGCCGTCGCGCATGGGCATGGTGCTCGATATTCCGCTTCGCGACATCGAGCGCGTGCTTTACTTCGAAGCCTACATCGTTGTTGATCCGGGCCTTTCGACGCTCGAGCGCGGCCAGCTCCTCAATGAAGAGGAGTTCATCCAGAAGACGGCTGAATTCGGCGACGACTTCAAGGCCATGATGGGCGCTGAAGCGATCGGCGAACTCCTTCGCACGATTGACATCGACTCGGAAGTTGCCCGTCTTCGCGACGAGCTCGCCAACACGGCTTCGGAAGCGAAGATCAAGAAGTTCGCCAAGCGTCTCAAGGTTCTTGAAGGCTTCCAGCGTTCGGGCATCAAGCCTGAATGGATGATCATGACGGTTCTTCCGGTGCTTCCGCCGGATCTCCGTCCGCTCGTCGCGCTCGACGGCGGCCGCTTTGCGACCTCGGATCTTAATGATCTCTATCGCCGCGTCATCAACCGCAACAACCGCCTGAAGCGTCTCCTTGAAATCAAGGCTCCGGACATCATCGTGCGCAATGAAAAGCGCATGCTCCAGGAAGCCGTGGACTCGCTCCTCGACAACGGCCGCCGCGGCAAGGCGATGACCGGCGCCAACAAGCGCCCGCTCAAGTCGCTCGCCGACATGATCAAGGGCAAGTCCGGCCGCTTCCGTCAGAACCTGCTCGGCAAGCGCGTCGACTACTCCGGCCGTTCCGTGATTACGGTGGGTCCGGAACTGCGCCTGCACCAGTGCGGCGTGCCTAAGCTGATGGCGCTCGAGCTCTTCAAGCCCTTCATCTTCAATAAGCTCGTTCTGCGCGGCCTTGCGCCCACGCCGAAGGCTGCGAAGAAGATGGTCGAGAACCAGGAAGCCGTGGTCTGGGACATCCTCGAGGAAGTGATCTTCGAGCACCCGGTCATGCTCAACCGTGCGCCTACGCTGCACCGACTCGGCATTCAGGCCTTTGAGCCGAAGCTGATCGAAGGCAAGGCGATGCAGCTCCATCCGCTCGTCTGCGCGGCCTTCAACGCCGACTTCGACGGCGACCAGATGGCTATTCACGTTCCGCTTTCTCTCGAAGCTCAGCTCGAGGCTCGCGGACTGATGATGAGCTCGAACAATGTCCTCTTCCCGGCTAACGGCGATCCCTCGATCGTGCCGTCTCAGGACATGGTGCTTGGTCTTTACTACGCGACCCGCGAAAAGATCAACGGCAAGGGCGAAGGCATGTTCTTCTCGGACGTCGCTGAGGTTCAGCGCGCCTGGGACAACGGCGTCGTCGAACTGCAGACGCGCTGCACGGTCCGAATCAAGGAATACGAGCTCAATCGCGAAACCGGTGAGAAGACCCCGAAGATCGTCCGCTACGAGACGTCCGTCGGCCGTGCGCTCCTCTCGGAAATCCTTCCTGAAGGCATGAGCTTCAAGGAGCTCAACATCACCCTCAAGAAGAAGGAAATCGCCAAGCTCATCAACCGCTGCTTCCGCCTCTGCGGTCTGCGCGCGACGGTGATCTTCGCCGACAAGCTCAAGGACAACGGCTACCGCCTCTCGACGCGTGCCGGCATTTCGATCTGCGTGGGCGACATGAAGGTCCCCGCTCAGAAGGAAGGCCTCGTTCGCGCCGCCGAGCAGGAAGTGAAGGAAATTGAGGCGCAGTACACCTCGGGCCTCGTCACTCAGGGCGAACGCTACAACAAGGTGGTCGACATCTGGGGCCGCACGTCGGACCAGGTGGGCAAGGTGATGATGCAGGAGCTCTCGTCCGAGCCCACGATCGATCGTCACGGCCACAAGGTTTCCCAGGAATCCTTCAACAGCGTCTACATGATGGCTGACTCGGGCGCCCGCGGTTCCGCAGCGCAGATTCGTCAGCTCGCCGGCATGCGCGGCCTGATGGCCAAGCCTGACGGCTCCATCATTGAAACGCCGATTACGGCGAACTTCCGTGAAGGCCTTAACGTTCTGCAGTACTTCATTTCGACCCACGGCGCCCGTAAGGGCCTCGCGGATACGGCTCTGAAGACCGCGAACTCCGGCTACCTTACGCGTCGCCTCGTCGACGTTACGCAGGATCTCGTGGTGGTTGAAGACGACTGCCACACGACCCGCGGCGTTGAGATGCGCGCCCTCGTTGAAGGCGGTGAAGTTATTCAGGCCCTGCGCGACCGAGTCCTCGGCCGCGTGACGGCGACCGACGTTGTCAACCCGGATACGCACGAGGTTGTTCTTGCTGCCGGCACGCTGCTCGACGAACGCGCCTGCGACAAGCTCGACGAACTCGGCATCGACATGGTGAAGGTCCGCACGCCGCTCACCTGCGATACGCGCTACGGCCTCTGCGCCAAGTGCTACGGCCGCGATCTCGGCCGCGGCACGCTGGTCAACGCCGGTGAATCCGTCGGCGTCATCGCTGCTCAGTCGATTGGCGAACCGGGCACGCAGCTCACGATGCGTACGTTCCACATCGGCGGCGCGGCTTCGCGTGCTGCCGTTGCTTCGAGCGTTGAGGCGAAGTCCGCCGGTACGGTGACCTTCAGCCCGGCCATGCGCTTCGTCAAGTCCTCGAAGGGCGAGCTGGTGGTTATTTCCCGTTCGGGCGAAATTGTGGTTGTCGACCACGGCCGCGAACGCGAACGCCATAAGGTTCCTTACGGTTCGACGCTTCTTGTGAAGGCCGATCAGACGATCAAGGCCGGCCAGCAGCTCGCTACCTGGGATCCGATGACCCGTCCGATTATTACGGAGTACGCCGGTCGCGTTAAGTTCGAAAACGTGATCGAAAACGTCACCGTGATGAATCAGGTCGACGAAGTGACGGGCCTTTCGAGCCTCGTCGTCATTGACCCGAAGAAGACGGCGGGCAAGGGCGGCAAGGCGAGCGCTGCAGGCATTCTTCGCCCCTTGGTGCACCTCCTCAATGAGGACGGCTCCGAGGTGAAGATTCCGGGCACGGACCACGCTGTGACGATTCAGCTGCCGGTGGGCGCCTTCGTGGTCGTCCGCGACGGTCAGGATATCGGCATGGGCGAGGTGCTCGCCCGCATCCCGACGGAATCGCAGAAGACCCGTGATATTACGGGCGGTCTGCCGCGCGTTGCGGAACTTTTCGAAGCCCGCAGCCCGAAGGATGCCGGCATGCTTGCAGAAGTTACCGGTACGGTCACTTTCGGCAAGGAAACGAAGGGCAAGCAGCGCCTCATCATTACCGATCAGGAAGGCAATGCGCATGAAACGCTGATCAGCAAGGACAAGACGGTTCTCGTCCACGACGGTCAGGTCGTTCAGAAGGGTGAAGAAATCGTCGACGGACCGGTTGATCCGCACGACATCCTTCGCCTCCTCGGCATTGAAGAGCTCGCTCGCTACATCGTTGACGAAGTGCAGGACGTTTATCGTCTGCAGGGCGTGAAGATCAACGACAAGCACATTGAAGTGATCGTTCGTCAGATGCTGCGCCGCGTCCAGATTGCTGATCCGGGCGATACGCACTTCATTCAGGGCGAACAGGTTGAGCGTTCCGAGATGCTCGACGAAAACGATCGCGTCACTGCGCTCGGCAAGCGTCCCGCCACCTATGAAAACGTGCTCCTCGGCATTACGAAGGCGTCTCTCTCGACGGACAGCTTCATTTCGGCTGCTTCCTTCCAGGAAACGACCCGCGTGCTTACCGAAGCCGCCATCATGGGCAAGCGCGACGATCTGCGCGGCCTGAAGGAAAACGTGATTGTCGGCCGTCTGATTCCTGCCGGTACGGGTCTTGCCTATCATCAGGCGCATAAGGCGCAGGAGCTGGCAGAACGTCTCGAGCGTGAAACTCAGGCTTTCGACGAACCGCTCCCTGAAGGCGAAGCCGCAGCGGCGCAGCAGGAAGTTGAAGAGGAAATGTCTGAAGCGGCCGAAAAGCCCGCAGTCAATCCGTTCGCTGCCTTCGACCACAAGGAAGCTGTTGTGGAAGAAGAGAAGGCTCCGAAGAAGCCCGCCGAAGCCGACGAGCAGCCTGCCTCCTGATTGCAGCGCAAATTCGCGATAAGCCGACAGCTTTAGAGCCGCCGGCTTATTGCGAAGAGAAAGAACGGTCCGGATTCCGCATTCTCGTAAGAGAAGGGAGTCCGGACCGTTCTTTTTTGTTTTTCCATCGCTTTGGCTTGACACTCCGGAGCAATCTGAACGACAATCACCTGCCTTCAGGGTCCTGAATCCCTCGGTTTATACAGCGAAATCCCTCTGAGAGTAAGCTGTTCGGGGAGAATAGGAAACTGAAGACGGTTAAACAACAGCGTCTCTTTATTTTTTGATAGGGGCGCTCTTAACAATTTAGACGGACGATATGCCTACTATTAACCAGCTTGTTCGCAAGCCTCGTGAGCTCACGCACGATAAGAGCAAGAGCCCGGCTCTTAAGAACTGCCCGCAGAAGCGCGGCGTTTGCACTCGTGTGTACACCACGACCCCGAAGAAGCCGAACTCCGCTCTGCGTAAGGTCGCCAAGGTGCGCCTCACCAACGGCTTTGAAGTCATTTCCTACATCGGTGGTGAAGGCCACAACCTGCAGGAGCACTCTGTTGTGCTCATCCGCGGCGGCCGTGTGAAGGACCTTCCTGGCGTGCGTTATCACATCGTGCGCGGCTCTCTGGATACCCAGGGCGTCAAGGACCGCAAGCAGGCCCGCTCCAAGTACGGCGCGAAGCGCCCGAAGGCGGCCTAATAGGCTTCGCGGCATCTGCCGCAGGCGAACGGTCATGGGAAAACGGTTTCCCGGACCGAGTAAGTCGCGGACGCTTAGTCCGCAAAATCAATCCAAATGTACGGCTCGCCCCGGTTGGGGAACGCAGAACGTACAAGACTGAAGTATCGAAAGAGGAATTCAAATGCCCCGTCGTCGCGAAGTACCTAAGCGCGAAATTCTGCCGGATCCGAAGTTCGGCAGCGTTGAAGTTACCAAGTTCATCAATGTGATCATGCTCGATGGCAAGAAGGCGGTTGCAGAACGCATCGTGCTCTTCCGATCTCATCGTCTACGGCGCTTTCGCGCAGATCGAAGAAAAGACCGGCAAGAGCGCTCTGGAAGTGTTCAACAACGCCATCAACAATGTCCGTCCGCTGGTTGAGGTTAAGTCCCGCCGCGTCGGTGGCGCGAACTACCAGGTCCCGGTCGAAGTCCGTCCGGTCCGCCGCCTCGCTCTCGCGATGCGCTGGCTGCGCGAGTCGGCCAAGAGCCGCTCTGAAAAGTCGATGCCGCAGCGCCTCGCCGGCGAGCTGCTCGACGCCAGCGAAAATCGCGGCGGTGCCGTGAAGAAGCGCGATGAGGTCCATCGTATGGCTGAAGCCAACAAGGCCTTCTCGCATTTCCGCTTCTAATCGAATCGCTTATCCACCGCACGGCGCTCCGTCTGAAGGAGTTCGTGCGGCGAACTTTGAGAGGAACCTTAAATGGCTCGTCAGACTCCGATTTCGCGCTATCGCAATATCGGTATTTCTGCCCACATTGACGCGGGCAAGACCACCACGACTGAACGCATCCTGTTCTATACGGGCGTCAACCACAAGATCGGCGAAGTGCATGACGGCGCTGCGACGATGGACTGGATGGAGCAGGAACAGGAACGCGGCATCACCATTACGTCCGCTGCCACGACCTGCTTCTGGCGCGGCATGGAGATGCAGTGGGAACCGTATCGCCTGAACATCATCGACACCCCGGGCCACGTCGACTTCACGGTTGAAGTGGAACGTTCGATGCGCGTCCTCGACGGCGCCTGCATGGTGTACTGCGCCGTGGGCGGCGTCCAGCCGCAGTCCGAAACGGTGTGGCGTCAGGCGAACAAGTACCATGTGCCCCGTCTCGCGTTCGTCAACAAGATGGACCGTACCGGCGCCAACTTCTTCAAGGTCTACGACCAGATGCAGAAGCGCCTCCAGGCGCATCCGGTGCCCATCGTTATTCCGATCGGCGCTGAAGACACCTTTGCCGGCGTGGTTGACCTTCTCAAGATGAAGGCGATCATTTGGGACGAAGCTTCGAAGGGCATGAAGTTCACCTACGAAGACATCCCCGCTGAACTCGTCGACTCCGCCAACGAATGGCGCGAGAAGATGATCGAAGCCGCTGCCGAAGCTAACGAAGAGCTCATGAACAAGTACCTCGAGGAAGGCACCCTTACCGAAGAGGAAACGATCAAGGGTCTTCGCCAGCGCACCATCGCCTGCGAAATCCAGCCGATGCTTTGCGGCACCGCCTTCAAGAACAAGGGCGTGCAGCGCATGCTCGACGCCGTCGTGCAGTTCCTGCCGGCTCCGACCGACATTCCGCCGGTTCCGGGCTTCGACCTGAACGACAAGGAAGTCACCCGCGAAGCGAGCGACGATGCTCCGTTCTCCGCGCTTGCCTTCAAGATCATGACTGACCCGTACGTCGGCCAGCTCACGTTCCTTCGCGTTTATTCCGGCATCCTCAACTCCGGCGACACCGTTCTCAACTCCGTCAAGGACAACAAGGAACGCATCGGCCGTCTGCTCCAGATGCACGCCAATGAGCGTAAGGAAATCAAGATGGTCGAATCGGGCGACATCGCCGCTGCGGTGGGCCTGAAGTCCGTTACGACGGGCGACACGCTCTGCGCTCTTGACGCTCCGATCATCCTCGAACGCATGGAGTTCCCGGAACCCGTGATCTCGCAGGCTGTTGAGCCCAAGACCAAGGCTGACCAGGAAAAGATGGCGCTTGCCCTCAACCGTCTCGCTCAGGAAGACCCGTCCTTCCGCGTGCGCACCGACGAAGAATCCGGCCAGACCATCATCTCGGGCATGGGCGAACTTCACCTTGAAATTCTCGTCGACCGTATGCGCCGCGAGTTCAACGTTGAAGCGACCGTCGGCAAGCCCCAGGTTGCCTACCGTGAAACGATCCGCAAGACCGTTGAAAACGCCGAATGCAAGTTTGCCAAGCAGTCGGGCGGCCGCGGCCAGTACGGCCACGTCGTTCTGAAGCTTGAGCCGCTTGAACCCGGCAAGGGCTTTGAATTCGTCGACGCCATTAAGGGCGGTGTGGTTCCCCGTGAATACATCCCGGCCGTTGAAAAGGGCGTTGAAGACACCCTGAAGGCTGGCGTGCTCGCCGGCTTCCCGGTTGTTGACGTCAAGGTCACGCTCCACTTCGGTTCGTACCACGAAGTCGACTCGAACGAAAACGCGTTCAAGATCGCTGCCTCGATGGCTTTCAAGGACGGTATGCGTCAGGCTGACCCGGTCCTCCTCGAGCCGATCATGGCCGTTGAAGTCGAAACGCCGGAAGAAAAGATGGGCGATGTGATGGGCGATCTGTCGTCCCGTCGCGGCGTCATCCAGGGCATGGAAGATCTGCCTGGCGGTGCCAAGAGCATCAAGGCTGAGGTTCCGCTTGCCGAAATGTTCGGCTACGCCACCCAGCTTCGTTCGCTCACGCAGGGCCGTGCGACCTACACGATGGAGTTCAAGCACTACGCTGAAGCTCCCCGTGCTGTCGCTGAAGCTGTCATCGCCGACAAGACGAAGTAAAATCAATCAGATAACCTAAATCCCAACCATTCAAGGATTGAATATGGCCAAGGAAAAATTTGAGCGCAAGAAGCCGCATGTGAACGTGGGCACGATTGGTCACGTTGACCATGGTAAGACCA
>OGRB01001481.1_pt1 | contig 14297 bp, 13 predicted proteins | sample 1553371 | NCBI WGS metagenome assembly OGRB01 (sample SAMEA2580027, study PRJEB22360) | human gut metagenome | reverse complement strand
TCAGATTTCCCTCAATCTGCTGCAGCACAAGAAATACTATTACGAATAAAATTGCTTGTTGTGGGTTTACCATGAAAATTAAAAAGCTTCCTACTGCACATCCGATGAAAGCTCCAAAAATAGGAATTAATGCCGTAAACGCAATTAAAATTCCAATCAAAAGTGCATATGGCATCTTCAAAATACTTAACGTAACAACAAACATACTTCCTAGAATCACAGCTTCTAGACACTGGCCTGCAAGAAAGTTTGCAAATGTCCGATAAGTTAGAGAACATACTTTAAGAAAAGTGTCTGCTTTTTGTCTTGGAAGAAAAGCAAAAAATACTTTTCTGATCTGTATATGCAGCTTTTCTTTCTGAAAAAGAATATAGCAAGCAAAAGAGAACGCAATGAAAAAGGTCGCTACCCCACTGACTATGGAACCCACTGCTGACATTGTCGTATTCATCATATTTCCCGCACCGTTTCCGAGAAGGCTTATTCCCCACTTAATCGCCTGATCTGGATCAAACTCTATTTGATCTACCAGATTCATAATTTCCTGATTATTATGGAAAAATTCTCCAATCCAACTTTGCATCTGCGGAATAAAATCATTAATGCTCGTCACCAACGTTCCCATTGTCCGTGTAAGCTGCGGAATCACACCGAACATCACCAATGCGATCACACCAACTACTAATACAATAGTAAGAATCAAGCTTATCGGTCTTTTCAATTTTCTAACTATCTTATTTTTCTTTTTTACATTTTCAAAAATTTTCTTTTCCAAAAAGCTCATTGGTACATTGGTAAGAAATGCGATTGCTCCACCAAGCACAAACGGAAATATAATATCCCATATTGTTTTTAGCACACCAAGTACCACATCAAACTTCCACAAGGCGACCACAAGAAGTGCCGTAAACACAATGAGCTCCCGGATTTTTTTAATAGACATTTTACTTAGATCCATTATTTTTCCTCCTTCTGATAAAAAAAGAAACCTTTATTGCATGACAAAACATGCAATAAAAGTCTCACCAGTTCCTTGCAGTGCCGGATGTCTCCACCGTACTGACGGCACTGCAAACGTATATTTTAAAACGCAGGTTACTCCCCTTTATTAGAGGTGATTGTACAATAAAATCTGTATATTTGTCAAGCACCTTCAAACGTATACACGAATGCAAGCGCTTCCCGTGCTCCTGTAGCAAAATTGTAGCCCAACGCACTGTGTACTGGTCAGGTTCTGTTTGACCGCTTCAAATACATTCAATAGGCTGTTCCTTCCAAAAAATAATTATTGACTTTTTTGTGAATTTTTCGTCTAATAAATTGATTGTGCAATGCAAATCACATATAATATAAGTGCAATAGCAAGGAAAGGAGTTGACATTCATGGCTACCACAACTAATTTCAGTGTCCGTATGGACAGCGACATTAAGAAACAGTGCGAAGCAATGTATGGTGAATTAGGTATCAACCTTACTACCGCTATCAATGTGTTTCTTCGCCAGTCGCTCCGTGTCGGCGGTTTTCCTTTTGATGTTCGCATAGAGCAGCCGAACAAGGAAACGATGGCAGCAATGCTGGAAGCAGAACGCATTGCCCGTGATCCGTCTGTAAAACGCTACTCTGATGTAGAGGAAGCATTGAGGGCGTTGAAAGAATGAGTAAACATTTAGACATTGTTTGGACAAATCAATTTAAGAAGGACTACAAGCTGGCGATGAAACGTCATCTTGATATTGACCTTCTGGACGACATCATTCGCAAACTGGCAAGCAGCGAACAGCTTCCAGAAAAGAATAAAGACCACGCTTTAACCTGAAACTGGGTCGGGCATCGTGAATGCCACATTCAACCAGATTGGCTATTGGTCTATCGGATTGAGAATGATTTGCTCGTCTTGACATTATCCCGAACAGGAACGCACAGCGATTTATTTGGAAAGTAAGAAAATGCACTCGGTACAAACACCGGCTCTTTTATTGGGTACACTTTGAAAGCCACCATACCTGTCACCATGGCTTCATTCTACTTTCATCATACGGTATCCCACACCAATATGTGTTTGAATATATTGTGGAGACTCCTCTGTTGGCTCCAGTTTTTTTCGCAATGTTGCCATAAATACCCGCAACGAAGCTACGTCGTTATCCCAACTGTGTCCCCAGATATTTTGCGTTATAAAGGTATGGGTCAGTACTTTGCCAACATTCTTGGACAGCAAGCATAGCAACTTATATTCAATGGGTGTTAGATGAAGTTCGTTTTCATCCAGATAAGCGCATCCCCCGGCATAATCCACTTTCAACTTACCATTAACAAATACAGAACTGGCAGTGAACATCTCTGCCGTCATCAGAGAGAGCCTTCGCTGCGTCACCCGAAGTCGTGCCATCAACTCTTCTACAGAAAAGGGCTTTGTCAAATAATCGTCCGCTCCTGCATCTAGCGCCTTGATTTTATCGTTATCCTCGCTTCGAGCGCTGATTACAATAATCGGAACATTGGACCAAGAGCGAATAGTTTGAATTACTTGAACGCCATCCATATCTGGCAAGCCCAAATCCAGTAATATGATTTCAGGATTGTGCGATGTGGCCTCCATAATTGCTGCTGAACCACTAGGTGCTGCCAGATAACGATAATCATTTGTTTTTAAAGTGATTGTAATGAGATTTCGCACAGACGGGTCATCCTCAACCACTAATATCAAAGGTTTATTCATGAATTTCTACCTCCCCGGCGGGTAATGTAAATGTAAACACAGTGCCATTTGGCAGATTGTCTGATACAAAGATTGTGCCGCCGTGAGCGGTCACAATCGACTTGCAGAGGGACAACCCCAATCCAAGGCTTCTGCGACTGTCGACCACTTTATTGGCTCCGCTATAAAACATATCGAAAACACGAGGCTTCTGCTCATCTGGAATCCCAGGCCCATTATCGGCAACTGAAACGATAACCCATTTATTCTTCTGCTCAGTGTGTATTTCAATTACCGAACCGACAGGGGTATATTTGATGGCGTTGTCCACCAGATTGATAATCACCTGAACGATCAGCTTCGCATCAATGTGTGCAAGGATAAAGTCTTTGCCGCTGCTCACACGAATGGTGTGTTCTTTACTCTTTCTGTTGATGTGCTTCAGCGCTTCAGAAACAACCTCATCCATGAGTTCTATACTCCGAGTCAGATTAACCTGTCCTCCTTCAATTCGCGTAACTGCCAACAGGTTTTCAACGAGATTAATCAGCCACATGGAATCGTCATAAATATCAGTAAAGGTCTGCTCCCGCAGTTCATCGTCCATCTTTTTATAATTTGCGAGCAAATTGCCTGCGCTGCCGGAAATCGCTGTCAAAGGAGTTCGAAGATCATGAGAGATTGCCCGCAGCAGATTAGCACGAAGCTGTTCATTTTGCGCTAAGACAGCCGCTTCCTCCTTCTCTTTGGCGTTTTTGATGTTTTCAAGTGCCAAAGCGCACTCTCCAAGAATAGAGAGGAGTACACTGTTTTCAAAAGAATCCAGCGGAATACCGTTCACCGCAATACCAGCCACTCCATATACATGCTGGTTAACTCGAATCGCAAGGTATAGACACTTTGCACTGGATAATGTATCTGTTGTGGCACCGGCGTGTTTATTGTTTTGAAATACCCAATCGGCGACTGCTTTCTCATTCTCAGAAATTAAATCCTCTTGAGTGCTATTAACAGTACGAAAAACGTTGGGAACGTCAAGTTCTTTACCGTCAGACAGATAGACGACGATATCTTTTTTCAGCAGCTTCATGAGTTGCCCTGCGGTAGCGGTGATTACCGCATTCTCATCCTGCTCTTTTTGCAGAAGCTGGTTGGTTTCAAAGAGAATCTTTGTACGGTAAGCTGTATGGGCAGATTGTTTCGCATTTTCTTTCAGCCGGGTAGCGAGAGATTCGGAAAGCAGTGTTACTATAAACATAATGGTAAAGGTAACAATATAGTTCGGATCGTCAAAATGGAATGTCAGTCTCGGAGTTGTAAAAAAGAAATTGAAAACCAACACGCTGACAACCGAGGTCAGAATTCCACACAGTCGGTTGGTTGTGATCACGGCGGTCACAAGTACACCTAATATGTAGACTGCGACAATATTACTCTCCGTGAACCCAAGAGCGTCAAAGCCACAGCCAATCAGTGTAGCTGCCAACAATACGACTATACTCTTCAGAACATCACGCAGGGGTATCGTATCTACCTGCACCTTTCTCTTTCTTTTCTGATAGCTATTTTCTGTGTTGGCATCCGGTATCACATGAATATCCAGATTAGGTACGCTGGAAATCAGGCGTTCCGTCAAGGTGGGCTTGCTGAAAATATTCTTTCGTGCAATGGTACTTCGTCCAATTACGATTTTTGAGATGCCGGAAAGACGGGCAAATTCGGCAATTTGAACAGGCACGTCATCACCATAGCTTGCCTCAATTGTGGCACCAAGCTGCTGGGCCAGCCGTTTATTATCCTGCAAACGTTTTTTGTCCTCTTCACTCATCTCCGCTGTATTAGATGTTTCAACATAAAGAGCGGTAAATGTCCCTCGGAAGGCTCTTGCCATTCTGGCGGCAGTACGGATAATTCTGGCGTTGGATGGAGATGAAGAAAGGCACACCAGAATATGCTCATCCGTATGGTAATCGCCGCGGCTTTGTATCCTGGCGCGTTCTGTCAACAAATTTACCCGGTCAGCACATCGGCGAAGAGCAATTTCCCTCAATGCAGTCAGATTTTCAAGCGTAAAGAAATTGACTGCCGCCCGTTTGGCCTGGTCTTTCCGGTACACCTTTCCACTTGCCAGTCTTTCCAGCAACTCCGCAGGTTCAATATCCACCAGTTCTACCTGATCCGCCTGATCAAAGGCAGAATCAGGAATGCGCTCCCGCACAAGAATTCCAGTGATAGAGGCCACTGTATCGTTAAGACTCTCAATATGTTGGACATTTACAGTAGTATAGACATCAATTCCAGCATTTAGCAGTTCCTGAACATCCTGATACCGCTTCGTGTGCCGACTGCTTTCTATGTTGGTGTGGGCAAACTCATCCACCAGTATGAGCTGGGGATTTCGCTTGAGCGCAGCATCAATATCAAATTCACGAAGGGTCATTCCTTCGTAAGCAACTTTTTTCACAGGAAGCTGCTCCAAGCCGTCCAGAAGTGCCATCGTCTGGGGTCGGGCATGGGGTTCTATGTATCCAGCAACCACATCGATGCCACGCTCCTTAGCCTGATGAGCCGCCTGAAGCATGGCATAGGTCTTTCCGACACCTGCGGCATAGCCAAAAAAGATTTTAAGTTTTCCACTTTTCCTAGTGTATGTATCGCTGCAAATCGCACGAAGAAGCTGATCCGGATCTTGTCTTGGCAATTCCATTTTGTTCCTCCTCGTCTATCACTCAAGTAAGAGCGATTTCTTTTTTTTAATATTATAACACACAAAGTCAAAACCTACATCTGCGACTGATTCACGGCAAGTCTATTCATGCATCCAACAAAAGAATCAATAACAGGTGTGTTTTTAGAATTTCTCCATAGTGCTTTTTGAGTGATGTGATTCTGGGCAATCGGCTCAATGGACAAGCCGGCATATTTCATTACAACCGGGGTGCAACGAAGAATCACTATCCGTGCATTATAATGAATTTTTTCCGATACAGCTGTATTCTCTGGTAAAAAAATTATGTCCAATTTGTGTGTTTCCAGTTCTCTGCACAGTTCACTATCTTCTCCGCTGAAAATATGTATAAAGACATCTGGATGCTGTTTTCCGTAAGTCTCTAGAACATCTGAGAGGCTGTCTGCCATTAATGGGTTGGAAAAACCGATTTTCAAGCTGTTTTCGCCATGAATCAGAGCATGTTCCTGCTCATTCCAATTGTTTTCCAGAAAAGCATCCAGTTTTTTCACCATAAAATACCCAAAAATAAATATAGCTGATGTACTTACAAGTAAAATAACATCCTGCATGGATTCACCTCCAATTTCCGTGATTTTTTTAATCAAATACGAAAGCACTTTTGCAAATTCCTGTTACTTCCCAACACCAACATGGTATCTCCTGCTTTCAGCACTGTGTCTGAAGAAATAGATAACTCCAGCTTGCCGCTTTTCTTGATTCCCATAATGTTAATATTGAATTTTTTACGAATATCAAGCTCTCCAATCGAATGATCCGCCCAATCTTTTGGAACGGGAATCTCAAACATGGCGTGATTTTCATCCAGTTCAATGTAATCGAGAATGTGGTCCGCACTGTAACGGATTGCAGTCCACTTTGCAAGCTGTTTTTCTGGATAGACTACTTCATTTGCACCATTACGTAACAAAAATTTTTCCTGAACGTCGGTTGCAGCTCTGGAAACTACAAACCTCGCTCCTAATTCACTAAGCAGAGAAGTTGTTTCCAACGAACTCTGAAAATTGTTGCCGATGGCAACAATACATACATCATAATTGCGAACACCGAGAGATTCCAAAAAATCGGCATTCGTACTGTCTCCAATCTGTGCGTTGGTAACAATGGGCAAAACATCCTCTACACGTTCCTCTGAAGTATCTACCGCCATCACTTGGTGACCCAAATGATTCAAGTGCATGGCAATATGCTTTCCAAATCGCCCAAGACCAATTAGAAGAATTGATTTCATAATGTCTCCTTTATCCTACTGTTATTTTTTCCTTTGGCAGTTTTGATACTTTCTTTTGCACACCGGATAAGGCCGCAAAAATCAATGTAAGGCCACCGACTCGTCCAAAAAACATCAGCAAAATCAAAACAACCCGTGAGAGCAGATTCAGTTCTGGAGTAATCCCCAGGGACAAACCGACTGTGCCAACAGCCGAGGCAGTTTCAAAAAGGCAGGTAATCATGGGAAGTCCTTCGGAAACACTGATGATAAGGCCACCGGTACAACATAGCGTGATATACATAAGCGAAATTGTCGTTGCATTTTTTACGACATCATCATCGATGCGACGTCCAAAGATATTTGCATTTTCTCTACGCCGAAAAGTGGAAATTGCGGTAGTAAACAAAACAGCAATGGTTGTTGTTTTTAGACCTCCTGCGGTAGACCCAGGACTACCGCCAATCAGCATCAACGCAATGGTGATAAATTGTCCCGCCTCACTCAAATCAGTTAATTCCACCGTATTAAAACCCGCCGTTCGTGGTGTCACAGCTTGAAAAAGAGAAGATAAAAGCCGTTCCTTTCGCGTGAGATCATCAAACTCAAAAAAATAAAAGTACATTGCCGGAACTATCAATAAAACCGCTGTGGTACAAAGAATCACCTTGCTCTGCATCCTATATTTGCGCAAATGCAGTCGATTTGCCCGAATATCATCCCAAGTCAGAAAGCCAATACCGCCAACCACAATTAAGAACATAATAGTAAAGTTTATGACTGGATTCGCTGCATAGCTTGTCAGGGAGGAAAATGGAGTGCGCACACCCAACAGATCAAAGCCCGCGTTGCAAAAAGCGGACACGGAATGAAACAGCGCCATCCAAAGACCCTTTTTCCCGAAATCACGGCAAAACACTGGTGCCATAACCGCTGCACACAGCAGTTCCATCACCAGTGTCACCCTGACAATAAAGCCAGTCAAGCGAACGATTCCCCCTACCTTTGGCGCTGAAATCGCTTCCTGCATGGTACTGCGCTGCATCAAAGAAATCTTCCGCCCGGAAATCATTGCAAAGGATGCGGCCACAGTAATAACTCCCATGCCGCCGATCTGAATCAGCAGCAAAATGACAATCTGACCGAAGACCGACCAGTATGTTGCCGTATCATGTATAATGAGTCCGGTTACACAGACTGCTGAGGTAGAAGTAAACAATGCCTCAAAGAAAGGCGTTGCCAGTCCGCTGCGGCTGGAAAATGGTAACATTAAAAGGAAGGTACCGAAAATGATCACACCAGAAAAACCAATGATGATAATTTGAAACGAAGTCAATTTTCTTTTTAACAACACCACCCTCATAACTGCGAGCCTCCTTTATACCCCTTTATATGTCCTTAATCATAAATCAAAGAGCGTAAAGAGGGTATAAGAGAATATTTATCTGTATTAAGACCGTATTAAGATGCTGAATCTATTCCTTATTGGAGATTTTGGGAATCACGATTTTTGCTATATTCATTTACTTCTCCAGAATACCGTCTAGCATAAGATTGACTTCCAGTACATTGACGGTCTCTCCGCCAAAGATGCCAAGGAAACGTCCTTCGGTACATTTTCGAATGATATTACACACTTCATCATCTGTCATATCGTTTGCTTTTGCAATACGTGCTACCTGATATTCCGCTGCTGCCGGGGAAATATGTGGATCAAGCCCACTGCCGGAACAGGTGACAAGGTCCACCGGAACAGCTGTTTCGTCCATTTCAGGATTTGCATTGCGGAGCTTTTCTACACGTTCTGCCACAAGCTGTGCATATTCCTCACTTGCCGGAGAGAGGTTGGAGGGAGCGGCGTACATCAGTGCCTTTCCGTTTTCATCCGTATAGGTTGAAACATCAATATTCATAATGCGCCCCCACATATGGGCTTCATCTGTATATTGCTGCCCAAGTAATTCACAGCCATATTTTTTCCCGTCTACTTCAATGATGCTTCCATTGGCATTATCCGAGAAAATAAGCTGAGCAATTCCTGTGACAACACCCGTATAGATCACGCCGCACAGCAGAGTAAAGATTAAAAAGATCATACCTGCCTTTGGTAATACACTTTTTATTGTTTTCATGATATATCCCCTCCTTATACTAGGCCGGTAAACACCAGCAGAACATCAATCAGTTTCACAAAGATAAAGGGAGCCGCCAGACCGCCCAGACCATAAACCAGCAGGTTCCGTGACAGCAGCTTTCCAGCAGCAACTTCACGATATTTCACACCTTTTAGCGCCAACGGAATGAGCGCAATAATGATGAGTGCATTATAAATAATCGCAGAGAGGACAGCGCTTTGCGGGGAATGTAGCCCCATAATATTCAGAGCAGACAGTCCCGGATAAAGTCCCATAAACAGCGCCGGAATAATGGCAAAGTATTTTGCCACATCGTTGGCAATGGAGAAGGTAGTCAGGCTGCCTCGTGTCATCAAAAGCTGTTTGCCGATGCGAACAATGTCGATCAGTTTTGTGGGTGAAGAGTCCAAATCCACCATGTTACCTGCTTCTTTTGCTGCTTGTGTGCCGCTGTTCATGGCAACTGCAACATCTGCTTGTGCCAAAGCCGGAGCGTCGTTGGTGCCGTCGCCTGTCATGGCGACCAAATGACCCTTGGCCTGAAAATCACGAATCATTGCCAGCTTTCCTTCCGGCGTTGCTTCCGCAAGGAAGTCATCCACACCGGCCTCGGCAGCAATGGCCGCAGCAGTAATCGGATTGTCGCCGGTGATCATAATGGTCTTGATGCCCATTTTCCGCAGATCTGAGAATTTTTCCTTCACACCCTGCTTGATAATATCCTTCAAATAGATAACGCCGAGAATCTTGTGGTTCTTAGCCACAACCAGAGGTGTGCCGCCCTTGGATGCAATAGACTTGACAACTCGATCACAGTCTGGAGAATACATTCCGCCTGCATGGGTCACATAACTCTGCATGGCATCTGCTGCGCCTTTTCGGATTTCGTTGCCGTCAAAGTCGACGCCGCTCATACGAGTCACGGCAGTAAATGGGACAAAGTGCATATTCTTGTCCTGAAGGCTTCTGCCACGAATTCCAAACTGCTCCTTTGCCAGCACAACAACGCTTCTGCCCTCGGGGGTTTCATCGGCCAGAGAAGAAAGCTGAGCGGCGTCCGCCAGTTCCTGAATATCAACACCATCTACCGGAATGAACTCCGATGCCTGTCGATTGCCCAGGGTGATTGTTCCGGTTTTGTCAAGCATCAGAATGTCTACATCACCGGCGGCTTCAATGGCACGACCACTCATGGCCAGAACATTTGCCTGGTTCAGTCGGGACATACCGGCAATACCGATGGCGGAAAGCAAGGCACCAATGGTAGTAGGCGCAAGGCACACCAACAGCGCTACCAGAGTTGTTACAGAGGTGGGATTCTCAATTCCCGCCAGCTTTGCAGAAAAAATGGAATAAGTGTAGAGAGAGACTGTCACCAAGATAAAGATAATGGACAAGGCTACCAGAAAAATCTGCAAAGCAATTTCGTTGGGCGTCTTCTTCCGGGCAGCACCTTCTACCATCGCAATCATCTTGTCCAGAAAGCTTTCTCCGGCTTCGTTGGTCACTCTGACAACAATCCAGTCCGACAGTACAGTGGTGCCGCCGGTTACAGCGCTGCGGTCGCCGCCTGCCTCACGAATTACAGGAGCGGATTCGCCGGTGATGGCGCTTTCATCCACAGATGCCGCACCTTCTATGACTTCGCCGTCTGCCGGAATCTGCTCTCCTGCTTTGACAATCACCAGTTCCCCTTTTTTCAGTAGGGCGGATGGAACCACAGTCACGCTGTCCTTCTGCGATACGGAGGGAATTTTATGTGCGTCCACATCCTTTCGGGATGCCCGGAGAGAATCTGCCTGTGCTTTGCCACGACCTTCTGCAATGGCCTCGGCAAAGTTGGCAAATAGCACGGTAAACCAAAGGATAATGGCAATCGTCAGTGTATATCCGCTTGGAGCGTCTTTTAACCCGAACAGGGATACCAGCCAAAGGATACTGGTCAAGATCGCAGACACAAAAACCAGAAACATGACCGGGTTTTTTGCCTGTGTTTTCGGACTTAATTTCGCAAAAGAATCTTTAATTGCCCTGCCGAGCATTTTCCGGTCGGCAAAAGCACTTTTCTGTTTTGTACGCATATCTGTAAACCTCCTTTATGCAATGCTGCCAAAGAACTCAGCAAGCGGACCAAGGGCAAGCGCCGGGAAGAAGCTCAGCGCACCGATCAGCAATACCACAACAATCAGCAGGAAAACAAACATTCCATTTGTGGTAGACAAGGTGCCCGCAGTCGTGGCAATTTTCTTTTTCCCAGCCAGGCTGCCTGCGATTGCAAGTGTGCCGATTATGGGCAGAAACCGGGCAAAGAGCATCATCAGTCCCAGGCTTACATTCAGAAATACGGTATTCGCATTGAAACCGGCAAAGGCAGAGCCGTTATTGCCGCCACATGATGAGTAGGCATACAGCATTTCAGAGAAACCGTGGGCACCGCCGTTATTCAGGCTATCCATGACAGAGGGTACTACAGCGGCAAGGCCGCTGCCGACCAGAATTGCAATGGGTGTTGCAAGGCAAACCAGTACCGACCATTTCATCTCATAAGGCTCAATTTTCTTGCCAAGGAATTCCGGAGTGCGGCCTACCATCAGACCGGCAATAAACACCGCCAGAATGGCAAAAGCAAGCATACCGTAAAGGCCGCAGCCCACGCCGCCGAAAATAACCTCGCCAAGCTGCATCAGCAGCATAGTCACCATACCGGCAAGCGGAGTGTAGCTGTCATGCATGGAATTTACAGAGCCGTTAGAAGCTGCTGTGGTGAAGGCTGCCCAGGTAGAGGACGCTGCAATGCCGAAGCGAGTCTCCTTACCCTCCATATTGCCGCCCGCCTGTTCTGCCATTGACATATTGACTGCGCCGTTTTGTGCAAGCTGGGATGTGCCAGCCTGTTCAGTGACAGCGATGCAGCCCAAGGCAACAACCAGGCAGAGAAACATTGCCATAAAGATTGCAATACCCTGCTTCTTGTTTTTTACCGCAGAACCGAATGTGAAACACAGTGCCGCCGGAATCAGTAGAATGGAAATCATTTCGATCAGATTGGTAAAAGCATTGGAATTTTCCAAAGGATGTGCGGAGTTGACGCCCATATAACCGCCGCCGTTGGTGCCGGTCTGTTTGATTGCGACCTGGCTGGCCGCAGGACCCATCGGTACGAACTGCTCGGTGACAATCTGTGCATTCGAAACGATTTCGCCATCTACAGTGACGGTTTCGGTGTCTAAGTCAATTACCGCATCCTCAAGGATTTCGCCTTCTGCACTGACGGCAATCGGTTCTACAAGGGATACTGTTTCTGCACTTTTCAGGTTCTGAATCACGCCGCCTACCAACAACAGAGAAATCACCAGATTCAGCGGGAGTAGGATGTGAACCACAATGCGGGTCAAGTCCACCCAAAAGCTTCCCAACCCGGAGGAGTTCACCTTGATAAAGCCACGGATCAATGCAAATAGAACGGCGATACCTGTAGCTGCGGAAACAAAGTTCTGAACAGTCAGACCTAAAGCCTGAGTGAGATAACTCAATGTGGATTCACCGGAATATGCCTGCCAGTTTGTATTGGTAATGAAACTTGCAGAAGTGTTAAATGCCAAATCCCATTTCACACCGGAAAGATTCTGCGGGTTTCCGGGAAGAACTCCCTGCAGAAGTTGAAGCAGGAACAGAAAAACAAGCCCGATACCGGAAAAAATCATTACACTTACCGCATATTTTTTCCATGTCATCTGTTCTTCTCTGTCTACACGCATAACCTTGTAAATCAGGTTTTCGCACGGTGTCAGAACTTTGGACAAAAAAGTTTTCTCGCCGCTCATGACGTTTTTTATGTATGCGCCCAGCGGAATTACCAAAACAACCAGAATGGCAAGGTATAAAACATACTGAATCATGGTGTTCATGCCTGATCATCTCCCTTCATTAAAATATAGACATACCACAGCAGCATTGCTGCCGCACATACACCTATGAGTGCAATTAGCATTTGCATAAGATTCATCCTCCTTTTTTGCTGTCCCCAATATCATAAAACCTTTCCTATAAAAATGGCATTAGTCATCTTTTGTGCGTTTAAAGATGAAATAAAGATTACAACCAACCCAAAAGCCATGCCATAGGAAAGGCGACAACGATCGTACTGATACAGACACACGCCAAAACCAGTAATGGTATTCCAACAAAGATGGAGATGAAGCCAAGTAGCGGATGATGCCAAATAAAGCGCTCCGCTTTTGCGTCAAATCTCTGTTCAAATCTTCTCGCCGCATTTGTAATACTCATAATTGTTCACCTCATTTCTTTCTTGCAAGGCCATAATACCGCTTAAAGTATTAAGTGGGGAAAAGGGTCCTGCAATCGAAACTAAGATTGTATAAGTTTTTATAAAAAAAGAGACAGCCCCGGAGGTGAGGACTGACTCAGCCATATTATGATTCTATACAGCAAACTCTTGTTTTTGATGTAGGAATGAATGTAATTCTATAATGTAGCGCTTATCATTGTTTTATGCCGCCAGAGGGACAGGAACTGATGTGCCCCCCAAAAGTTAGACTTTTTAGCGTAGCAGTTTTCGGCTGCTACGCATTTTTATGCAGCCAAGTGGGTGAGCCGATATTCCACTGGACTCATCCAACCTAGTTTTTCTTTTATTCGTTGTTCATTATAATACTTTATGTATCGTTCAATTTCCTTTTTCAGTTTCTCGTAGCTGTAATACACCTCTCCATAGTACATTTCTTGTTTGAGCAATTCAAAGAAATTTTCCATAACAGCATTATCATGACAGTTACCTTTTCGTGACATACTTTGAAAGATTCGTTCTTTCTTTAATTTCTGAACATATGTCTTCTTTTGGTACGCCCATCCCTGATCCGAATGAAAGGTTCTTCGGTATGGACAATCAGCCGTTCTCTCAATTGCTTCTTCTAATGCATCTGCTACATTTTTAAATGAGGCAATCTTACTTATGCGGAAACTTATAATTTCTCCATTATACATACATTTTTGCTTCGTCCTCTAATCGCAGTCTCCTCAGTTCTTTTAAAAACGCATTCTCTATTCTTAACTCATGAAGCTCCGCTTCTAATTCTTTTACATGTTCAATACTTGTATCAGTATCTTCTTTCTCAAATCTTGAAAGAATTTTTCCATTTGGCGTATTCGTATCCAATGCTTTCTGTAGTCCTTTCTTTTTTGGCCTTAATGCATCAGGACCGCCAGATCGGTATTGACAAACCCGGTGAGAAATGAGATTCGGATTTATAATGCCTGTTTGCAAAGAGACTTCCTGATACGAAAGTTTACTAGACAAATATAATTTTACCACAGTAAGCTTTTTTCAAAAGAGTAGTTGAAAGTTTTTTGCGAAATTTTTAGTCCATCATCTCCATACATTTGATATGCAACAATCCATCTTTGAAGTTGAGAACGATTTGAATAACCATACTTTTTAATAACAGTACGTATTCCGCCTTCACCATTCAGATAGGCAGTAACGA
>OGRB01001456.1_pt1 | contig 14506 bp, 8 predicted proteins | sample 1553371 | NCBI WGS metagenome assembly OGRB01 (sample SAMEA2580027, study PRJEB22360) | human gut metagenome | reverse complement strand
TAACTTGGTCAACAGGCTTGCATGTAAAAATTCCGTTCATCGACAAAATTTCAAAAAAGGTTTCATTAAAAGAGCAAGTGATCGACTTCCCTCCACAGCATGGAGTGAATAAAACGATACCTTCTTGTAAATCGTAAAAAGTAAGTGCGTATCAGAAAATTGAAGATAATCAATAACAATTACTTATTTAATATTTTTAACATCTGAGCCATGGGGCTCTTTTTTTATGCCTAAAATTCCTGTGAACTTACTCCAAAGACAAAAAAGAGAATACGAGCGTTTGACAGAAATCTATGGTAATTGCCCAAAATATGTTCTCACAGCAGATGAGTTCTCAGGAGCAACCTACGATGGTATAAAGACGGTGCACATAGCAGACTTACCATGGTCGGCTGTGGTTCAGTGGCAGAATCAATATGTGCAGCCACCTTAGTATTGTTGCCATAATTGACCGCAGTTACACATAGGGACTCTATAAAAGCCATTATTACGACGGTGATTGCAAACAGACTTATCTTAATTGAGCCGAACAGACCTATTTTTTCACTGCCGCTTGTAATTTTGAAACTTGAAATTTTGTGATTATTGCCGTCAAAATTACCCTTGTAGTCGTAAGATTTTACAATGATCGAAGAAATTTTTATACAGATATAATAATGAAACCAAAAATATCGGAATAAAAATAAACCTCCCGCAACAAGTTAAATCAGGTGCAGGAGGTCTTGCTGTGCAAATATTTATATGGTTTTAATGTCAATAGTTGAGTCAAACCGAAAAAGAATAAAATAAAAAATCATGTGATAGTATACTGCCTAAAGCAGAAAATTGAATTTTAAGCAACAAGCTGATTTTGCTTTTTAGCACAATCAGTTTTCTCGAAACCGCAAGGCAATAATGGAAACAGATAATTTAAAGCTTAAGAGGAAGTTTTTCAATGACAAAAGCAGAGACAGTAATAATTAGAAAACGTGAAATCAAAGTTCCTAGTTATAGGAACGGCGGATACGAATCATAGATAATCAGCAAATACAACAGCAATGCAAATTTTATCGAGGAGAAATTTATGTCCAATGTAACTGTACGACAAAATCAATCTCAGAATCAATAGATGTTATATACATGTTTTTCGCATATCTTCCCGAGGTTCTTAAGATAATATATAAAACGAATATTATCAAGTGTTTGAAGCACTATTTTTCTCAGTTGATTTTAAAATATTCTGTCAGTTCAACAGGGGAGTCAACGGTGTCAAATCTTGAATTGGTTTTGTCGCCTTGTTTAATGCCAAAACCGTAGATTACTCCGAGAAAATCTACTCCTGCAATTTCTGCGCCTTTCTTGTCATATACAGAGTCGCCGACAAGCACGGCATCTTTGGCAAGACATTTTTGCTCAAACAACACTTTGGTAACGGTATATGATTTGGTGCATTTTTCTGTGCCGTCCCATCCGTGAATTATATCAAAATATTTTGCAAGTCCTGCGTCATTAAGCATAGTTTTTGCGTATTCTTCAAGTTTGAGCGTTGCAACTCCGAGTTTATAACCGTCTGATTTCAACTTGCTTAATGCTGTATCAATCCCATTATAAACACTGAATTTTGTAATGCCCTCATTTGCATATAAATTTCTGTATGTATCAATCGCTTTTGCAAGTGTTTCTTCATCAGGAATATCGTAAAGCGTTCTAAATCCGTCAGAGAGCGGGCCGCCAATCACAATACTGTCATTGTCAATCGGATTTTTCTTTAAATTAAGCAGTTTTGCCGTTTTGTGATAGCAATGCAAAATTCCCTCAGATGTGTCGAGCAATGTGCCGTCAAGGTCAAATATAATCAGCTTTTTTGCATTTTTCATAGCACAATACCTCTTGATTCGAGTTTTGCGTCAACAGCTTTTTTGTTGTCAATATAGCCGCCTAGTCGCTTTTCAGTTGCCTCAAGAACACCTTCAAGCATTTTGATTTTCTCACTTTCACTCCTTGAAATTGAATGTAAATCAACCGTTACGCCTGTATATTTAAGCTCTTTTGTCAAACTGTAATTTTCTGCCTTTTCAAGCGTTTCTTTATTTTCTGAATACAAGCAAATCACTTCCTGATTAGTTTTGTCTTTCTCTTTAATCTCAATGAAAATCGGTCTGATTTTTGAAAATACTTCCTTGTTCATACCGTCAAAATATATGTGTAACTGTTCTTCATTAAGAAAAATTATCCAACCTCTGTTCTGCTTTGATGAAATTAAAGCTGAGATATCCTCAATTTTTCTGTTTTCACACAGCCTGTCCGAAACAATGGCATATCCGTCAAAATCCGATATTTCATTGCTGAATCTGAATTCAGTCTGTAAATCGTCATTTTTGGCAAGTTCTTCAAGCAGAAGTTCATTTCCGTTTGTAACAATACTGTTGTTTTTGCCAAGATATTTTGCAAGTTTAACCGCCGCATAGTATCTGTGGATATGTCTGAAATCGTCCATAATGTGGTTGTCAAAGCAAATCATTCTGTCACAGAAATTGCCGAGATTCTTGACTGCTGTTGAATATGCCGCAATTGCGGTTTTAACCCGTCCGTAAAAAACATAGGGGAGAAGCTCCGACGGCATTGCAAAAGGCAGCACAGTACAACTGTTGCCGAAAATGTCCTTGTATCTGCCGGCAATATCATCGGGATGTGGCTTTATTGCAATGTGTGTGTTTTCAAGAAAATAATCTGCAAAAAGTTCATACAGCCTGTGCTGGTCGCAAAGTGGCATAATTCCCAAATTTGCCATATGCTGAGTGAGTATCAGACTTGTATTTCTGTTTGCCTTGATTGTTTCTTTAATTCCAAAGAACGAAAGAACCTTGTCAAGCGTGTGTTCATCAAGATTTTCAAGAATTCTTTTTACTGAAAAATCGGTCATTTTAGGGTGAGTGAAACCCTCTGCTTGTGCCTGAGCGTCTGCAAGTATTTCAACACAGCTGTCATTTTCTCCAAAATATCCGAGCGTGTTCATCAAGACGGTCTGTGTTTTGTTACGGCTCATATTCGACATCATAAACCTGTTGTCGGAAAGCACACCGCAGCCTTCTTCAAAGCAATGATATTTAATCTTGTTTTTGATAACATACCAGCCAAAAGGAAAGTGGTCGGGACAAAGATACAGTTCATCTGCCGAATTTGGGGTTATCGGAAGAACCCTTTTTATTTCTGCGCAGGCTGATTTTAAAATCGAATTTTTAGAGCGGTGTTTTTGCTCATTTTTCTTGATATTTGCGTTTACTTCCGATTCTTTAAGTAAAAGTACATCGTCAAATATGCCTGAATTTTTGTATCTGTCTAAAAATGCAACCGAATTTTTGTGAATGTCAGAGAGCAATAATACGGCGGTATCGTCTTTTTTGCGTGTAAGTCGATGAAGTACACAGCATTGTATGTGATAAGTGGTAAGTGCGTAGTATAAAATCATAGTTTATCTCACTTTACAAATTCGTTTTCAATCAGTTTACCAAGACTGCCGGTTTCAAACGATGCAGAACCTACGGCTCTGTTTACGGGGTAGTCGGCAAAAAGATTGCTGAAATATTCGGGACAGGAAATAACCTGTCTGCAAACGGCATATGCGTCACTTCCGCAAATGTTCATCATACACGGATATTTGGCAAAATGTTTTGTGTAGTCATTTACAAAATCGTGAATACCGTCCTGAATTTCATTTATCATACTGTATCCCTCAACCTCGGGATAATCAAATTCATACTTTATTCTTCCGTCATCGTCAAAATCAAAGCCTATGAATGACGGTGCGGGAGCGCTGAGCATAATTTCGGTAAAAGCTCCGTACATACGCTTTACATCGTGATCACGGCGGATTTCACGGTTGATTCTCTGCGAAAACATATATGATGTGATTATGTCGTTTGTCATCTGCGGTTCGATTATATCCATATCGTGAAGATAGGTTGAGCCTGCAACAAGTCCTCTGACCTTGCAGTCAAGCTTCCATTCATCCTCAATAAGGTACCTAAGAGCGGAAAATCCGCTTGCCGCCCAGCCTATATCAACTATAACGGCACTTTTGCTGTTTCCGACAGCCGCTTTATAGTAGGCTTTTGCGGCGTTGTTACTGCGCCTGTAATGCTCTGTAACAATATCCCAGTGTATGGTAAACACCTTGACAATGTCCTCGTAGTTTTCTTTTGTAAGCAAGGTGTCTGCAGTAAGCTCCGCCTCGTCAAGAAACGGCTGCATTTCTTCAAGGTCCATAGCCTTCAAAATCTTTGCAATTGTCATCTTGCGAGGAATTTTGTACTTTATATATCGCAGTAAAAGTTCATTTTTGAATCTGTTTACGGTAAGCTTTGTTGCGGCAGAGCGTGACCAGTATACATATTCCGTGTTGCTGTCGGGATAAAGTCGGTCATACACGGACTTTAAAATGTATCCGTCACGGGAGAGAAAAAGGATTTTATCAATCCAATGATTTTTGCAGTAATCATTTATGAATTTGCAATATCCGAGTACAAGAAAGCCTGCATAAGTGTAACCGAATTCGTAATACTGCGAATACTGCTTATCACCGTTTTGCAGTTTTGCGTTGACAATTCCACGGTATGCCGAGCCGATAAGTGATGTCATATCGAACGCTCTGTGCGCATTTCCTCTCGGATTTACACCCTTATACCATACGGGTTCAATATCGCATTTTCGTGCCGAACGATTGTCCGAAACAATGTTATCGCCGATATGAATATACTTTTTCTCAACTCCGTATTGCTCCTTTATGTATTCATAAAGCAAAAGCGAACGCTTGCTTGCATTGTATTCGTTTGAAACAATGATATTGTCAAAGCCTTCATATCCGCATTTTTTAAGCATTTTTTCAATAACATCTTTTGAAAGATACATATCCGAAACGGCAATAATTGTCTTTCCGAGATTTTTTGCTTGCAAGAAAATTTCTTTCATATACGGGTTTGCAAAGCACAAATCAAGTTCTGTTTCAATTTCATACTGCATAGCCTTGTCAATATCAAGCAATACAAATCGTGACAGCTTTTCATAGATATCACGCAAAGTCACCTCATAAGTGCCGTTCTTTTCAAAAGCCTCCTGCCTTGCAAGCTTTTCTGCAAGTTCACGGTAACGCTTGAATCCGGGACATTTATTCTTTTCGCCCAAAAGGAAGAACAGCGACTTTGGATCATCAAACGGGCGTAAAATCAGTGTGTCAAAAATATCAAAGGATATAATATCGTTTACAAGAAACTTTTTTGCCATAAGTGTGGGGGACGGTCTTTTGGCAAAGCTTGACTCCGGAGCGCTCACGCAAGGTTTTATTGTATATTTTTTTCTTTCATATACTCTCGGCTTTGCTCCCGAAACACTTCCGAGTTTGCTTGATAAATGCAGAGAGGTGAGGTAAAACATTCTTCTGAAACGACTTTTGTCGGTATCCCCGTACTTATAAAAGCCTTCAAGCACAAAGCGATTTTTCATTACGGCTTTAAGTTTAAATTTTTTAGCTTTTCGTTTCAGTTTTCGCTTTGTATTCTGAATCGTACTCATCACAATTTTTTATCGCTCCTTGTTTTTTCGGTATCATAAATTGATGTTGTAACGAACTTAATTTTCATCTTTTCTTTAAGCTTTTTAAGCTCTTTTGATATTGCAAGGTTCTTTTCTTTAAGTAAAATCGGATCATATGCACCGCACATATTTTTGCTTATGTAATTTGAGAGCGGATTTTTGGTGAATCCGTCATATCCTGCAAGTGCAACCGACTTTACCGACGCTTTTTTCAAAAGTTTAAGTACCATAAGACCTGAACTGTCCGAAGCGTCATCTGTTGCATTTATAAGTTCCGAATAGTTTATGCAGACTGCTTTTTTCGGAAGATTTTTTATGTTAGATGTGAACACGGTCTTTTTTAGATTAAGCCTGTCCTCAAGCTCGGAATATCTGACTGAATTTCCGACAAAAACAATATTCGGTTTTATGTAGTCCGGAATAAAATTAACCGAGATTACAAAGGGGTTTTTCTTTGAAATATATTTCAAAATCGAACCTTTTTCACTTTTTACCGTAGAGCCGGGGGAGATAACAAGCACATTTCTTCCGTCAAGCTTTTTACGCAGTCTGTCAAGAATTTCAATATCATCAACTGCATTGCTCTGGTATTCCTGATAAATTTTTTCAATAAGCGCTTTGTTGAAAAATCGCTTTTCTTTTTGCGGAATCTGCTTGAGTATACTTCCGATTGCAGGCATTGAAAGCGAATGCTTTGCCATGAGATATGACGAATAATTCGGATGACAATTGTTTGCGGCTGAAAGAAAATAAGCCGAATTATAGCCCCACGGATTGCTGAGTGAAATCGGAATAAGGTAACGGTCAACAATTTCAAGAACAGGCAATACATCATAGTTCTTTGAAAATGTTCGGTTGAGGTAATCCATAAATAATTCACTGCAAAGATTACCTGCACCTCGTCCCATTCCGTTTGCACTGCAGTCAATGATTATATTTCGCTTTGTATTGTACTGTGAAAGCGCCTGTGCATTTGAAAATGCAAGCTGAAAATTATTGTGCGAGTGATAACCAAGGCTGATTGACGGTTTCAGATTGTTGTCAACGAGAAACACCTGACGGATAAGGTCTTTTTCATACATCACACCGAGAGTATCTACAATATAAAACGCATACGGTTCAAGTTTATTTATTCTTTCAAGCAAATCAAGAAACTGTTTATCGGTATAATTTGTAGTTCCTACAGGCTGCATAAACAGCTTGTAGCCTTTACTTTTTATAATTTCAGCCCATTCAAAGGCGAGATCAATTTCATTTGGATGAAATGTAAGTCTGATTCCGTCAAGTACAGTTGAATCTGCCTCTGAAAGTAGCACGGGATTGATTTCACGCTCACCGATTGCAATCATCGCAACATACATCGTGTTCATACTGCTGTCTGAACTTACAAGCTCATTGAGCTGTTCAACACTGTTGTAGAGCGAATAGTCGGGATCATAAGGCTTGTTTGTCAGAAAACCGCATTCTACTATATCTGTGTTTGATTTTGAAAAGTTAAAAAGCATTGTTTCAATTGCTTTTCTGCCAAAATGCCAGTTGTTTACATACCCTCCGTCACGAAGAGTACAGTCAAGAATTTTTATATTACTCATTGTTACCGTTATTATCGCTTTCTGTATTATTCTTAATGTAATGATCAAAAATTACCTGTGCAAGGTCAAAATCAATCGGATTGTTGATGTCGGTTGCTTCAATAAAATCAACAGTTACACCGTATGGATTACTGCCGATTCTTCTGCCGTCTTTAATAAGCTTTTTAGTGTAAACATAAAGGCCAGTTGTTTCCGCAAACACATTTTGAATATCCTGTGTCCTCGGAATCTTGTTTGTGTTGTAACAAGCGGCGCCGTCCATCCACAAAAATTCCTGAATCGGCTTTACGGTAAAGGCAGAATCATATTCTTCATTTTTTACCTTATCAATTGCAGTTTCAATTGTTTTTGCTTTGATAAAGGGCGCTGTTGCATGGGCGAGCACATAAATATCTGCGTCAACATCTTCCGCAAATGCTTTAAGCACATCAATAATCAAAGTGCTTGATGTGTCAAGGCTTTCGCTTCTTTTAAGAAATTTAATGCCGTTAGGAAGATACTTTTTAACTTCCTCATTACTGCAATAAACATATGTTTCGTCAATACCTTCAACTTTTGTAAGTGTGTCAAGAATGTAGGTGAGAAGAGGTTTTCCTCCTTTAAATGCCTTTGTGTTCTTACCGGGTAATCTTTCATTGTTTAATTTCATCGGCACGAATGCCACAACTTTTTTCTTGTTTTCCATTTTTATTTCTCCCATTCAATATCTCTTGCAAGTTTTGCTTTTAACCGTTCAATACTTTCGCTGCCAGCTTTTTTGCAGCGAACAGCAATGTCTGCCTGCGTATATCTAAGCTGTTTGCGAATAATGAGCGATTCAAGCTTGTTTTGAATTTCTTTATCATTTGTATATGCAAATATCATCAGCTGTTTTTCTTTCATAAGACTTGAGTCTTTCGGAGTGAAGTCAGCGGTGACAATATATAAACCGTCAGTCGGTATGTTAGGATTGAAATTTATTATGTTGCCAAGGTTTAGTAACAGCGAAAGTCTGTAATCATAAACATCAAGATTATCGACTTTCTCCATATCGCCGTCAATCAAAGTATCACCGTTATCTAAAGCAATGCCGTAGCGATTCAGAAAGTTCGTAATCTGAGTTTCATTTATATTGCGTATTGAACTTACATTGCGAATACCAAGTTCTTTTAATAACAAAGTTGCGATAAACATATCGTCAATTCTTTCACGGCTTGTTTCAATGTCGGTTGTGAAGTAGTAGGAATGAACTGCAAACTTGTCAACGCCCCTGATTGATGTTGAACTAGCCGTTAAAGCCATATCAACCTCACGGTCGATGACAAACGGTAAAAGTTCCGACGGCTCAGACTTTTCAAGCAGAATACAGTCAGAAAAAATTCTTCTGTAATTTTGCCACCTGTCCTTTGGGTGAGGTTTTACAACAAGCACATACTCATCATTGCACATATAATCGACAAGCGTTGTCATCATTAATTCCTGTAGGTCAAGATCTTTGATTTTGAGTGTGTTCAAATCCTGAGTAAGATAAAGGCAAATCTTTTTGTCGCCTCTGATTTTGTGAGGTATATCGCCAAAGAAGTTTAGAATATCCTGTACTCTGTCGGGAATTTTGTATTTTAAAATATCGTAAATACAGAAATCTTCCGCCTTTTCATCATAAAAGCCTTTCTGCTGATGACGAAGGTCGCACAGTTTTGACTTGACGCAACTGTTTCGTCCCATACAACCAAGATATTCATTGATTATATGATTGGTCATATTGTTGCTTTTGGTAATTGAAAGATATCTTGACTGTTCCGAAAGCATTCCGCTTGCATCTTCAAAATAATGATAGGGAATACTTTTGCTTGTAAGATAAATACCGAGTGAATGTTGGTCTGATGCAACATAGATTTCCTCAAATTTTGTTATGTCCTCATCAAGCCAATTTTCAAATATTTTAGAAATATTTTCAATTACGGATTTAATTTCTTTTTCACTGCTTGTATTATCAAGTGCATTGCCTTTTTTTAGCTTGAATTTTTGTTCGGGAACATATCTTGCTGTTGTAAAAAATCCCGAATCAATCACCTGCTTTAAAAATGATTTTCTGCTTTTATCAGGCTTTATGTATTCAAGTATCAGAAGTTCTGCGTCATCATCGGGATAATAAGCAAGCTTATGTACTATACAGCACAGAAGATGATACATTGTAGATGCATGGTATAGAATCAATATAATCACTCCTGAGTAATATTTTTTAAGCGTTCAATTCCGCTCAAATAAAGTGAAAGTGCGTCCTCACCGCTAATCTTGCATTTGCAATCGGTAATTTTTGAGTATTTCACAAAGTCATTTGCAAAGTCACATACGGCGGTGTATATTTCTTTGAGGATTGCCGTGTCAATTTTCTTTGAATAAACCCAATGCTTTTCCGATTTGTCAATTTTCCAAAGCAGTGGCTTGTTGCCTTGAATGATTTCGGAAAGAGCTAAAACATTGTTATCATCGGCACAAAGATAATTGTTCATGCTTATTCCGTTGTAAACAATGCTTTTATCAATCCGATAAATCGTCTTTGCAAATTCTTCGCTTGCACATTTTTCGGGTAACGGATCAACAGTCACAACAATACGACTGCCGTTGATAACGGCCTGTACCGTATTTTCAACACCGTCACTATCCTTATCAATCCATGCGGTTGCCATAATTTTTGCAAGCTCGTCATCGCTGATTTTTCCGTCAATTTCAGAAAGCGGATACCTCATCAGCTTGTCAAGAACACCAAGCTTTGTATATTTGAAAACAGGCATTTCGGGAATTATTTTTCGCCATTCTTCAACGGTTCTGTATTTATCCGTTGCAAAAGCAGACCATGGAAAAAACATCGGTTTATCGGTGCTTTCGCTTAACATTTTGACGGTCTGAGCAAATATTGAGTTTTCGTCACAAAAGAAAATCATTTTTTCTGCATTGTGTAATCTTTCAACGCATTCCGATGCAAAACCTACAATTGCGGGAGCAATGCACATATATCCAAGCTCGTATTCATTGCTCATTCTTTTTATTCCACTGAAAAGATTCATACCGCATATCGTGTTGTACAGCATTTTGAATTTTTCATCTTTAATAGGATTGTCAATGTGTTCCATAAGAACGGTAGGACAGCGGTAATACATTTGCCTGCAACCCATTTTTGCATATTTCTTAATGAAATCATAATTATTGCTCATAACGCAGGTGTGACTTTTGTCATCTGTTTCAATAACATTATTATTTCCGTTTGTCACAATAAGTTCGTCATAACCTATTTGGTGGCTGTCAAGCAGATGCTTTATAAATTCTTTCGGGTATATCGACCTTATCACAACTGAAACCTTCATATTATTACATTGTGCAATGTCAATCATACGCACAATGTATCGGTTCTCAAAAAACGAATTTTCAACCAATGAAAGCTCTAATTTATAGTCAATCAGTGTTTTAAGCTCCGCATTTATTTTTTTATAAATCCGAGAAATTGTAAGACCTTGCTTTCCGTATTTTTTTCTCAGCAGAGCAAAACCTTTTACGCCCGTGACATTTTCAATTTCTGCAAAAATTTTGTCATCATCTTTAATTTGATTCAAAGCTGAGCCGAATATATCGGTGACAAGGTGTGAATTGTCGAGCATACCCGATGCAAGTTCACAAATTGACGGTCTTACGAATATTTGCGAGAGATAATCCTTGCCGACAGTCTTTGTGAAAATCCGTTTGTTGCAGAACGGAAGTCTGCACAAAATATTGATTTTTATAAGTTCAAGTCCGAATTTGACAGGATTGTTTGTCGCCGCCTCACGATTTTGATTTTGCAGACACATACAATAAAAATTCACATCATCATTACCTGTAGTGAGTGCATTATAAATTTTTCTGACAAAATCAAGCGATAGCTTTTCTATCATTTTATTTCTACCCCGATATTTGATTGAAACTGAAAATACCGATTTAATCAGCACTTTTTCAAATTTCGTTCAAATTATATTCCTTGATTTTATCTTGGTCAATAATAATAACTAACTATTTACAGTAAAAATACAATGGCTTTACATTCTGCAATAATTTGTAAAACAACCTATATTTACTTTACAAAATCGTGGGTGAATACTGCTAAAAACGAACTGTAATATTTGTCATGTTTTCCAAAAATAATGACAAGACAATATCCTATGTTGCATTTGCATTTGTATATGGTTATAATGAAAATGAAATGACGGTTACCAACGCTGAACTGAATATTTTAGCAACGGGGTATGTGACTAAACAATCAGAAGATTCAAAAGATGATTCTTCAGTCAGTGCAGGTAATGAATCAGACGATGATACAGAGGTTGACAATTATGTTGATTATGAAGTATTGTCCGAATCTGTTGATAAAACAAAACCGTTTATGCAGACAAGTTCAGAATATGACAGCACAGGCAATTATGTAACTTCCGAAACCAATGAACAGGGAAGTACAACACATTATGTTTATGATGTCAACGGCAATGTAACTTCGATTACTGATGCAGATGATAATGTGACAAGCTACGCATATGATTCATCAGGCAACCTTACATCTGTTAAAAACGGTGATTCTGAAAACTCATATACATACAGCGGTTTAGGCTCTGTATCAAAAATTACTCATAACGGTTTTAGTTATTCATTTAATTATGATGTATTCTATAACCTTGTTTCAACAAGAATAGGCAATGTTGCAATTACAAGCAATACCTATGATAGTAACGGTAATCTTACAAAGACTGCTTATGCAAACGGTGATTATCTTGAATATGCTTACGATAACTATGGCAATATTTCTGTAATCACAGGTGAAACAGGTAAAATTGCCGAGATGATTTACAACAAGCAGGGGCTTGTTACAAAGGCGGTTGACTATTCAAGCGGCGAAACCTCATATTACTATTATACATTTGACGGTTCACTTGAAAGCGAATATCGTACATCATCAGACGGCAGCCTTACTCACTACATCATTACCGATTCAAACGGCAATACAGTTGAAAAGACATCTGTAAACGGTCAGACAAAGACCATTACAACAGGTTCAGATGATGACGGAAAGTTATTTGTAAATAATGATGGTGTAATAAACGAAACCTCGACAGATGATCTCGGCAGAGTGTCAACTGTAACAACAAAACAGAACAAGAGTGATACCGTATTTACAAAGCAGTATTCTTATTATCACGGTAGTGAAAGCAATGCTACTACCAATATGGTTGGCGGTATTAGTTATAAGTTGAGTTCTGATAAGGTTCTTGATTACGGCTACAATTACACCGATACAGGTAATGTAGAGAATGTGTATGAAAACGGTAAAAAGGTGGCTGTATATACATACGATGAACTCAATCAGCTTGTGTGGTATGCAGACACTCGAACAGGTCGCTATATCAGAATAGTTTATGATAACTACGGTAACATTCAAAAAATGGAATCGTATTCACTCGGAACTAACTGGGCACCTGTAAAATTACTCGAAACAAGAACTTATTCATACGGTGATACTAACTGGAAAGATAAACTCACCGAGTTTGACGGCAACAGTATTACATATGATAAGAACGGCAATCCATTGACATACCGTGATGATATGACTTTTGAATGGGAGAACGGAAGAATTCTTAAGAAGATTAATACTTCCTATAAAGCCATTCAGATGAATTATGATTCAAACGGTATGAGAACACAGAAGTCCGTTGACGGAGTGAAAACTAATTATTATTACGACAGCAGTAATAACCTTTTTGCTCTTACGCAAGGCAGTGATACGCTGTTCTTCTATTACGATAATTCGGGTGAAGTAATGTCGGTTTCATGTAACGGAACTATGTATTACTACATCAAAGACCTGCAGGACGATATTACCGAAATTGTTGATAAGGACGGCAAAGCAGTCGCAGAGTATGCCTATGATGCGTGGGGCAATATGCTTACCGAAAACAACGGCACACTGACAGTCGGCAAGCTGAACCCGTTCCGCTATCGCAGTTATGTTTATGATGAAGAAACAGGCTTGTACTATCTCCAAAGCCGTTGTTATGACCCACTCACAGTCAGATTTTTAAATGCGGATGTTTATTGTGACACCGAGTCAGGAACTCCACTGAGTACAAATATGTTTGCTTATTGTGAGAATAATGCGATAAATAATGTTGATTTTACCGGTGAATGGTTCTATAACTTGAAGGATTACTATAATCATAATATAAAAAGATGGAGAAAAAATTCTAAAGCTAAGTCATATATTGCTTTTAAACATTCATATAAGGATAAACTTAATAGATTCCGTAAGAATAAAAAAATAGTAGGCAAATTTAATGGATTTATTTATGGTCAAAATGTAAAGCATAATGGTTATAATATTCAAAATGTATTATTGGGAGTAAACAACTGTAAGGTTGGCTCTAATGGCTGTGGTTTAGTAGCGGTATATAATGTAATGAAATGGATAGAAAAATATCAATATTTTCCTAATGTTATTGTTGAAGCGGAAATAAACGATATGCTCGTGTTAGGTGGTTCTTTAGGAGTGAGTGACAAAAAAATTGGTGAATATTTTCACGCTCATAAAGTTAAATATGATAAAATTGAAACGGTTTCCAAGCTAAAATCCAAAATTGGTAAATATAGAATTAGTATAATATATGTTAGAAATAATAGAAGTATAAGTCGACATTACTTTTGTGTTATAAAAAGATACAATAAGTTTTTAGCACTTAATTATTATAATAATTTAACTAAACTTATCGATTTTTCTTGGAGCATGTGCGATGAAAATCACTTTATAAGAGCATATTGCTTTAAATAAGAGGGTGCGAGAGATGAAGAAAACAAGGAAGATAATCATTGTTATTTTAATAATTGTTACCTTAATTGCTGTACCAATAGGCGGTTATTTGTATTATGATTTATTTGTTACTGACGAAATCGATGATGAGTATAGGCAAACTTGGCAAACGGATGACAAAAGCATGACCCTGGTTACTGACAATAAAAAAGGATTTTTGTTGCAAGATAATCAAATGTTTAGCGGTAGTTTGTCAAATAATGAAGATACTATGGTTGTTGAATTTGGTTTTGGTGCAAATTGCATTGCGTATACGGACTCGAATGATATTCTTTTTGAAGGTGATTATTCCTATAACTTTATTACATCTGAATTAACAATCAAGGTAAAAAATACAACCAAAAAGTATGACGATATGTTTTTCTACAAGGAGTTTAAACTACATAAAGTTTAAAAATCTATGACAGTGACAGTATTACATATGATAAGAACGGCAACCCTCTGACATACCGTGACGGAATGAGCTTTGAATGGGAGAACGGAA